>Ga0114922_10005531_pt1 | contig 11643 bp, 7 predicted proteins | sample AartaG_FD_100975 | JGI IMG/M metagenome (GOLD analysis project Ga0114922, IMG submission 100975) | Deep subsurface microbial communities from Aarhus Bay to uncover new lineages of life (NeLLi) - Aarhus_00045 metaG | ecosystem: Environmental > Aquatic > Marine > Oceanic > Sediment | place: Aarhus...
CAGTATCGCGACTGGAACTGCAACCAAATTGTCGCTGCGGCCCTGCCGGTATCGGTCGGTCTGGGTCTTACAGCGATGTTTTTAGCTACCGTCATGGGAGTGCCTATCGGCGTCATAAGTGCCGTCAAACGAAATAGTTGGTTTGATTATACCTCGTTGGGGTTGGCGTTGATTGGGATTTCATTGCCTACCTTCGTAACCGGAACGGCCCTATTGATCTTTTTTGCCGTTATGCTGGGCTGGTTTCCGGTCGGCGGCTGGGGAAAATTATCCCAACTCTGGCTGCCCGCGATCACCCTTTCGCTGCCGTTCATGGCCTATATCGCCCGCCTGACCCGCCTGGGTATGCTCGATGTCCTCGAAAGCGATTACATCCGCACTGCCCGAGCCAAGGGATTGGATGAGCGGCGGGTGATCTGGAAACATGCCTTGAAGAACGCATTTTTACCGGTGCTCAGTTTTCTGGGACCGGCCACCGCCGCCGCCCTGACCGGCTCGTTTATTATCGAAAGCATCTTCAGCATCCCCGGTCTTGGCCGCCATTTTGTCGCCAGCGTCCTCAATCGCGATCGCGGTATGATTCTGGCGACCGTCCTGGTCTATTCGGCGGTCATTGTGATTTTTAATCTTTTAGTGGATGTAGCGTACGCCGTAGTCGATCCGCGGATTGACCTGGAGACGAAGAGGAACAAAGGATGAAATGAGAAATTGAAGGAATATATGGATATTTCCAAGCCCCGACCGTAAGGGAGGGGATAATTAACCAACATGGTTCATAACCGCTTACTAACGTGCGCGGCTTGGATGTGGTATTTGAAGTAAATCAAATGGATTCAAACATAAACAATATACCGCCGGAAGACCGGCCCGACGTCGGCTCACGTTCCTGGCGACGATTCCGACGCAACAAATCCGCCATGGTCTCGCTGATCGTGCTGGGAATTATCATCCTGGTGAGTCTGATCACTGTGGGAATCTCATCGCAACAATACCAGGAACAAAACCTCGAATACAATCGGCTGGGACCCAGGGCGCCTCTGTCATATGATAACTTTCAAGAGTTCAAAACTGATTTCGCTCCCTTCGGATATGATGTACTGGGTCGAAATATGCTGTGGCGGTGCCTGTTCGGCGGCCTGGTGAGTCTGGGGATTGGTCTGGCAGCGGCGGCCATTTCCGTCATTATCGGCGCCACCTGGGGCGCCATCGCCGGCTGGTATGGAGGCAGACTGGACAACATCATGATGCGCCTCGTCGATATTCTGTATGGCCTGCCGTATATACTGCTGGTGATATTATTCAAAATCGCCTTTGAGCCGAAATTAATCAAATTATTAAACGTCGTTTTCGGTCCCGGCCAGGAACACCTCGCCAACATTATGATCCTGTTCCTGGCCATCGGAGGCGTCAGTTGGCTCACCATGGCTCGCGTCATCCGGGGCCAGGTCCTTTCGCTCAAGGCCCAGCCCTTTATGGAAGCCGGCCGTGCCCTCGGTGTACCTACCCGCCGCATCCTCGTTCGCCATCTGCTGCCTAACCTGGTCGGGCCGATTATCGTCTATGCCACCTTAACCGTTCCCCAGGCCATCTTACAGGAATCCTTCCTCAGCTTCCTCGGCATCGGCATCCAGGCCCCAATGCCGACCTGGGGATCGCTGGCCTCCGAGGGCGTTAAGGCCGTCAATAACGTCGTCAGCTTCTGGTGGATGGTATTGTTTCCCTGTGGATTATTAGGTCTGACTCTGCTATGCTTAAACTTTATCGGCGACGGCCTCCGCGACGCCTTCGACCCTAAAAGTAAATGAGTAAATGGGTAAATGAGTGATATGGGTAGGGGCGGCCCCGTGTGGCCGCCCGTTCCATGCGTTGATTACGAAAATGAAACGGGTGCCATGCCCACGCTGGCGTGGGCATGTTTGTCGAATGGAAATGAGGTAAACGCGTATGAGTAAGCAAATAGTATTTTTAATGATTTCGGTGGTATTAATTTCAGGCTGTACTCAACTCACTCCGGAGGAAAAACAATTGGAACAATTTATTACCGACCATCTCGCCCGGGTCCAACCCTTACAAAACCAAGCCGGCTTGGCCTGGTGGGTGGCCGCCACCACCGGTAAAGACGAGGACTATGACAAGCAAAGCAAGCTGGAACTGAAAATCCGGCAGATCTACAGCAACACCGAAGAGTATGCCTATCTCGATCGCTTGAAAAAAGCCGGTCGGGTTAAGAATTTGCTCCTGGCGCGCCAACTGGATCAATTATACCGCTCCTATTTAGCCAACCAGATGGACAAGGACCTGATGAAACAGATTGTCGAACTGGATACCGAGATACAAAAAAAATTCAGCACCTTCCGCGGCGAAATCGACGGGAAAAAAGTCACCGACAACGACATCCGCGAAATTTTAAAATCCGTGACGGATTCGACAAAACGGCGAAAAGCGTGGGAAGCAGCCAAACAAGTGGCCCCGGCCGTCGCCCCCGATGTGATCCGATTGGTTAAACTGCGCAACCAGGTTGCCCAAAAACTGGGATTTGATAATTACCACACGTTTTCTCTCACCCTGTCCGAACTGGATCCCAAGGAACTCGATGCCATCTTCGCTGAACTGGACCAACGAACCCGCGAACCGTTTCGCAAGCTAAAAACCGATATCGACCGGCGATTGGCCAAGCGATACGGTATTCGCCCCAATCAGATGGCGACATGGCATTACCACGATCCCTTCTTCCAGGAAAGCCCCCATATCTACGATCTGGACCTGGACGCCTATTATAAAAATCATGACATCAGGGAACTTTCCCAACGGTTTTACGCCGGTATCGGTTTACCCGTGGATTCGGTTCTCGACCGCAGCGATCTCTATGAGCGCGAAGGGAAAAATCCCCATGCCTTCTGCACCGACATCGACCGCCAGGGCGACGTCCGTATTTTATGCAACCTCAAAAACAACGAACAGTGGATGTGTACCCAACTCCACGAACTCGGTCACGCCGTCTATTTCTTTTACTACGATCCCGATGTGCCTTATCTCTTACGCGAACCGGCGCATGCCTTTACCACCGAAGCGATTGCCATGTTCTTCGGCCGGCTCAGCCGTAACGCATACTGGATGCAGAAGATGATGGACCTGACCGACGCCCAGCGCGCCGAAATCGAAACCGTCAGTCGAAAGTACTCGCAACTGCAACAACTTGTATTCGCCCGTTGGACCCTGGTCATGTATAATTTCGAAAAACAACTCTACGCCGATCCCGACCAGGACCTGAACTCTCTCTGGTGGCAGATGGTGGAAACATATCAATTGGTTAAAAAGCCCACCGGCCGCAGCGCCCCCGACTGGGCCGCCAAAATCCACTTCGCCGTCGCGCCCTGCTATTACCACAACTATATGCTCGGCGAACTGATGGCCTCCCAGGTCCACCATTATCTCGTCTATAATGTCCTCAAACAGGATTCGCTGCAAAGCGTGAGTTATGTCAACCAACCGAAAGCCGGAACGTTCTTACGAAAAACCATCTTCGCCGACGGCAATGTCTATTCCTGGAACCAGATGATCAAACGCACTACCGGCGAACCCCTCACCCCCAAATACTTCGCCGCCGAATTCGTCAATTAGCACATGTTGTCGTAAAGAATGTCACCACTGCGTAGGCAGGGGTCCATTGCTCAGAAGGACATTCTTTACATTGTAATACTGGATTCCTGCCTGCACAGGAATGACATGAGCAGATCTTCGTCGGGTGCTATGCCCATCCGTCGTAGCGGACAGTTTTTTCTTGCCTATACTACCCGATCCGAATTATCCCTCTCCCGGCGATTCCTCCTGGGCATCCGCCGGGGCTTCCTCCTGAATATATTCGGTTTCTCGATATCTTGTAGCAACAGGAATAAACAGTAGTGCTGCGAGTAACATCATGATCGCAAATAACCAAAAATATTGTGTTCCCGGGAGTTTACTGGAACCGTCTGCATTTAGGATGATCGCGTTTACTGCGGCCGTGATAGCATTACCCAAAGAGATCGATAATAAGAATACCGACATAATGAAAGATTTCATTTTACGCGGGGCCTGCGTATAGGAAAATTCCAGACAGGTAATGGAAACCATCACCTCGGCGGCAGTAAGTATAATATAAGCAATAAATTGCCAAGCGATACTCGGTTTATATCCGATTGCCGCTACATTCGGCCATACTTCATTCGCCGTGGCTTCCGACGCCGCGGGAATGGATTCCGTCGTGAGCACTTGAATTTCTCCGATTTTCACTCGATTGCCGCCGTGATTCGATCGGATTTGAAAATAGACGTGAGTCGCATTCAGCGGAGGAAATTCGATCGTACCGAGGTCTCCCTTGTCAGATAAATCAAGGGTGCCGATGTAGTTCCAGTCCTTTTGTTGTGCATATCGGTCAACATCATCTATCTGTTTACGATCATTTTTTTTCAGTTCATAGATGAGCTTGGGTACTAATTGGTTAGTAAAATCGGCGGCGTAGATGGCTACTTCTTTTGGGTAATAAAAACTGTCATCCAAAATTTTGGTATCCGCATTGATTTCGTTTAGAGCTTTTTGGGCTATTAATTTAACATCTTGAGCAGTAGATATTTCGGTTTCGCGTTTCTCCTCAGAGGATCGGAAGGTCAGAGTGCCAAAAAAGAACTTGATTTGCCAGGGTATGGCCTGTTTTGCTTCTCTTAGTGCGGATTGTAGTTGTTTACTCTTATCAATTTGGCCCTGATTACTATAAGAAATTATTAAATTCGTTAGCGTTTCTAGTATTTCCTCGTGCCCTAACGTAGTGGCCGGATCAATGCTTATACTGGAAATCGTCCAGGCTTTTCGCTCACGCAGACGAATCACAATTTCCTGGGGCAGATTCGGGTCTTCGATTACGGAAGACGACCATCCTAATCCGTTCGATTCGTCATCGATCAAACAAGCGGAAGAAAGGCTTTCTATTTTTGACTTAGATGAGTACTTCATGATGTCGCCCCCCGTAATTTTGCGTTCCGCCAAGGCAATGACCACAAAAGAAAATATGGCGACAAACAATCCGATGGAAATTTTTCGTAACGGTGTGAGTCGAAATATTTTATTCAGACCGGGATATATGATTTTGGCAAAAATCGGTATCATAATCATGACCAGCAGGGGATTCGCGGCTTGGATCTGCGACGAGAACCATTCAAAACGAAGCCAATAGCGATCCATCTTTTCCGCCTGTAACACCCAGGAAGATCCCGTTTGATCGAATAAGGCCCAGAACATAGATACTAAAATATATAGAATTGCTAATCGAAAAACCACCTTAAGACCTGTACCGCTGAGAGTTTCTTTTATAAATCCAACCCCGCCGGGAGGAATGTGGACGAATTTGTAGCGTCCTGCCCAGAAGGCCAGTGTTGCAATCAGCATTAAAGCGCCGGGAACGCCAAACGCTACATGAGGACCGAATTCATTCAATAAATATGGTGTCAGTAAAGTGGAAATAAAAGAACCGAGGTTAATCGAGAAATAGAACCATCGAAAAATTTTAGGTAGCAAATGCTGATTGGTTTTGCCGAATTGATCCCCCACGTGGGCCGATACGCAAGGTTTGATCCCTCCGGAACCACAGGAGATCAACATCAGCCCGAGCGCCAGTCCCCAGCGAGTATCATCCAGCGCTAATACTAAATGCCCTAAACAATAAACCACCGAGAGAGAGATGATGGTTTTATATTTGGCGAGGATAATATCGGAAAGCAGCGCCCCAAAGATCGGCGTGAAATACACCGCGGAGGTAAATACGTGAAACCATTTCGTCGCTTCCGTATCGCTCATCACATCGAACCGCCCGTCGGAGGTCATGAGATATTGGGTCATGAAAATTGTGAGAATGGTTTTCATGCCATAGAAACTGAACCGTTCGGCCGCTTCGTTGGCAATAATATACGGAATGCCTTTGGGCATCTCTTTCGACGGCAGGGGGGCTTGTAGATATTTCTCTTTGGCCATTAGGGAAGTTCCAATCTAAATAAGAAAGGTTGATGTATAGGTGTTGGGCTTTGAAATATTACATCTGGTTCTTTTCATAATTACGCCGTATAATAATGTCGTCAAATGGGTATGTCGAGGAAAAAAACCGGATGATTTGGAATTCGAAAATCGCTGAATATATATTGATACGGCGTAAGTGTATCGCGGTATGTGTCTTAATTTTGGCCTGTGCCCCGATAGGCTGTCGAAAATCACCCTCCGAGCAGGACGGCTCAGCGGGCAGCTATGATCCCCGCAAGGATTCCCTTGTTAATCCACCCACCCTCTTCGAGCCGCCGCCCCCGGATCCCAAACGGATCGCCTCCGACGAAACGCTTACCATTGCTTTGAGTCGAAATCCGCTAACGCTGAATCCCCTGTTTGTCTCGTCCTCCTCTGAGTTTGCCATTCTCAATCTTGTATCCAAACCGCTTTTTCTGCCCGATAAAAATCTGCAATGGACCATGAATACAGCCATGGTCGATTCCTTCGAGGAATCCGCTGACCACACGCAATGCACGGTCACCCTGAAAAAGAACCTGCATTGGCACGATGGCCGCCCGCTTACCGCCCAGGACGTCGTCTTTTCCTGGCAGCAGATTCTCGATCCCGCCGTCCCCGCGTTCGGTCAGCGACGCAGCATCCTGCCTGTTGCCGAATGTATCGCGCTCGACGATTATACCGTCAAATATGTCCAGCCGAATCCCCAGGTCACTCGCCGCTGGAACCTGATTTTTCCGATACTGCCCCGACATATCTATGCAAAAGACAAGCAAAACCATCCCGATCTGCAAACCGGCGACTTCTATCAGAAAGTAAGCCGATCCCCCATTGGCAACGGTCCCTACCGACTCACCCGATGGAAACCAAACCAGTTTATCGAACTCGAGCGATGGCAAAACTATTACGGTCCCCAGCCGCATTTTCAACGTATTATCTTTCGATTCATTCTGGAAGAAACTTCCGCCCTGCAATATTTTCAATTGCAAAAGGTGGATGTCCTCGACTGGATCTCCATGCAAAAATTTGCCCGCCAAACCGATATGGACGCTTTCCGCGAAGTTGGACACAAGCTGTGGAAAACTCGCTGGCGATTTCGCTACGTTGGCTGGAACCAAGACGGCAGCAATCCCTTTTTTACCGATCGCCGCGTCCGCTACGCCATGACCCATGCCTTGAATATCCCTCTGATCCGGGAAAAAGTCTATTATAATCTAGCCTCCCCTTGCCTGGGCATCTATCACCCGGATTCCTGGATGTTCAATCCCGCCGTCAAACCCCTCGCGTATAATCCCACCAAGGCGGCGGCACTGCTCGATGAGGCCGGCTGGCAGACGGATCCCCAAACCGGATGGCGCTGTAAAACGATCGATGGTAAAAATATCCCCTTCACCTTTACTCTGCTGATCCCCCAAACACCCGATTATCTTACCCGTATTGCCCTGATTTACCAGCAGGACCTGAAAAAACTCGGTATCCGGATGAAAATACGGATCCTCGAATGGTCCGTCTTTCTCGAAATGATTCGCCGTCACCAATTCGAGGTCATCATAAATATGTGGAATCCCGGACCCGACCCCGACATGGACGAAAATGTCTGGTGTTCGACCGGGCGCCAAAAAGGGCGAAATTATATAGGATATTCCCATCCGCAAATCGACGCCCTCTACCAAAAAGGCCGGTATGAATTCGACCCCACTTGGCGAAAAAAAATCTATCAGGAAATTCATCAGATTCTCTACCGGGATCAGCCTTATACCTGGATCGCCCATGAACCGATAGTCGCCCTGATCCACCGTCGGATTCGAGGCGTTCAGGTCAGCCCCATGGGATTATTCAATTTCACCCCCGGCCTCGAATCCTGGTGGATACAAAAATAAATTAGCCCCCGGTGGTAACCGGGGGACCGAATACCCTGTGAAACTTGTGATAGCCATAATTAAATATAAAAGTAGTGAGCGAAGCGAACACCATAATTTTGCATTTTACATTTTGAATTGATTTCTATTATATGTTAACCTACATAACAAAAAGACTCCTACTCGCCATACCCACTCTCCTGGGCATCACCCTGGTAACCTTCTTGATTATCAATCTCGCCCCCGGCGACCCCGCCCAGGTGCAGGATTCCACCCATGCCCAAATGTCGATCCGCACCTATGAGCAACTACGCGATTATTACGGACTCGATCAACCCATTCACAAGCGTTATGTCCGATGGTTCCGACGTGTAATACGTCTGGATTTCGGCGATTCCCTCACCGTCGATCGAAGGCCCGTCTTGGATAAAATTAAGGAACGCCTTTGGCCCACCATGTCGCTCGCCGGCCTTTCCATTCTTCTCAGTCTCGCCGTTTCCGTCCCCATCGGGATATATGCCGCCGCCCGGCGGAATAAATTCTTTGACACCGTCTCCAGCACCATCCTTTATGCCCTTTATTCCGTACCCAGTTATGTTATAGCGGTCCCCCTGATCTTGTGGATTGGCGTCAAATGGGACCTCCTCCCTTTTCAGCAGATGACCTCGGACAACTATGACAACCTGACCACTGCCGGGAAAATCCTGGACCTGACCAAACATTATGTCTTAATCACCTTTTGTTTCAGTGTTTATACCTGGGCCTATTATTCCCGTTTCGTTCGCCAGAATATGCTCGAAGTCCTCCGCCGGGATTACGTCCGCACCGCCCGCGCCAAGGGCCTCACCGAATTCCGCGTCATGATCAAACATGGCTTTCGCAATACCCTCATTCCCGTGATGACCTTGTTTGGCCTGCTCCTGCCGGAGATCATCGGCGGTTCCGTCATTCTCGAATATATGTTCAATTGGCCTGGCCTGGGCCGCTTGTTCTTTGATAGCATGATGGCCCGCGACTATCCCACCATCATGGCCTTATCCTTTATTACCGCCGTATTGGTCTTGCTGGGCACCTTAGTAGCCGACATCAGTTACGCCCTCGTGGACCCACGAGTTACCTATGACTAAACCAAACCATATTGTTGACCGTAGGGCGGGCCGTGCCCGCCATGGAGCAAGTGTACCGGATGGCAGATGATTAGCCCCCGGACCTGTGCCGGGGGCCTATACGGTTTTGAAATTCGTATTTTGGTAATTTGAATTTGTTTAGGATTTAGAGATTAGAATTTAGGATTTATTACAAGATGGGTGGCGCCGCCAAGCGAACGAAGTGAGCTTGGGGGTGGAAAACTTACAATGTGTGTATGATGAAACCGGATAAAATACAACCAAAACCAATACGCTCCCAAGGTTATTGGCGTACGATCTGGCGTCGCCTTCGCCGTAATCCCCGCGGAATGGCTGGTCTTGCTTTCATACTCCTGTTGGCATTCATCTCCGTATTCAGTCCGCTCCTGGCCTCCGATCAACCCATCGTTTGCAAGCACCAGGGCCGTTGGTATTTCCCCGCCGTCGTGGAAATCTTCCAATCGCGCCATACCGCCTCGCACTGGATCGAAAAAAGCAAACCCTTTAATCTTCCGCAATTTGACGCGAAAAACGAGTTCGATCCCAACGAGTTTTCCCTCTGGCCGCTCATCCCATACCACGAATATGAAATAACCTCCGAGTTTAATTCTCCCCCTTCCCGCGAACATTGGCTCGGCACCGACGACCTGGGCCGCGACGTCGCCGCCCGCATGATCCACGGCGCCTCCGTCTCCCTCAAGGTCGGATTTATTTCCATGGGGATCGCCGCCCTCATCGGCATCGTGATAGGTGGGATCGCAGGTTACTGCGGCGGTTGGACCGATATCATTATCAGCCGCATCATCGAAATTGTTATTTGCTTTCCTACCTTTATGCTGATACTGGCGATTATGGTTTGGCTCGAACCCGGCATTACCAATGTCATGATCGTAATCGGCCTGACCCGCTGGACCTCCATCGCCCGCTACACTCGCGCCGAATTCATCCGCATCAAAAATGAGGATTACATCTTAGCCGCTCAAACCCTCGGCCTCGGACATTTCCGAATCATGTTCCGCCACTTCCTGCCGAACTCACTCGCTCCCGTTCTGGTTGGCATTACTTTCGGCATTGCCGGCGCTATTCTCATTGAAGCCGCCCTCAGTTGGCTCGGTTTCGGCGTACAGCCGCCCCATCCCTCTTGGGGCAATATCCTCCGCACCGCCTACGATTCCCTCCGCGAGGCCCCGCACCTTGTCTATCCTCCCTGCATCGCCATTTTCCTGGCCGTCCTCTCCTACAACCTCCTCGGCGACGCCCTCCGCGACGCCACCGATCCCCGCCTGCGATAACCGGCAGGGCGGGCCGTGCCTGCCATCTGACTAAAAGCCCCCTCCGCCAGGAGGGGGATATATTCGATCCGTAGGATCGATTTGATAATAGCCCCCCAATTCATTGGGGGGAACCGGATTCCCCCAAGTTTTTTTCGTCCCGTAGGGACTGAATGATTTCAAGACGGGTGGCATGCCTAAGCTTCGCGTAGGCATGTGAATTTGCCGATAAATCAATCTATTATTTCGTTGGTAATGCAAACAGACGAACGGTTCCATCCTCACAACCCAGGCAGATACGTTTCTGGTTTTGATCCGTGAGCACTGCCTGGACGCGCGGGCCTTTCCAGCGATATGATTTTATATTGTATCTCGATACGCCAATCCACAGGTACCCTTCTTGATTTTTTTCCCATGTTGATGATACAAGAGACGGTTCCGCTTCGGTTCCGGGAGTCCAGGGTACCTGCTGCGGATTTATCTTCGTGGTACTCACAATATCGCCTGCCAGCAAAACGGTTTTCCAGACATTCTTATTGCTATCCAGCCAATAGATGGTATCGTTCGCCGTAAATCGAATCGCCTCGATCTGAGTCGGAGGGATCAAAGGATTGGTAAAGATTGCATTAGGATCCAGATGGATGGTTTTCCGAAAAGCAAGATGTTCTTCCTGTGTCGGGAAACGTTTATGCTTTTTAGTGAATTGTCGATCAAAATCTAAAAATAGCTGTTGTCTTTCCTGTTCCACATTACGTTTTACCGCCTTGGGCCTTCGGACGGTGGAATCCCGGATCGAAACCATCTGATCGCTATCCTGACGCCAAAGGAAAATATTCCCCCCTTGATCCCCCCACGCATATTCGTTTCCGTCCGGCGAAATAGCTAAGGCGGTTACTGATGGAAAACCGTCGGGATAGTACTTCTGCGCCCTCGTAATATCCTCTTCCGTTCGCCAGGGAAATAACACCTTTACGAGTTTGATCTTTTTATTTGCGAATTCACCGTGTTTGCAGATTTGATCTATATCTATGGTTTCGGTAAGTTTCATTTTCTTAGGTATGGACAGTTCAATACCGTTGCTCATAAGAGAATCAGGCCCGGAGAAATCACTATAGCTGCCCCATAAATAATAATCTCCCGGTTTGAGATGCAATCGTAAAGTAACACTGTATTCCTCTCCGAAGAGAAGGGGAGTGTAACCAGTCCACCCCCGAACTTGGCCACGCTGTTCGATCACGTCCTTGTGGGAAATATACCTGCTACTGTAGAAATTAACCGGAAAGGAAAAACCATTGGTGACAGTAAACAAATAGGATTTACCTCTTTGCAAAGCGAGTATGGTTAATTGTTCCAGTGCAAAAC
>Ga0114922_10005532_pt1 | contig 11642 bp, 11 predicted proteins | sample AartaG_FD_100975 | JGI IMG/M metagenome (GOLD analysis project Ga0114922, IMG submission 100975) | Deep subsurface microbial communities from Aarhus Bay to uncover new lineages of life (NeLLi) - Aarhus_00045 metaG | ecosystem: Environmental > Aquatic > Marine > Oceanic > Sediment | place...
CCGACGGCGGCCCGACTCCCGCCGCAGAAGCACGCCCAGTATCCGCTCGGACTCGTCGAGCAGAAGCAGGTTGCTGCGTGTGCCGATCAACTCGGCGACGAGGGTAACCCTGTGGGGCTTGAGGAGGCCGTCGCGCTCAACCGACTCGATCAGAACGACGCGGTCGCCAGGCATCTGGCGCAGGTCTACGATGGGCGCACTCGTCAGGTGCTGCCGGACCAGGTTGCAGAATCCGGCGGCGGGCCTCCCCTCCCCCGGGCGTGACGTCAGCAGGTGGATGCGGCTGAAGCGAGGGTGGGCGCACAGCAGGAGCCAGTAGCGTTCCGCGTCCTTGCGTACGCTCAGGATCAGCTTGTGCCGGTCGGGCTGGTCGATGCGCTCGATCCTGCCGCCTTCGAGCTTCGGCTTCAGGTCACGCACCACGGCCTCTATCTCTGGGGTCGAGAGCGCCATGCGTCGCAGGGATCAGAGAGATGGACAGCGCGGCTTAAGGCGCTGTTGCAGAACCCCATCCTGGCTTCGGCCGGCTGCGAGGACCGAAGGGCTGTGTCGGCCTGCATCGGCGATTCTGGCCTTTGAATCGCCTGCTTCGGCCTCCTTGCCCTCGGCGTTCTCGCTCGACCTCGGGCCCACGGAGCGGGTTCTGCAATAGCGCCTTAGGGGCCCTCCGCCAGGTCCAGGTTATCGCCCTTCGCCGGGGAAATCAAAAGGGAGCGGCCGGCTCGCGCCCGGCAAATGTTTTGCAATATCAGGCACTAGCACGTATAATCGGCGCAGCCCGAGCGAGGCGGGCTGATCTCTGCCTCGTTGGCATATTGCGCTGGCTCTTGCGTTGGGGAGGCGATGAAATGGTGGCTTTCATGGGGCTGCCCGGCGGATCCGAGTGGTTCGTCATACTCATCATCGCCTTGCTGCTCTTTGGGTCCCGTTTGCCGTCCGTGATGCGCTCGCTGGGCAGAAGTCTGACCGAGTTCAAGAAGGGGATTCACGAGGCCGAGGACGACATCACGTCCGCCGCGCAGTCGGCGGAGGACGAGGAGGGCGACGACTCGGCATCCCCCGTCGGCTGACGCTGCCGGTTCCGAGATCGTTCCTGCCCTGATCTCTGCTTCCATCTTGCCCGTCACCAGGTGCCGGGGTGCGCGATGCCACTGTCCGTCTGGAAAAGCGACGAGCCGGACTTCCGCCGCCGGCTCTCCGAGCTCGTTGGCAAGCTCAGCCTTGAGCGAGGCTTGCAGGCTGCCGGCGCGGCGGCGCAGGAGCCGCCCCAGCAGGCCGTTCGCCGGATCATCGCCGACGTACGGGAACGCGGCGACGAAGCGCTGATCGAGCACACGGAGCGCCTGGACGGCTGCAAACTGACGCCGGCCGACCTGCGAGTAACCCCGGAGGAGATCGACGCGGCGACCAGGCAGTGCCCCGCCGAGTTGCTTGAGGCAATGGGCCTCGCTGCCGAGAGGATACGCGCCTTCCAGGAAGCCATCCTGCTGCGCGACCCTCCTGCCCTCACGGCCGGGGGACGCACGTTGGGGCTGCGGCATCGCCCCGTCGATTCGGCGGGCATCTACGTTCCGGGTGGTGCGGCCCCGCTGGCGTCCACCGTCCTGATGGCCGTCGTGCCGGCCCGGGTCGCGGGCGTCGGGCGCATTGCCGTGACCACTCCCCCGCAGCGCGACGGCAGCGTGTCCCCCGATAGGCTTGCGGCGGCGCGGATCGCCGGTGCCGACGAGGTCTACAGGATTGGAGGTGCGCAGGCCATCGCCGCCCTTGCATTTGGCACCGAGACGGTCGCACCCGTGGATTTCATCGCCGGTCCGGGCAACATCTACACGACGCTCGCCAAGAAGGAGGTCTTCGGCCAGGTCGGCATCGAGATGCTGCCCGGGCCGAGCGAAGTCGTCATCCTGGCCGACGGCTCGGCCAGCCCCTCTTACGTTGCGGCCGACCTGATCGCGCAGGCCGAGCACAATCCCGGCTCCGCCATCCTCCTGACGGACAGCGAGGAGCTGGCCGCGGAGACGCTCAGAGCCATCGAGGAGCAACTGGGCGGGCTCCCTCGCGCCGACGTGGCGCAAGCGTGCCTGGAAGCGTACGGCGCCGTGATCGTCGCTTCCTCGCTGGATGAAGCCATCAAGTTGACTAACGAGCTGGCCCCGGAGCACCTGGAGATCATGGCGTGTGACGCCGCAGGGGTGGCCGAGCGGGTCCGGCACGCCGGCGCCATATTCGTGGGCCAGTGGTCACCCGTCGCCGTCGGCGACTACGTCGCCGGCCCATCCCACGTCCTGCCTACGTCGCGGACCGCCCGTTTCTCCAGCGGCCTGACGGCCAACGACTTCCTGAAGCGCTCCAGCCTCATCTCGTATGAGGCCCGGGCACTGAGCGAAGACGCAGAAAGCGTCGAACGGCTGGCGGAAGCCGAGGGGCTGAGCGGCCACGCCCGCTCGGTCAGGATTCGGCTTAAGGACGGGGGAAAGGAACGGCAGTAGCAGGCCCACCGTTCTGCCCGGCGCGTCTATTGGTCGTCAGCATCGTCCTCAAGGGGCGGCGAACCGGGCGGCGGAGTGTTCTGGATCGGGCCGAAGTCCGTTGCGGTGTAGACGTGCATGGCACCGGCCTGTACCTTTCGGCGGGCCCATTTCTTCACCATCCTGCGAATCAGGCTTCGGCTCGGCGGGATCAGTAGCAGGAAACCGCAGGCGTCCGTGAGTAGTCCGGGCGTGACAAGAAGAGCGGCCGCGAGGAGGATCAGGACGCCGTCGAGCAGCGCATCGGCGGGCAACTCGCCGCGCGCCAATTGCTCCCGCACGTGGCTGAGGACGCGCAGTCCCTCTCGGCGCGCCAGTACGGCGCCCAGCAAGCCCGTGCCCAGGATGACGCCGACCGTCAGCCAGAAGCTGCCCCACAACTGCGTCAGCCGGACCAGCAGCAGCAGCTCAACCAGCGGCACGAGCGTCAGAAGCAGTATCAGTTTCCATAGCATGGCAGCCTCGGGCCCAATCGGCCCTGTTTGACACAGTGCGCGAGCGCGCAGTAGATTGGCGCATCGCTCCAGCGGTCCGGCTCTCCTCCATTGTAAGCGATGTCCGGGCCTGTTTCAGCCAAAGCGGAGACACCGTAACGCCATGCCCTGGACGGTCTTTGCGATCGGTGCAGCCCTGGCGGCAGGGCTCCTGCTGGCCGTGTGGATGCTGCTGGTGGAGCCGCGGCTGTTTCGCGTGCGGCGGTTGGTGCTCGACGCGGACTCGCTGGGCCTGCCGCAGTTGAAGATCCTGCACATGACGGACACGCACTTCAACGGCCGGGACGAAGCGGCATTGGCGTTCCTGGGCCGACTGGCGGCGGCCGAGCGTTTCGACCTGATCCTTTTCACGGGCGATTTGATCGACGTGCCGGCCGGGATCGAGAGCGCAGCACGGGCTGCGGCGCTCTTCCGGCCGAGGCTGGGGAGCTTCGCCGTCCTCGGTGGCCATGACTACGCGCAGATCGGCTTCGCTCAGACCTACGCGGGGCTCCTGCGCGGCGACCCGCGCAGGGCCTTCACTTTCAAGAACCCGGTGGATCGGCTGGTGGCAAGCCTGGCTGAGGAAGGCGTGCAGATCCTGGAGGACGCCAGCGCACGAGCCGAGGCGCGTGACGGACGGCAATTCGCCGTGGTTGGCCTGCGGGACGCATTCGTCTTCGGGGCGGACGTCCGGCAGGCGTGGGCCGACGTGCCGGACGGCTTGCCCTCGATCGCCATCGCACACAGCCCGGACGTGCTTCATGAGGTGAGAGCTCGCGGGGCCCGCCTGGCGTTCTTCGGCCATACGCACGGCGGGCAGGTCCGCTTCCCCATCATCGGGGCGGTGGTGACCCGTTCCAGCCTGCCGAGGCGGTTGGCCCGGGGCACGTTCCGGTCCGGGGGGACCGTCTTCGTGGTCAGCAGCGGCCTGGGGGCGTCCGGACCGACGCCCTTCCGGTTGCTCTGCCGGCCGGAGGTGGTTGTGGCAGAGCTGCGGCGGTCGGCGTCGGCGCAGGACTTGACGCCCGTCCGGCCCGCGAACGTGTAGGGAGACCGACGGTCCGGCATGGACGTTTGATTGACAATTGCGGCTCAGGCCATTAGGATGGGTGTTTTGCATCGGGGGCCTTTAGTCGAGATCGATACTCTGAAGGCCGCGAGCCAATGCGGAGGTTGATTGCACGTGGCAAGGCGTAGGAAACGAAAGCGAAGAACGACGGGCGACCGCTGTCGCTTCTGTCGCGACAAAGTGAAGACGATCGACTACAAGGACCTGGACAGCCTTCAGCGGCTCACGTCCAGCCAGGCGGCCCTGTTCAGTCGGAAGCGCTCGGGCAATTGCGCCCGCCACCAACGGATGGTCAAGCAGGCCGTCAAGAGGGCACGGTTCCTGGCGCTGTTGCCGTATCTCTAGGGTGTTTCGCCCTTCCGGGCATCCGGCGCGCTCCCGCCCAACGCCCAGCGGCGCATGAGCCGGAAGGGCCCTCAGAGAAGCCCGGCGACGGGCGTTCGCCGGTCCCTCAGTGGCCGCGTCTGCCGGCCTGCCGTTTCCGTTGACTTCGCATGGTCTCTGCTCAATAATAGCGTGCGCATGGACTGAGAGCCTTTGACTCCTGCGGTGGATCAGTCCCGCCTGCGGGGAGTTCCGACGTGTCTCGCTCAGGAGGCACCGGCGTGGGCCACGTGTTTCAGGGATGCTACACCGCACTGGTCACCCCCTTTGGAGGGGAGAAGGGCCAGGGCGTCGACTACGGGGCCCTGCAGAGGCTCGTCGAGTTTCAGGTCGCGGCGGGAGTCAGCGGAGTCCTCGCCGTGGGGACGACCGGCGAGAGCCCTACGCTGAACTGGGAGGAGCACGCCGAAGTCATCGTCAAGACGGCCCAGTTCGCGGGTGAGAGATGCACCGTGATCGCCGGCACCGGCTCGAACAGCACCGCGGAGTCCCTGGCCAGTACGCACCACGTGGTGGATCACGGGATCGGTTCGGTCCTGCTGGTCGAGCCCTACTACAACGGGCCCAGCTCCATTGAGATCCGCAGGGAGTACATGGCGCCGGTGGCGCGGGAGTTCCCCGACGTGCAGGTGATACCGTACGTCATCCCCGGGCGCAGCAGCACTCAGCTTCTGCCCGAAGACCTGGCCCTCCTGAAGGATGACTGTCCGAACGTCAGCGCGGTCAAGGAAGCCAGCGGCAGTCTGGACAACATGCGCCGGACCCGCGAGGTCTGCGGGTCCGACTTCGACATCTTGAGCGGCGACGACGGGCTGACGCGTGCGATGATGAGCGACGAAGGGATCAGGGGCTGCGGCGTCGTCAGCGTGGCGTCCAACGTCGCCCCCGCCGCCGTGCAACGGATGGCCGAAGCCTTCCTCGCCGGTGACCGGGATGAGGGCGAGAGGCTGGCCGCTGCATTGAGGCCGCTCTTCGACATAGTGACCGTCAAGACTCAGGAAGACAGCCCCTACGGCGAGCGCTTGTGCAAGGCCAGGAACCCCCTGCCGATCAAGACGCTGATGCGTGTGCTCGGGATGCCCGTTGGCCCCGTGCGCCGGCCGCTCGGCAGGATGACCCCATCCGGCCTTGAGGTCGTCATCGCGGCGGCCCGTCAGGTGTGGGAGAGCGACCCCGAGGTGCTGGAGCCCCTGGCGAAGGCATTCGACGTCGACGTTGAGGAGCGTCTGTCGAACGTAGCGCACCGGCGGGGTCTGGCCTATGAGAACTGACCGAGCCGCCGATTGGGCGGGTCGCCTGCCCGGAGGCTCGGGTTCCTGATTCCTCAAGGGCGGAGGCGATATGCAAGACAGATCTCGGCCCATAAAGCTGAACGTGTTGTTCAACCAACTGCCCGACCTGGAGGCCAGCGACCTCCACCTGAAGGTTGGCAACCCGCCCATCTTTCGCATAAGGGGCGAGCTGCACCGCGCCAAGTCTGATCCCCTGACCCAGAAACAGATTTACTCCCTGGTGGAGGAATGGCTGGGCAAGGAGAAGATGACCGAACTGGAGGAGCGCGGGAGCCTGGACATCGGCCACGACTTCGGGCGCGGGCGCGTCCGCGTCAACGTCTTCTACCAGACGGGTCGATTGAGCCTGGCGGCGCGTATGATCACGGAGGACATCCCTTCCCTGGAAGACCTGCACTTGCCACCCGAGCTCACCAGGATCGTTGACGTCAAGCAAGGGCTCGTGCTGGTCTGCGGCGTGACGGGCTCCGGCAAATCGACGACGCTGGCCTGCCTGGTCGACATGATCAACCGCAAGCACCGCCTTCACATCCTGACCATCGAAGACCCCATCGAGTACCTGCACCACGACGCCAGGTGCATCATCAACCAGCGTGAGATCGGCATCGACTGCCGCGACTGGCCGGACGCGTTGCGGGCAGCCGTGCGCGAGGACCCGGACGTGATCCTGGTGGGCGAGATGCGCGACGTGGAGACGTTTCAGGCCGGTCTCCAGGCAGCGGAAACAGGCCATCTGGTTTTCGGGACTCTCCACACTTCGAGCGCTGCCAGCACGGTGTCCCGTATCCTTGACCTGTTTCCGACCGAGAAGCATTCCCTCATCCGCCAGAGCCTCAGCTTCAACTTGGTTTCCATCGTCTGCCAGAAGCTCATCCCCTCCTGCGCAGACGTCCCCGTGGTGCCGGTGGTCGAGCTGATGTTCACCAATCCTCCAATTCGCAAGGCCATCGAGGACGGTGAGGACGCTCACATCACGGACCTGATAGCCGTGGGCAGGGAGGAAGGGATGCAGACCTGGACCGATTCGTTCGTCAACGTGGTCCACAAGGACCTGGTCGAGAAGAGGGTGGCGGTTCAGTTCGCACCCAACAGAGACGCCCTGGAAATGGCCCTCAAGGGCATTGACATTGCTCACCGCGCCATCGGTTAGAACGTGAACGGACCTGCGATTATGGCTTCAGCATTGATGTCGGGCACGGGAAGACGCAGGGCGGTGCTCTTGACGGCGATCATCATCGGCGCAGCGGTCCTGGCGGGCGCAGCCGTGGCCCAGGAGGCGGGCGCGGCATTGCCTTTGGGCGCCCAGGGAGTGCCCGCTGAAGCTGCGGCCGCGCCCGCCGAAGGCGCGGCAGCGCAGCCAGGCGGCGCACCCATGTACGTCAACCCGCTCTGGCTCCTCCTGATCATTGTCAGCGTCGGTTTCTGGCTCTATGTCCTGTCCTGGGTGAGCGACGACGCCCGGGGGACCAACCTGGACTTCCTGAAGTTCGCAGCGTTGCTCGCGGGGGCCGGCTGGCTCGGGACCCTTCTGGCGCTGCTGGTGCACGCCGCCTTCGCATTCCTGTCGATAGCCTTGGTCCTGGGCGCGTTCACCGTCTACATCGTCGGCCGGAACAAGGTCGTGCCGGAAAGGTTCAAGTTTCTGGGCCCCGACCACAGGGCCCGCTTGCTGGCTGCCATACCTGTGCTGAGGAACGTGCCTTCGCTGCAAATCAAGCTGCGGACGGTCAGGGCGTCCGTGCCGCTCCGGAACGAGTCCGGTCAGTCCCTGGACGACTTGTTCGAGGAGGACCCGTCGCTGACTGAGCCGGCGGGCATTCTGATGGACTTGATCGTGCGAGGGGCAGCGACCGGTGCCCGGACCGCGCGCGTGCAGCCGGCGGGTGAGCAGTACGTCGTGCAGTACGTGCTGGATGGCGTCCTCCAGAACGTTGAGGCCTTGGACCCCGACATGGCAAGACAGGTAGTGAACTGCGCCTCTCGATTCGTCGGCCTTGCCAAGGGCGGAAGGATCAGGCGCGGCTCCGGCAAGATGACAGCAGATCTGGCTGGAACGGGACCTGTCGACGTGGAAGCGGCCGTCTCCGCTTCCGGCGGGCAACTTGTGCTGCAGCTGGTCCTTCCGAACTGGACGGCACACCTCCAGAAATCCGGGTTGGAAGCTCTGGGCATGCACGAAGCGCTCGTCAAGAGAGTGAAGGCCGCCGTCGAGCAGAAGAAAGGAGCCGTCATAGTCAGCGGCCCGCCCGGCGGCGGCCGGACGACGACGCTGTACGGCATCTGCCGAGCAATGGACGTTTTCACCACGGACATCGTCATGCTGGAGGAGACCGAGGAGTTCGAGCTGGAGCACGTTCGGCGCTGGACCATGGCGGCGGAGCGGCCTTTTGCGGAAGTCTACCAGCAAATCGTGCGGGAGGGGCCGGACGTCCTGGTGTTCGGCGAGATCAAGACGCCGGAGCATGCCCGCACGTTGTTGACGTTCGCCGTGCAGGAGGGCGAACTGCTCACCACCCTCAAAGGCAATGATGCGCCGGATGCACTGGTGGAACTCGTGGGAATGGCGGGAGGACCGGACCTGGTGAGCCAGTCAGTCACCTGCGTCCTGGCGCAGCGACTGGTCCGCAAGTTGTGCACGAACTGCCGCGAGGAGGTAGAGCCGAACCCGACCCTGCTTAGCAAGCTCAATGTCGATCCGAATGAGCCCGGTCTCTGGTATCGGCCGGTCGGCTGTGAAGCGTGTCTGAACTCGGGGTACCGAGGCCGGACGGGCATCTTCGCCATGCTCATTGTGACCGAGCCGGTCAAGGATCTGCTGAAGCGGCCAGGTGTGTCGGCCGAGGCCATCCAGAAGGCGGCGGGCAAAACCGCGTTCAGGACCATGTACCAGGACGGGATGGCGAAGGTCACCGCCGGCATCACGACCCTAGAGGAAATCCGGCGTGTGCTCAGGCGCGGCTAGCGTCCTGCACACCGCCCTGCGAGGAAAAGCAAATGACCTCGACGATCGGCCTCCTGGTGGTATTGGTCCTGTTGGGCCTGATGGGCTTTGCCGGCTACAGGGATGGTATCTTCTTCACCACGTACGCCTTCATGCGGAATCTTATCGGCTTCGTTTGCGCCATGAGTTTTTGCCAGCACTTGGCGCGCTTTTTCGAGGCCATCATCTCCGATACGCCCACGGCTCACGAGTACTTCGTCCTGATATCCTTCGTGCTCATAATGGCTGTCGTCTTCATGCTCGGCCGCTGGCTGAAGACCCAGTACACAGTCGCGAGCGTCCCGTGTGCGGAGTACGCGGACAAGATCGCCGGGCCGATCATCGGAGTCTTCAACGGCGTGGTCATTACGGGCTTCCTGCTCATCGCCTGGTCGATGCTGCCCTTTGCGAAGTACGTCCCGGGGGATTACGGTCGCCTGCAGATCAAGGCGGGGGTGCTGGACACGGGCGCCATGATGCTCCGGTACTACAAGTACGCGGAACAGCGGATGGGGGGCAGCGCGCCCTTTCTCTTGCACGATGAGCGGATCGAGGAAGACCCTAATCAGAATGGACGTGCCGATGAAGGCGAAGGGTACTTCGACGCGAATCGGAACGGAGTGTGGGACCGGGGGTGGCTGTGGAAGTACCGCAACTATGCATCGATCACCTGGGAAGACGTTGAAGATCTGCCCGGTTTCGATACTGAGTAGCTATCCGACCGACTGCCCCAGCGCGTCCGGACCCCGTGCCACGCTCCCCCTGGTTCACTCTTCAGAAGGCGTCTCTTTTGCGTCGTCGTAACGGGGACCTCGGGAGAGTGTTTTGCTCTCGTTGCCCAACATCGTCACTCTCTTGCGGCTTGCAGCTGTGCCCGTCATCGTGGCACTGTCCTACAGCCGGAACGTGACCGGCATCGCGCTGGCGGCCGTGGTCTTCGCGGCTGCGGCGATCAGCGACTGGTTGGACGGGTATCTGGCACGCAGGCTCGGTGCGCAAACTCGCGTTGGAGAGCTGCTGGACCCCGTCACGGACAAAGTTATGGTGCTTGCCACGCTGTTCGTCCTCTGGGATGTGGAAGTGCTTCCCCTGTGGATCGTGCTCGTCAACGCCTTCAGAGAAGCCTCCGTCACGGCGGTGCGCCACGCTGCATCGACGCCCCAAGGCATCGTCGTGGCCACGTGGATGGGGAAGGCCAAGTTCGTAATCCAGGTTGCAGTTGTGGAGCTGGCGTATCTGTACTTGCTCCTGTTGACTGTCGACCGTCGCCTCCCCGGCGGCCGGCAACTCGTCTTCTGGGCCGCCGTCGTAATGACGGCCGTCTCGCTGGGTTTCCTTGCCTGGTTCACGCTCATCCACCGCGCGCAGCTATTCACAGCTCTGGCCCGGCGCTCGGACATGCGACACTCCCGGCCTGGTGAGAGATGGACCGAAGACAGTGGCTGAGTAACGTGGAGCTTCGCGGGTGCGACGGCATACCGTGCTCGGTGTACCTGCCGGCCGCCGTTCGGCGTCTCTACGGTGCTGAGTTGGGCGACCTCTGCGCCAAGTACCCGGACCTGGGCATTGCTCCCCTGGCCGCGGTCGAAGACGAGGACTCTCTCGCGCCCGGCGAAAGGGCCGGAGAGCGGTTCATTGACGCCTGGGGCTGTGTCTGGGAGAACCTGCAGAACGGCATCGTGGGCCAGGTCACTGGAAGTCCCCTTGCGGACCGGGATGCCCTGGCCGCTTACGAACCGCCCTCCCCCGCCGAGACCGGTCACTTCCATCCCATCGACTGGGAGCATGAGGAACGGATCATCCGCTCGGGCCGCGACGCCGGCGTCCTGACGCGGGGCGCCGTCGCCCACGGCTTCTTCTTCCAAAGGCTCTGCTACCTGCGCGGCTTCGAGGCCCTCATGGAGGACATCGCACGGGCCGACCCCCGCCTGGACGTGCTGTGCCAGACGGTGCTGGACTTCAACGAGGGACTGGTGCGGCGCTACCTCGACATCGGCGTGGACGTGATGCACTTCGGCGATGACCTGGGGATGCAGGACCGGCTGACCATCTCCCCCGCTGCATGGCGGCGTTGGGTGAAGCCCGCGTATGCCAGGTTGTTCGGCATGTGCCGTCGGGCCGGAACGCACGTTTATCTGCACTCCGACGGCTACATCGTGGACATCATGCCCGACCTCATCGAGTGCGGCGTGACGATCTTGAACCCGCAGGACCTGTGCAACGGGCTGGACGAGATCCGTCGCCTGCTCAAGGGCAAGGTTTGCATCGACCTGGACATAGACCGGCAGAAGATAGTGCCGCGCAAGACGCCGGCCGAGATAGACGCCCACGTGCAGCGCTGCGTTCGAACGCTCGCCTCGCCCCGGGGCGGGCTGATGCTGACGTGTGGCATCTATCCCGGCACCCCGCTGGAGAACATCGACGCGGTGCTGGGTGCAATGTCGAAGTACCGGACGTTCAGGCCCGGCCGGGACGCGCAGTGAAGGAAACCGCCCCGCATTGCGCGGGAGACGCAACCGGCAGCGCCACCGGGCTTGTTCCCGCGGTTGCTTGACAGCGTGAGGCGTTGATATAGAATAGAAACGTGTGCGGATGTGGCGGAACAGGCAGACGCGCTAGGTTCAGGACCTAGTGAGCCAAAAGCTCATGGGGGTTCAAATCCCCCCATCCGCACCACTCCCCTCCCTTACTTATCGGCCTCTCCTGCCCTTGATTGCCCTGTAAAAGGCTTCTCGCGTTTTCGCCCGTCTTGACGCCCAATGCCTGTTCGGTTACCATGGCAGGTGGTGCGGTTGCAAGTGGTTGCATTTCTGCCGCGGGGAAGGCGAAGATGGCTACCCTCAGAAAGCGAAGGAAGAAGCTCAAGCATGGCGCCGCAACCTACTGGGTCGTCGATTTCTCGGTCACGGAGAA
>Ga0114922_10005533_pt1 | contig 11641 bp, 11 predicted proteins | sample AartaG_FD_100975 | JGI IMG/M metagenome (GOLD analysis project Ga0114922, IMG submission 100975) | Deep subsurface microbial communities from Aarhus Bay to uncover new lineages of life (NeLLi) - Aarhus_00045 metaG | ecosystem: Environmental > Aquatic > Marine > Oceanic > Sediment | place...
ATTCTCTGGAAAAGAGCTACCAAGGAGGGGGCAATAACCGGGATCGTTGCAGGCACGCTCTACCTGATTGTTGGGTTTATCTATCGGCCTGCGTTGTTTGGCCTCCATCCGGCCATCCCCACACTTCTGATCAATGTCACGCTCTTTGTGGTGATTAGCTTGGTCACCAGTCGACCTGGTGATATGGTGATTCGGGTATTTTTTGATGAAGTGGAAGATTTTCTCTCGAAAGAGGCGTAAAGGGCAATGGCGGCTTATCCTTAAGCCCGATGGGGATGTGGCTGATGTCATGGCCTTGCCGGGGGCCGTTATAGAAGGCCAGATCGCCGGGCGTTACCTGCTCGCCTCCAGCGTCACAGCAGGCACGCTGATCATTCAAGGGGTAGGCCGGAAGGGGATATTAGCAGGGGCGGATGTTGCGGTAGACCACGAGGCAGCATCCGAGCATGATGTGGATGTGGCATACCAGCCGAGGTCAGGCAGAGCGAGCCTGCGTCCGGCAGAAACAATTAACTTTGAAGAGATGATGCTCAATGCTAGCGACGAATTTGTCCCCGTCTCCACGACCCCTGAAGACCTGGCCTGTATCCTTTACACCTCGGGTACCACAGGCCGACCCAAAGGGGTAAAGCTCACAATCAAGAATTTCTTGTGCGAACAGCAATCCGCGGAACAAGCACTGGATGTAACCCCAAAAGATAAAATTATCGGGGTCCTCCCTTTCTTTCATGTGTTCGGGCTTTCAAACGTCCTCCATTTAGGGTTGGTTCATGGGGCAAGCATCGTTCTGGTTCCCCAATACAGTCCTGGCATCCTACTAAAAATCATCATGGAGAGTCGTCCAACCCTGATGATCGCCATTCCCACCATGTTTGTTCATATGCTCACGCTGCTCAAACGGAAAAAGGTGCGCTTGCCTGACAGCATCCGATTGTCTGTTTCAGGTGCAGCCCCGTTACCCAAAGAGATGATTGATGCCTTTGAGCAGTGCTCGGGATGCCGGGTCATTGAAGGGTACGGCCTGACTGAAACCGTAGCCGCCTGTTGCCTCAACCCCCCGGATGGCGTTTGCAAGGCAGGTTCTATTGGCGTGCCCCTTCCCGGGTTTGAAATGAGGATCGTTGATACTGATGGCAAAGAACTTCCGATAGGCGAGGTGGGAGAGATAGCTGTAAGAGGAGAAGGGGTCACCGCAGGCTATTACAAGCTTCCGCAAGATACTGAAGAGGCATTCAGAGACGGCTGGTTTTTCACCGGTGATATAGGATATCAGGACCAGGATGGCTATTTTTTTGTCACAGATCGCAAAAAGGAGATCATCATCAAGGGAGGACTCAATATTTCCCCGAGGGAGGTGGAGGACATCCTCCTGAGGCATCCAGTGGTAAAGGAGGCTGCTGTCATCGGGAGAAGAAAGGGGGAACGGGAGGAGGTTGTCGCCTTTGTCACAACCAGGCGAGCGGTTTCGGCAAAGGAACTTATCAGTCATTGTAAACAGTCCTTGTCAAACTTCAAGGTGCCGGATGCGATCTGTTTCATGGAGACCCTCCCCATGAGTGTGACAGGGAAAGTACTGAAAAAGGAACTTATGGACGATTACCGGGATGAGCGCAAAATCGAACAAAAAGAGACTGGGCTTGGTTCAGTCGATTGAAAGGTGGGCAGCATCCCTTCCTGACGCGGTGGCACTCCGCTTTGAAGGGGAGGCCATCACATATAAGGAACTGAACCTCAGGGCCAATCAGGTGGCCAATGGTCTCCAGGGGCTGGGCGTAGAAAAAGGAGACAGGGTCGCCATCATGCTTCCGAACATCCCGGAGTTTGTTTATGTCCTTCTCGGCACGTTGAAGCTTGGAGCCGTAACCGTGCCCTTCAACACCCTGTATAAAGGCGGAGAAATCCTGCACATTCTTAAAGACTCTGGTGCCAGAGTCCTCATTGCTTTGACCAACTTTGCCCCCATGATCAATGAGATCCGGCCGGAGCTGCCAGCCCTGAAGCACGTGATCCTGACCGGCGAGCGCAATCTGCTCTTTGCCCACCCTGAAAGTACAGCCTTCATACAGTTAATCCTCCAGGGGGATCTTATCAAGGACGTGGATGGGGCTTATGAAAAGATGGGTCACATCTTGTTGAAGATCATAGGGGAGCTGGGGGTCAAGGAGGCCTGGTATAAGCACCGGGGAAGCATTCGGGTGAGGGGAGAGAAAATCGCAACTTTTGTCATCTCTGAGGTGGAAGGTATGGGGCTGATCAATGCAGTGGTCTTTTTGGGCCCTCTGGATACGCGAGATTTCTTGCGCGTGGTATGGGTGCCGCCCGAGATACGGGACAAAGTGGTAGAACCTTTGACTTCCGTGCAACAGGAGACCGGAAAAAGACCTTTGTGGGATCAAGTCAAGGAAGCCGTGGTGGCTGCCATTGAGCAGGGGTTTGAAGTGGAGATCAAGGAAGGCTCAATGGTCAGGGACGAGCTTTTTGGCTATGAGAAACTCCGCTCTTTGGCGTATAAGGCCCGGTAGGGCTATTCTACAATGATCATCTCATTGCCTTTGATCTTTAACCACTCTATGTTCTTTTTGTGCTCGTCACGGTATTTAACGTTCATCTCTTGAATATGTGCCATCTCAATCTCGTTTTTGCATTCCGGGCAAAGGTACCTGAAACTGGAGGTTATTTTCATGTCGCATCCACATGCATCACACGTAACTTTCATTTTTTGCCTCCTGAGCCTGGTGTAGCCTGCATCACCTGAATATTTGCGTTTTTAGCATCTTTGGGGTATTTTGTCAAAGAGTGAAGATGTGCCATGAAACCATCCAAGCCTTATGACACCTACCGACCTTTCAAAAACCTCAAAGTCCTCCTCGAGGAAAACTCATTCCCGCTGGCCCCGCCGAGTAAAAAAGTTCCAGCGGGCAGTCGATTTGAACACGGTGAGTCAAACCCTGAGGACGAAGAAAGGCTTTTTCAAGAAGCAATGGCAAACGTTGTACCCGCCCCCCGCGGGGACGCTTCGATTGGGATGACTAAAGCTATCCCTGTCAAGATCTCAGGCGAAGATCCCGAAGCTGAAGCCCTGACACGGTTACAGAAGCTTATTAGAAACGGAGAAGGTTTCACTGTCTCTGACACTCCAGAATATATGGAGGGGATCGGGTACGGAGTCAACCCTGATGTGGCAAAACGTCTCCACCGGGGCGACTTTTCGATTCAGGGCCACATTGATCTGCACGGACTCGGGGTAGAGCCCGCACAGGAGGCATTTGAACGGTTTCTCAAGGAGGCTCTCCTATCCGGGAAAAGAGCTGTGTTGGTAGTACACGGCCGCGGCCTCTCTTCTCGCGAAGAGCCTGTGCTGAAAACCAAGGTTAAGGAATGGCTTACGTCCGGACGTTGGCGTAAATGGGTCATAGCCTTCACCAGTGCAAGGGCTTGTGACGGGGCCACAGGGGCCACTTATGTCTTGTTACGGCAGAGCCCAGCCACAAAACGCTACCGCCGGCAGCACCCTAAGAAGCACGGGGGTTGAAGCAAAAAACTCAGTTTTTTCAGGCAGAAACACTACATATAGTGTCCCCGCACAAAAAATTGCGCAATATTTAGTTGACTTGATGAAACAGAGATGATATTTTAGTTGAAAAACGTTTCGGACTGTTTGCTCCTTAAATCAATTTTCAACTACGTGTGAGGGCAGAAAGATGCTTAGAATTTTGCTTGTTGATGACGAAAGTGTAGTTTCGGAAGTGCTTCAACAGATCCTATCCCGACTCGGGCACCGTGCAGAAATTGCGTCTGGGGGCCATGAAGCTCTTCGAATGTTTGATGGCCAGGTCTATGATCTGGTGATCACGGATATCCTTATGCCTGGGATTGACGGACAAAGTGTGGCTCGGCATATTCGTGGCTCTGACAGACCCCGCACGCCAATTATTGGTATCTCCGGAACCCCCTGGCTGCTGGAAGGTGACATATTCGATTTTGTCATTGCCAAACCCTTCAACATACAAGCCCTTACAAATGCTATTGATGACGCCGTGGGAAACGGATCAAAGCCCCGGACACTCTCAGAAAACAGCCGGCAACATCCGGGCCTCCATGGGATATTGACTTCCCCGCTTCTCGCCACATAAGGTAGTCGGCAATAAATGGTATACCCAAAGCGGAGTTGTTAATATTTATTTTTTCCCTCTTTCCTAAGGTGCTGCCGTAAGGCAGAATCCCGGCCTTTGGGGACACGAAAAGCCGTGATGCGCGCTGTAGCCTGGCTGCAGATTTTTATTATATTGTGTTTTGTGGGATATTCTACATACTCCCTTTTCAAGGGTGATTTTGAGCAGGCATTTTTGCCTTATCCTGTATTGATCATATTCTACCTCCTATCTGTGCGAAGCAAAGTCAAAACTACTTCATCCACGGAAAACCAGGATCACAGCATCAGGTAATTGAAACGTTTCGGAATTTCTACAACTGGTTGTAATCATTTTTTCTACTGGCCATTTTCTGTGCTATTAGTATGGAATGATGGAATAGTGGAACAATGGAATGTTGGAGATAAGAAGCCGAAAAAAATCAACTCTTAATTGTTTTCATTCCCGTGCCCGCTCGCCAAGCTTGCGAGGCAGGCGGGTCTTAACCCAATATTCCAGTATTCCAAGATTCCATCATTCCAATTGTGAGCGAAGCGAACTAAGTTCTATGATACGCAAAGCCACCGTAAGAGATGTGAAGGCGATTCACCGCCTCCTTAAAAAGCATGCTGACCGTGGGGAACTACTACCGCGGGCCTTGAGTGACCTCTATGACGCTGTGAGAGACTTTAGCGTCTTTGAGGAAAAAAGCAGCGGTTCTATTATTGGTGTCTGCGCTCTTCACGTGTGCTGGGAAGATCTGGCAGAGATACGCTCTCTGGCTGTTTGCGAGCAATATCAAGGAGAGGGAATCGGCTCAAGATTTGTCACTGCTGCCCTATCCGAAGCCCATGATTTTGGGATCAGGCGTGTCTTTACCCTGACCTATCGCCCCGATTTTTTCAACAAACATGGATTCAAGGTCGTAGACAAGGCCACGCTTCCCCAGAAGATATGGGCAGACTGTATCAAGTGCGTGAAGTTTCCCGACTGCGACGAAATTGCGATGCTGAAGGACCTGTAATAATTCACCGCAGAGTGCGCAAAGCACGCAGAGAAAATTAGGTATCGGAGCCCCCAGCCTAAGAATCTCAACCCTAAATATCGCTGGTCTTGATGCTTGACTCTGGCGTGAAAGTACCTTTCCGCCACCTGCCCGCAATGCGAAGTGGCCGCAAAATTTTTCTAAGCTTTCCGGCAGATGTTCCGATAAATAGTACAAAGGATTTTTTTTCTGGCCAAAAGCTTAAGAAGAAATAGTTATGTTGGCATAGTATTCGCATATTTACGATTTAAAGGGTCTTTTTGCGGGACAAAAATCTTGACAGACTAACAGTGTTATGGTAACCTTCTAAAAATTTTGCCATTATTACCCATTTGTCCCATTATCTCCAGTTACAAAATCGTTACGCAATTTTATATGACTGGGCTACGCCCCTGAAAAAAATTCCTATCCTATTCAAATAACACCCCCAGCCTGGCATCTCCCTTGAACGGGAAGGGCTTGGGAAGGGATGAAAAAAGGTGAATGATTTGGCGAGCAGGCAGACAACTCTTGTCATAATCCCTGAAAACACCTCCCGGGTAAGGCAGTTTAAGTTTTCAAGGGCCTTCATCGTATTTGCAACTTGCTTTGCTGTCCTGAGCGTCACCGCAATTTCTGTCATAGTCTATGATTATTGCAAGTTAAAGAAGGCTCTACCCTCCATGCATGGCCTTGAGCGCGAGGTCGCAGACCAGCGTGCCCAGATTCAAGCCTTTGCCAAAAAGATCGACAGCCTCAAATCAGATATGATTGCCCTGCACGAGTTTGAGAAAAAGATACGGGTCATTGCCAACGTTGAGCGGCCTGCCAACCAGGACGCCGTCTTTGGCATCGGCGGATCCATGCCCGAGGATTTGGACACCAGCCTCCCGCCGACTGAGAAGCATAACAGTTTGCTTCGGCAAATGCATGCCCAGGTGGAACATCTCCATGAGGCATCAGCAGTTCAGAAGGATGCCTTTGAGGAACTTCATAAGTATCTGGAAAGCCAGAAATCTCTGCTTGCGTCAACGCCGGCTATCCGGCCGACCACGGGATGGCTCTCCTCGGGGTTTGGCTATCGCATATCCCCTTTCACCGGCCTGAAAGAGTTTCACCAGGGCATTGATATTGCCACACGGATGGGTACCCCGATTATTGCACCTGCCGACGGCACTGTCACGTTTGCAGGCACTAAAGGGGGCCTCGGCAAATGCATGGTAATCAAGCACGGATACGGTATGGTGACAAGGTACGGTCATCTGAAAAAATATCTGGTAAAAGGGGGCACGCGTGTCAAGCGTGGAGATAAAATCGCCCTGGTAGGAAATACCGGACGAAGCACAGCACCACACCTGCACTACGAAGTACACCTGAACGGCATCCCTGTGAACCCCGTAAAGTATATCGTCAACTAATTTACACCTCGAAATTTCTGCAACTTATTGATATTACAAGCGTTTCGGTTGCCGCTCAAAATTCCTTTGTTAGCGTCTGGATTCTTTGGTATACTGTAAAACCTAAGCTATCCGCACTAGTCGCAGTCTTGAAGTGCTGGAGTTTTGTATTGCGGATTGCGGAATTGAAATCGAAAATCCGGGATTCGAAATCCCAAAAAGGACATTTTTCGTGTCATGATCGGAAATGTATTGAAAAAGGTATTTGGGAGCAAAAACGAGAGAGAGCTTAACAAGCTTAAACCGGTCGTTGAACAAATCAATGCTCTGGAGCCGGAAATGCAGGCCCTCAGTGATGATGAGTTAAGGGCTAAGACCCAAGCCTTCAGGGAGCGGATTGACCAGGGCGACACCCTGGATGAACTCCTTCCGGAGGCCTTCGCAGTGGTCCGGGAGGCCTCGGTACGTACATTAAAGATGCGCCATTTTGACGTTCAACTGATTGGGGGCATTGTGCTCCACCAGGAAAAAATTGCTGAAATGAAAACCGGTGAAGGAAAGACCCTGGCTGCCACGCTCCCAGTCTATCTGAATGCCCTGACCGGCCGAGGTGTGCACGTGGTGACCGTAAATGATTACTTGGCCCGGCGTGATACTGAGTGGATGGGAAGCATCTACAATTTTCTGGGCCTGTCGGTCGGGACCGTTGTCCACGGGTTGGACGACTCCCAACGCCAGGGAGCGTACAACGCTGACATTACATACGGAACCAACAACGAGTTCGGGTTTGACTATTTGCGCGATAACATGAAGTTCTCCTTAGAATCAATGGCGCAAAGGGAACCCCACTATGCCATTGTGGATGAGGTGGACAGTATCCTTGTCGATGAGGCCCGGACCCCGCTGATTATTTCGGGCCCGGTTGAACAAGCCGGTGACAGACTGTACGAAGAAATAAAGCCGCAGGTCATCAAGCTGAAACAACACCAGGACCGCATCGTACACACCATGCTGGATGACGCATTGAAAGGGCTTGAAAAAGAAGGCGAGGCAGATAGCACCCTTGAGCTTTTGCTAAAGGTGAAACGGGGAGATCCCAAGAATCCGCGATTTCTGGATTTGATTGCCAAACAGCCCGGCTTGAAAAAAAAGATGGAGAAACTCGAGGGTCAGCTCTCCACAGAGAAATTGCTTCCCCAGATTGATCAGGACCTTCTATGCACCATCGATGAGAATCAAAACCTCGTAGAACTCACAGACAAAGGGCTCAAACTCATCTATGGGGGTCAAGCTGATGATTATATCGTACCCGACCTCGACGAAGAGTTGCGAAAGGTCGATGAAAACGACCAGTTGACCAGCATGGAAAAGAGGATACAGCGCCGTAAGGTCGAGGCTTTCTATCTAGAAGCTTCTGAGCGGTTTCATGTCACCCGGCAGTTGATCAAGGCATACTGGTTGTTTAATAAGGACGTGCAGTACGTGGTTAAGGACGGGCAGGTGGTCATCGTGGATGAGTTCACCGGAAGAATGATGCCCGGCAGACGCTGGAGTGACGGATTGCACCAGGCCGTTGAGGCCAAAGAGGGGGTGACAGTGGCTGAGGAAAACCAGACTCTGGCTACCATCACCTTCCAGAATTACTTCAGGATGTATGACAAATTAGCCGGCATGACCGGTACTGCTGACACCGAGGCCGCCGAATTCAAAAAAATCTATGACCTGGATGTCATCGTAATCCCAACCAATGAACCGATGATTCGGCTCGACAATCCAGATGCTATTTACAAGACTGAAGCTGAAAAATTCAAGGCCGCGGTTGAGGAAATAAAACAACTTCATAAGAAGGGACAGCCCGTGCTCGTGGGGACCATCTCCATAGATAAGTCGGAAAAACTGAGCACAATGCTGACCAAAGCCAGAATCAAGCACGAGGTCTTGAACGCCAAGAATCACGAACGGGAGGCCGAAATTGTGGCCATGGCAGGGCAAAAAGGACATGTGACCATATCTACCAACATGGCTGGCCGTGGTACCGACATTGTCCTCGGAGAAGGGGTCAAGGGGCTTGGAGGTCTTCACATCATCGGGACCGAACGGCATGAAAGCCGGCGTGTTGACAACCAACTGCGGGGCCGATCCGGCCGCCAGGGAGACCAGGGCTCCTCACGATTTTATCTCGCCATGGAAGATGATCTTCTGCGTATATTCGGGGGCGAGCGTATGTCCTCGATCATGGAACGGCTCGGTATGGAAGAAGGTGAGCCGATTGAACATAGCATGATCAGCAAAGCCATAGAAAATGCCCAGCGCAAGGTAGAAGGCCACAACTTTGAAATACGCAAACAGCTTCTGAAGTACGATGATGTTATGAACCAACAGCGCGAGGTGATCTACAAACAACGCCGTGAGGCATTGACTGGCAAAAGCCTCAAGCCCGCTATTGAGGAGATGATAAGGGAGTTGTCGGAAAAGATCACTGACGGATTTGCAGATGAAAAGGTGCTCCCTGAAGAATGGGACTGGAAAGGCTTAAGGGAAGCCGCCTACCACCAGTTTGGTTTCCGCCTCAACACGGATCGCGATACCATGGACGGCCTCACCAGGGATGGGCTTGCTGAGCGGATCTTTGAATCGACCGTGAAGATATATGAAGAAAAAGAGACGGCCTTTGGGGCCGAGGAGTTTCGAAACCTGGAACAGATGATCGTGCTTCAGGTCGTGGATAATCTCTGGAAGGAACATCTTCTTGCCATGGACCACCTGAAAGAAGGCATAGGGCTCCGCGGTTACGCCCAGCAGGACCCACTGGTGGTTTACAAGAAAGAAGGCTTCGAGATGTTCATGGACATGATTGAACGCATTAAGCAAGAGACAGTAAGGTTTCTGTTTCGTGTCCAGATCGCTCGACCCGAGGAGATGGCCGCAAAAGAAAAGACCAGGCAGGATCAGCTCGTTTTTTCACACGGTGGAGAGGCTGCCAGGCAGCCAGTGCGCCGTTCCAAAAAGAAAGTTGGTCGCAATCAACCCTGCCCGTGCGGGAGCGGAAAAAAATACAAGAAGTGTTGCGGAAGATAAACAAAGCGCCTTCGGCGCATAAGGGGTCTCTCAGCCGCTCCCTTCAGTCGCTCGAGCACGCAGAGATCACTGAGATAATTTCTTGGCCTGATTTTTTGAGAGGAAAAATCAGGCCAAATAATCAGCCCCTAGCGGGGCGTCCATATTGTAACAAAAACTCCTGCGTAAGCAGGATGACGGTTTTAGGTGAATCCTCCTCTCAAGGATTAAAGCTCTTCCAAAGCTTCCCGGTAAGGAAAGAGTCTATTTTGAGATAGCTTCCCTTCACCCCCGCTAACAAGAAGGCATGGGTTGCGGGAAGCAGGCCGGTCACCTAAAAACTCCGTGGCTCTGTGAACTCTGTGAGAGATAAAAACATCCCATTATCAGTTAAGAAAAATTTTGCCATGCCTTTACAAGTTCCAGGATTTGTTGCCGGTGCCGTTGCTGCCGGGCTAAGAAAGGACGGAAACAAGGATCTGGGCATGATCTTCTCTGAAGTGCCTGCCTGTGCAGCCGGTGTTTTCACGACCAACCAGGTACAGGCAGCCCCGGTGCTTTTTGACAAAGAGCGAATTAAATCTGGGCGTTGTCAGGCCATTGTGGCAAACAGTGGCAACGCCAATGCGTGTACAGGCAAACGAGGAATCGAAGATGCCGAGGCCGTGGCACGTGCAGCAGCCACAGCCCTGGGGATACCTGAGGAACTGGTGCTGGTAGCATCCACAGGTGTCATTGGGCAAGCTTTGAACGTTTCTGCCATTGAAACTGCCATGCCAAAGCTTGCCGGCCAGCTTAACCCCACAGGGCTTTATGACATCGCCCAGGCTATCATGACTACTGATACCTTTCCTAAGACCGTTTCCAAACAGGGTCGTATCGGTGACAAGACCTTTACCGTGGCTGCTGTAGCCAAAGGGGCCGGCATGATTCTACCGGATATGGCCACCATGCTGTGTTTTGTTTGCACAGACATTGGCGCGGGGCCGGATATCTTGGGAGACGCCCTAAGGGATGCAGTGGCGACATCGTTTAATACTATCACAGTTGACGGTGACACCAGCACCAATGACACAGTCCTTCTCCTTGCCAACGGCCTGTCCGGCCTAAACCTAAAAGAGGCTGCGTGCGCCGCAGCGTTTCAGAAAACCTTGAATGAGGTTCTCTTCACACTTGCCTTACAGATCGTCCGGGATGGGGAGGGGGCTACCAAACTGGTGAGCATCCGGGTGAAAGGGGCATCAAGTAAGACTGATGCCAGGCGGGTAGCTTACACAGTTGCCAACTCCCCCCTGGTGAAGACCGCCCTCTTTGGAGAGGACGCCAACTGGGGCCGAATCATGGCCGCTGTAGGCCGGACTGGTGTGCCGATTAATCCGGATACGATTGATATCTATTTTGACGATGTGTGCATGGTCAAAGATGGGTTGGGGTGTGGTGAGGAGGCCGAAGCGGCCGCAACCACAGTCTTAAAGACAGATCACTTCACAATTACTATTGATCTAAGGCTGGGCAACCAAGCTGCAACCGTCCATACCTGCGATCTTTCCACTGACTACGTGAGGATCAACGCCGATTACCGGTCATAACATCCCTCAAACCCCTTTCTTGTACTCCCGAATTGCCTTTTCTGCTCAAGATGTGATTAGATGTGACACCAAAATGTGATTTTCTGCCTGCGGAAGGCCGGATCGGCTCCCTACAGCCTTGATATTCGCAAAGATATCCAGAAATACCCATAAAAAGACTTGACCTGCACTGCTATTGGATATATATGGATATTATTATGGATACACCTGAATTCCAAATTCTACCGGAACACCTGAAACTGATTTCTGAAATCGATGAGTTCAAGGGTAAATGGCAAATGCTGCGCAACCTGGCGCCGGACCAACTATCGTTGCTAAAACGTATCGCAACCATCGAGTCGATCGGATCGTCCACCAGGATTGAAGGCGCCGGTTTGACAGATAGCGAGGTTGAGAGGCTGTTGTCTGGGTTGAATACGACTTCTTTTGAGTCAAGAGACGAGG
>Ga0114922_10005535_pt1 | contig 11640 bp, 11 predicted proteins | sample AartaG_FD_100975 | JGI IMG/M metagenome (GOLD analysis project Ga0114922, IMG submission 100975) | Deep subsurface microbial communities from Aarhus Bay to uncover new lineages of life (NeLLi) - Aarhus_00045 metaG | ecosystem: Environmental > Aquatic > Marine > Oceanic > Sediment | place...
CTCGTGGGTAACTTCCATTGCTTTTCTCCTTGTTTTGTAGTAAAAGTTGACTCAACAAGGCGAAAAAACTGTTACCCCCAAAATCGTCGATTTTATACAATGTTTTGTTAGCAAAAACAATTACAATGAAGAAAGGAACTATGAAACACATTCTTATCATCAAAACCGGCAGCACCATGCCCTCTCTCCGTCAAAAAAGAGGCGATTTTGAGGATTGGATTCTCACGGGTATGCAGAGTGATAAAATTGAGGTTACCATTCTTGACGTTACAAAGGGGACATCCCTGCCCTCTCCGGAACATTTATCCGGGATTGTCATCACAGGTTCCCATGCAATGGTAACCGAACATCAGGACTGGTGCGAAGAGACGGCCCAATGGCTGAGAGGGAGCTTTGAAAAACAAATTCCAACATTGGGCATCTGTTACGGACATCAGCTCCTGGCATACGCCGCTGGAGGTCGAGTCGGGAATAATCCCAACGGCCTCGAATTCGGAACCGTGGACGTTCATCTGAACGAGGCGGCTGAAAAAGATCCGCTGTTTAAAGACCTTCCCGGAACGATTCAGGTTCATGTGAGCCACACGCAATCCATTCTCAATCTTCCACGAATCGCACGGATATTGGCATCAAATTCGATGGAAACCCATCATGCCTTTGTGCTGGGAGATTGTGTCTGGGGCATGCAATTTCACCCAGAGTTTGATGCCGAGATCACCAGAACATACATTGGCGAACATAGGGAGGCACTACTCCAGGAAGGCAACAACACCGATCGATTAATCGAGACATGTGTAGACACGCCTCATGGTTCCCGATTGTTACAGCGGTTTGCTGCGATTGTTCGTGAGAAAATATAAGGATCCACGATTAAATAATCCCGCCCAAAGAACAAATCTTGAAACTCAAATATACAGAGAAGAAGGGGTTATCTTTGCAAAATTGAATATCGAATATCGAATGTCGAATTATGAATATCGAATTCATTCAATTCAAGATTCAGCATTCATTATTCGATATTCAATATTCTCTTTCTCTAACGCCCCCCTTGCAGATGCTTACCCAGACCTTTGAAGTCACGTAGTGCTCCGGTTGTCCCGCCGCGGGCGGATCATCGGGTGTTTTGATAAAAGTTATTACCACAATACGTGGAGTTGTAGAATTGAATATCGAATATCGAATGTTGATTTAAGAATATCGAATTCATTCAATTCAAGATTCAATATTCATTATTCGATATTCAATATTCTCTTTCTCTGACGCCCCCCTTGCAGATGCTTACCCAGACCTTTGAAGTCACGTAGTGCTCCGGTTGTCCCGCTGCGGGCGGATCATCGGGTGTTTTGATAAAAGTTGTTACTACAATACACGGAGTTGTAGAATTGAATATTGAATATCGAATTCATTCAATTCAAGATTCAGCATTCATTATTCGATATTCAATATTCTCTTTCTCTGAGGCTGTGCTGGCTTCAGTGTCCATAGCTGTAATCTTGTTTTTTCAATGATTTTGCTCATATCCAGATCCGGACGGTGTACCGGCCAGGATTTATAACCCCGAATTTCGTCGATGATTGCTTTTTCATTTGTTTTCGGATACGCATCAAAAGAGACCACAGGATACTCCGATGCAATTCTACCTGAACAGATGTCTAAATAGACCGTGCAAAAGAGGGCAAACAAGGAACCCGTCCCGATTTGATTATTCCCCACTGTTAAATTGGAAGGGAGTGAGCCATTACCAGAAAGATAATCTTTCGCTTCCTGTGCTAATATAGTAACCTGATCGACAGTCACTCTTGCAATGGCCGGTTCTGATCTCGCCATCTCCATTGGACCGAGAGGACTGATTCTCCTGACCTTTCTTGGGAGAGAATCGGTATCCCGATATTGGACGATGGATGTCACGAGTCCGGCAAAGACTTCCGCAGGGGAATAAAAATCATCCAGGACAAAATCACCTGCAACAATCGTCTTCTCCGCGATTTCATGTAACGCTTTGTTTGTAATCACCTTTTTTTGCCTGGAATATAGTTATCAAATCCACCATACTGGTCGTGAAAGTTCAATGTATTGCAAAACCAGACGACCCCCCTGCCAGGAAGATGAATGGGAGAACCTGTATATCCGGCTTTCATGGTCCCCAGGGCATAAACGAGTTGCGATCCGTAAGAGCCACCATGCCGTGCCATAGTCGTGATGGGCACACCAAAAATACGCTCCAATTCGTGAAAACCGGCAGACTCCTGTCTGACCATTTTAGACACTCCATCCTCCCAATCCACCTTTTCAAGCTGCTCCGTCACTGTCGGATGAATGGAACCCATGTTCGTATGACTGCCGATATCGTGTCTCGCCATGGCAGAAATAACATCACGCCGTCTCCTTTTCTCCAGAGAACGTGCCTTCTCACCAATCACAAAAAACGTACCAGTGACTCCCTCCTCAGACATGATGTCTGCGATCCACTTGGGGATATCATCGATGCCCTCCGATTCGGGCGTAATATAGTCCTCCACGTCGAACGTAATGACAACCGTCATTCTCTTTTCATGGGAAGAACAGGAAAAAGCACATATGAAAGCAATAACCAATAATAATGCGGTTAACTTTTGCATCGATCTATTCTCCTGATTTCTCAGATATCGATAGCATCCATGAATATTGAATGAAGAATCAGTCCCCAGATATTAAAAAAACTGACCACTTTCAAAATCGACGGATTCGCAACAATCCATTGAAAAAAACCGGATCCTACGGTAAAATTGAATATTGAATATCGAATACTGAATTACGAATTTCGAATTTTAGTCAACATTCAAGATTCGATATTCGATATTCGATATTCTTTTTTCAAAGACTGCCACTTCGTGTCTGATTTTTAGATTTTTATAAATATTTTGCGCTTATAGAGCCAGTAGCAGATCCCCCACAGCATCGCCCAGATAATCAATGCGGTAATGATCTTGATTGGGTGATCCCCTACCCAACCGAAGATTCCCTTCGTAAATGGATTCACAATATGATGTATCCATTTGGTTCCACCTGTATTGGTGAATAGATATATAAAAATCGGATTCATCCCCACGATAGCGAAAAATTTTGGTACGCTCCGTACTTTTTTAATGTCAATAAGCCAGTAAGAAAAAATCAATGTAACGAGACACCATCCACCGGTGACGATAACAAAGGAGGGGGTGCAAATTCGTTTTATGATTGGAGTGATGGGATTCAGGGCATACCCCACAACCAAACCGATCAAACCAGCGAAAAAGAGTATTTTCATTTTCTGTGATTCGGGCCTTTCGCTTTTGAGCACCTGTCCCGCCAATACACCCCACATGGTATGAGCCGTCGTGGGCACCGCATTAAAAGCGACCCAATGCCCTTCGGACAGCTTCCCCATTAATAACATATCGACCCAGGAGCCAAAATTTTGATCCGGCACAAAAGGTTGATTGAATCCGGAGATGGGCCAGGACCGATAGAGAAGTTCAGTCAATATGAGCAAACCGAACGTAAAGAGGAGTTGCATTTTAACGGATTTCCGCATCAGCAAAAAGGCCACGAGGTAAGTGAAAGAAAGCTGTGCCAGTACATTCCAGAGTTCGAATGTGAGCTTTCCAGGCTCGATACAGTAAAGGGCCCATCCGAACAGAAGCAGCAGAAAAGAACGTAACAGGGCACGTTTCAATGTCTTTGCCCAGCTATCCCCCCGTTCCCACCGCTTTGCAAAAGAGAATGGCATGGCCACACCCACAATAAACATGAAAAAAGGTTGAATCAGATCCCAAAACCTCAACCCGTTCCATGGATGATGATGAAACTGATTGCCGATAGTGGCAATGATGGATCCCTCTAATGAGGGATCAACAAGCAGACTGTAAATATGCGTACCCTCTGCAATCAGCAGAAACATCGTCAATCCGCGAAAAAAATCGAGAGAGAGTAACCGATCATGGGCGACTTCTGATTTTGTATCCTGGCACATGTCAATATTCCTTCTTCATATTCTTCAGATGTTCTTCATAATCGAGAAAATACTTTTTAAGTAAGGCGCTTTCAGGAAAATACCTCAGAGCATTATCGAAAAATGCTTTAGCACCCTTCCATTCTGTTTTCTTGCTATAAGTTCGTGCGACAAATCGATAGGCTCTTTCAGAAAATTTTACTTCAGGGAAATCATTCATAAATTTAAGAATGTCCAGTTTGCCGGACCTGTGTAGAGTCGTCCTGATATGGTATCGAATGTCCTCATAAATCGTTCCCCGCCCTTTATGCATCGGTTGCTCGGCATGCATCTTTTTTGAACGATTCGGTCGATCGAGTATTTTCCTACCTAAGGACATGATGCCTTGTAGATCGCCCCTTTGCACATTCTTCTTAAACAGTCTATACAAGACTCGGATATCATCAGGGTTTTTCTTATACGCCGCCAAAAGTCCCGGGTAGATATTTTTTCCTGCATAAGCATCCTTTAGAAAATTCAGGAATTGCCCTCCGTAACCCGCGAGATCGATGATCCTGTCTATTTCAGTCCCATCCGGATTCAATAAAAGTAAGGTCGGAACATGTTTAACATGATAGGATGCTTTCAATGACTCCACAACGTCTTCATGGCCATCGAAACGTAAAGAAATAGTGTGTTTTTTCACAAAAGCGCTGAACTCAGCGTTCTCGAATTGGTCCTCGAGATTCGAGCCCTCACCTCACCCATCACCGCAGGAGAACAGGATAAGGATCATTTTTTCTTCTTGCCCGGCGATTGTCTTTGCTTGTTCATAAGTTCCCTTAAACCATTGAGAAGATTGGGAAAATGAGGCAGTAATCATAAAGATCAATGTAAGAAATAGGTTCATTTTCTTCATGTGTTCGACTCGACAAATCATTCATAGACTTCTTATAATAGGCGTGTTATTTCAGTTGGTACTGCACCTTTTTAATATAGTACAATCGATGGTTATTTGCGATAATTATTTTTCCACTTTCGTCCAAATTTATAAAAAGGAATGGATAATCTTTTACGAAAATTGGTTTTTGTTGATTTTTATTGAAATTTCCAAGGGAGGTTAAAATATCAGATATGACTTCTTAAGTCTTAAGATTTTTCCGAATCACCTATTTCCGGAACTACACCGGAAATATTTCGGACCCGAAATTCAACTGCCCTTATAATCACCACCGTGCACGGTATCCTCTCACATCCACGTGCACAAAAGGTCCGTGACTTTGGGTCTCATTATAGGCGCCCAGTCCGCCCTGGGATAGATGAAAATCCGGGTGTTCGGAGAGAAAATTGATATGATCATACAAAATTTTTGCATCTTGAAAATCAATCCGGTCATCTTTATTCAGATCATCCATCATGCCGTCCCTGGGATGGACATCAATGAAAATGTCTGCCGCGCCGCCGTAAATGTGCCGGCTGTACTCCACATTGCCAATGGCTTTGTTGTAATGGGGTGTCCGGTAACCGCTCAAGATGCTCAAAGTCTCGTACTCGAACCCATCATAACTGAGGGTCTGAAGGATGGTCTCGAGTTTTAAAAGCAGCTTTTCCTTGAGTATGACGTATTTCGGATATCCTCCTTCCCCCTTGCACACAAACTGTCCGAGTTGAAAATGGGGAGAGAGCCTTGTTTCCTTATTTTCTTTTGTGATTTCGATTAATCCGGCAGGTGGTAAATAATCCTGGAGATTTTTATAGGGTTTATTGGGGTATTTGCCAATAGGATAACCCTTGAGATACCCGCTCCTGATTTGATACAGTGGAACCATAACGAAAACATTCAGAGTTACTGTATTTTGGCGGTTCGGATGAAGAATGCGGATTGGATACAGACCCGGCTTTTCCGGTGCCTTCCACATCCAGTGATTCAAACACCTTTGTGTGATCCGGCCTGCTTTACAATGGAGGACAAACGCATCGAGATTTGTGTTATCCCACGCCCGAAGTGGCAGTTCTTCTCCTGGAAGAACGAACACTCCCATCACGGAGTGAGATACGGTTTCTTCCCGGAACTGTACATGAAATCCGACCTGTTCAGTCAATGGCCTTGGAGCATCGTCTGATTGAAACGACGCCGAAGGAAATCCCACAAGCAACAGGCCTATCAATACGGGTCTCACTATCCAAAACAAGAGACCACACCATTTAGTACTCACGAATCTCTTTCCTCTTCTTCCCCGATGAAATAGGTTATAAGTTATTCAGGCTAATATATCCATAAATATCAAATAAATCAAGTCATGATTTGGTCATTGGTTTTTATTTGATATTTAACATGGATTATTGATAAATGATTGCCACAAAAACAATTTCCCAAAATAGTTATCAATAGGGTAAAAATGCCTCCCGCCGCATGGCATTTTCCAGAATGACATCCCTTTCGTAAATATCTCTCAAATAATGAATCGTTCCGTCTTCATCGGCCCATGTTGTACAGTAGAAGATATACACGGGAATCGGTTCGTCCAATTTAACCGTCTTATTCTCAAGGCTCTCCAGAACCGATTGAATTTTATTTAAATTCCATTCCGGATTCCCCCGCAACACATATTCGGCAAGAGCCACAGGATCTTCCAACCGAATGCAACCCGAACTGTATGCTCTTTCCCGCCTTTTAAAATGGATCCGATCTGGCGTATCGTGCAGGTAGACATCGTACTTATTGGGGAATATAAACTTAATCCGTCCCAACGAGTTCAGCTTCCCCGGATCCTGTCTAAAGCGATACGGCAGACTATCCTGTGTAAGGGATACCCAGTCAATGGAATCAGGATTGATGGGCGTGTTTGACGACCAACCTGGGAACACTTCAAAATTGCGAGAAGTCAGATAGTTAGGATCCGCTTTTACTTTTGGAAGAATATCCTTTCTTGCAATTGTCGACGGCACGTTCCAATACGGATTAAAAACCAGATGGTTCATATTTCCGCTGAAAACCGGTGTCTGTCGGTAATCTTTCCCAACGACAACCGGCATCTTTAGCACGGTTTCTCCAAATTCAACGACTTGCATTTCAAAGGCGGCAATATTCACCAAAATATAACGGTCTCCCAGATCCCTTGGAAGCCAGCGCCAGCGCTCCATATTTGCAGATAGTATTCGAACATAATGCAGAGCAGGCTGATTCATTATGCGCCGTGTGGGATAGTCGACCGTACCATTTTCATTTAAATGATGTCTTTTCTGAAAACGGCGGACGACTTCCACTAAGGTGCTATCATAAATGGGATTTTCACCAATGGTTTCAGGTTGAAAATCGCCTGTGGTCATAAGCCTGGCACGAAGTGCAGCAACACGGTAACCCTCATCCCCCATTTGAATTGTCGGCCCCACCGGGATGATGGGCCAGCCTCCCCGCCAGGCGACGGATTTGTACCGTCCCAGCTCATCTCTCAGCAATCCGTAATGATAAAACGAGGGGAGCAGATTAAACAGTACACGCTGTATTCTTTTTTCATCCAGTGCCTGGTTGAGGGTTTCCGTCATGTCGGATTCCTGGTACCTATTCATCCAGGCAGGATCGATCGTCTCAGGATCGATGTGGCCCGAAAGGAGATGGGATCCATAAAGCAGAAACGCATCGGTGAGGAGCAATTCCAGATCGCTCAGTAGCTGAATATCGAAAGGAATTTTGTTCTTTTTATGTGCCCGAACCGAATCCAGTAACGTCCTAATCGTTTTCAGGTGATAATGGTCTGATTCGAGTCCCTCATGCTTGGCCAATTGGATGGCTTCAATCAGACTATCTGCCGTTGCTATTGGTCCCTTATTGTTGATCCATGCCGGTTGGAAAGACAGATCCGCATAAAATCGGAGCAGCAAGGTGTCTGTATAGACTCCTTCTCCCTCGATGGGAATCTGAAGCGGAACACCTGCTTCGATGAGTCTGCTTTCCAGGTGGTCACCAAGATACTGGGTGAGGGAGTATTTGACTCTTATTCGTGTAAGTATATACAGGTATAAAATCAAACAGATTACAAAGAAAATCAAGCCTAACATCCATTTATTGAGGATGATCTTACTCTTAATATTTTCAATTAAAGTATTCATTTTTATTGCTGAAATATAAGAAAAAATATCCGCTTATGCAATTATTTGATATTCGGGTCGGGGAATTTGACAATTTTAAAATAAATATTAAATTTTTTTAAAAATATTAATGTCTTTGTGCCAGTACTTTAACCTGAAAAATTCATATGCCACAAAGCCACCAAGACACAAAGTTATAATAAATAATGTCCTAAGAAAATATTGAAGTCGTTCCATTTTAAATTCAGTTTTGAAAATAGTTAATACCTAATTTATTTATTCTTAGTGACTTAGTGTCTTGGTGGCATTCATTTATAAATAATCCAGATTAAGCAATCGAGATGGAACAACCGGAACTAAGCCCACGGATCGATCGCTATTTTAACTGCTTCGTCTCTGGCTTGTGAAAACATTTTGAAACCCCGGACGATCTGGTCCAGGGGCAAAACAGTCGTAACAATTTCATCAACATCAATGGCTTCCGATGCGAGCAAACGCACGGAACGATCCAGAGTACCCGGCGGCATTTTCGAGGCGATGATCTTCATTTCACGTTCATAGACGGCAAAAGGAGAAATTTTTATTTTGGCACTCTCGGGACAGATTCCAAAAATGAGAAACGTGCCCCCTTTACGTACCCATGGAATCCCCTGCTCTACGGCCGCAGGATCTCCCGTTGCATCAATAATATAATCGACACCTTCCGGACAAACCGTATGGATCTTTTCTTTTAAGTCGGAAGCCTTGCCGTCAAAGACAAAATCCGCCCCCAATTTTTTCGCTTTTTCACGGCGATAAGGAATGAGGTCGGTCTGCAGTAGTCTTGTGACCGAACTTTTCTTCAGAATTTGATTCCATAAGAGGCCCACGGTGCCGGCACCCAGAATCATGGCACTATGTCCTGCTTTGAATTGGAGACGATCAATGCCATTGATCACACACGCCAGGGTTTCTACAAGAATACCTGCTTCAAATCTGGTGTTACCGTCTAAACGATAAACATGGGATACAGGAGCGACCATGTTCTGGGCAAAACCTCCGTTTCGAATATAACCGATGACAGATTGTTTCTGGCATAGATTTGTCCTCCCGTTATGGCAGAATTCACATTGCCCACACGTCACCACAGGATCGATGGAAACCCGCTCCCCCACCCGGAAGGATTCGACACCCTCGCCCAATGCGATAATCTCCCCACTGACTTCATGCCCCAGTACGACCGGTGGTTTAGCCACTCGAAGTTCACCCGAAAAAATATGGACATCCGTACCACAAATACCACACAGACCGACTTTAATAAGGACCTCTCCTTTAAGAGGTTCGGGCTTAGGAATTTCTCGAATTTCAACTTTCCCTTGACCTAAAAAAACGGATGCTTTCATCAACTATACACTCCATACTGTTTATGAGACTGAAGGTTCTTTATCCGGTATTATATCATATGTTCGGTTCGTGAAATAATCTCCTCCTGAATGTCAGGACCCAGCAGGACAAAATAGTCCGTATAGCCTGCGACTCGGACCAGTAAATTTCGGTAATTCTCGGGATGTTTCTGGGCCTTTCGAAGTGTTTTCTTATCGATGACATTGAACTGAACGTGATGTCCGCCCAGGTTGAAGTATCCACGAATTAATCCCGCTAACTTTTTCAGATCCTCATCGTCTTTCAGAACTTGAGGACTCATTTTAAGATTGAGTAACGTCCCGTTACAGCGGGCATGGTCCAGTTTCCCGACAGATTTTGCGACAGCAGTCGGGCCTCGCAGGTCATTGCCCTGAACCGGAGAGATGCCCTCGGAGAGCCATTTCAAAGCCCGACGGCCGTCCGGTGTCGCCGCGGTCAATTGTCCCAGGGCGATGTGAGCCGTGGTGGGGAGAAGATTGACGTAATAATGAGCACCCTGAATATCTTTATGTTTTTCTACGGCATCGCAAAAGATCTCTTGAATGAGAATGGCCAATGAATCCACATCGTTATCGTCATTTCCGTAATGGGACGTCTCGTTGATGAGCATCTGGCGGAGCTCTTCGTATCCCTTGAAATTGGTATCCAGTGCCTTTTTCAATTCGGCCATCGTAATGGCTTTTTCATTGAAGACATGTTTTTTCACGGCCGACAAACTGTCTGCTACGGTTCCCAGACCGACACCGGAGATGACGGCCTGGTTGTAGCGTGCTCCTCCTCTATGCCAGTCCAATCCCTTTTCTATGCAGTCGCCGATGACAGCCGACGTAAATGGAACGGGACAATGAGCCGCATAAAGTGCACGGACTATATTATCATACTTCACCTTCAAATCCACAAAATAGGTGATCTGCCGGCGAAAGGAGTCGATCACATCATCAAAAGTTGAGAATTCCCGGGGATGACCCGTTTCAGGACCTAACTGTTCACCCGAGACACGATCGACACCATTATTCAAGGCGAATTCGAGGCACTTGGCCAGGTTAAAATACCCGGAAGAGGCCATTCTGTCCAACCCGTCGCAATTGGGAGATACACAGCCATTCACACTTCCCGAGCGGGCATCCGTCAACCTCTTACCGCGGTTCACCATACCCAGAACGATGATGTCACTGTTGAACATCGCAGGCAAACCCATTCCATATCTCAGAAGTTCGCAGCAGCGCAAGAGGAATTTTTGTGCCGTCTTCGTACTCACCTGGGCCGAGAGTTGGGGTTGAGGAAGCTTCACATGTTCCAGTGCGGTGAGACACATATAGGATAGTTCATTCGTCCCATCTTGACCATTGGGAGTGAGTCCGCCGATATTCAGGTTTTGAAACTCGGGATATGAACTGCTCGTATCGGATTCTCCCGAATTCTTGGCCAACGTAATCTCATCGAATTTGACCCAGAGGAGATCCAGGACCTCCTGTGCCTCTTCCCGGGTGAGTTCACCGGATTCGATGCCGGTCCTATAAAAGGGGATCATATACCGGTCAAATCGACCGGGAGACATGGCATGTCCGTTTGTTTCCAGATTGAGTATCAAATGAGTAAACCAGAACGATTGGAGTGCCTCATGAAAGGTATGCGCAGGATTGGCCGGTACTCTCTTACAGATTTCAGCAATTTTTATTAATTCCTTCCTCCGCAGCCGATCTCCCTCTTCGGCGGCCAGCCTGCGGGCCTCCCCTGCATAACGGCCTGCAAACATCACAGCAGCGTTACATACGGAAGTAATGGTTTTCAATAATTGTCTCTTCTCCGGGTGATTTGGATCTTGACCGTGAAGTCCGGATAGTGCTTTTCGGATATCGGTTTTGATTCCATTCATGCCTTTATTCAGCACTTTGCCATAGTCCACAGTAATATGACCGATCGTACGCGAAGTGAAATAGTTATAAATCACTCCGCGTTCATCCGCTCGCCAAATCTCCTCAGGCACCGATTCTCTGATCCGGTCAAATATCTGCCTGCCCTGCCAATATGGGAAGACCTCTTCCCGAAGGATACCCTTGTTCTTTTCACTTATAAAAAAAGGCGTATTCTTCCGTGTGGCAATCTTATCCAGATCATGCGCCAGCCAGTCACAATTGATTTCCGGAAAAACAGGGGATCCGTGGGGCCTGGGTGTTTTCATACCCACGATCAACTCC
>Ga0114922_10005536_pt1 | contig 11638 bp, 13 predicted proteins | sample AartaG_FD_100975 | JGI IMG/M metagenome (GOLD analysis project Ga0114922, IMG submission 100975) | Deep subsurface microbial communities from Aarhus Bay to uncover new lineages of life (NeLLi) - Aarhus_00045 metaG | ecosystem: Environmental > Aquatic > Marine > Oceanic > Sediment | place...
CGACCTGGGTTAGAGCTTATAACAATAAGAGCGTTTATACCAGTGGTAGCATACGGGCTGACACCAGCTTATGTATCGGCACTGATTGCCGCAGCAGCTGGCCTTCAAGCGGTGTTGACACCAATGCTTCAACTATATGTAATGGAACAAGTGTTTATCTTGATGGAGATGGAAACTGTGATACGATTTCACCAGCTGCAGAAACAGATACTCTTGATAGTGTTTGTGATAGAGGTGCTACCACTGATAAGAGAATATTCCCTGATGGTGTTACTTCAAGTAATAATATTGTTTGCTCTGGCAGTGGCTGTTCTGTGATCGTTGGTGCTGATGTAGTTGCTGATAACAATAGTTGGGGAGATTCCAGCCCACAATACTTTAGTACGGGGGGTTTTAAAGACTTTGAATGTCCGAATGGTTTTTATGTGACAAGAATAATACAGAACCTAACAGCTGGAAATTCTTTTATTCGGATGGTTCAGTGTCATCAACTATAAGAAAAAGCACCTGCTTGGGTTAAACAGGTGCTTCGCTTAAGAGTGTTTTTAGGTTAATGGTTAACAAAGAGACAGGCAGTGCTGAACTGAATTTAGCAAAGCAGATAAATAGACAACTTCAATAGTTCCATCTGCTTTCATTGTAAAGTAGGCGGATTCTCCACGTACGTCAGTTATCTCTATCCCGTTCACTCTGATGATTCGACCATTAAACTGTGGCCCTCCGGCACCCGATATTCCATAGTCTTGAACATGGGTGTAGAGAATTTTTCCAACTGGAAACTCTTTTACTGTGTACTTGAAAAGCTTGTTTGATTCTTTCTCTTTTTCCATTGTTTCATTTCTGATGTCGTACCATCCGTTAACTTGTTCGTACGCAAATACGTTAAGGCGGACATTACTGTCAACGTAATCGTTAGAGTCATATGGTTCCAGTCGTTCGTATTCCATTTTAACATCGAATACAAACGTTGTTCGGCCATTTCCATTCCCATTGTCGTCGTCATCGTCTCCATTGGACGGGCCGTTAACAGATTTACAGGAATAGGAAAATATCAGGCAAAAAATCATTAGTCCAATAACCAAGATTGCATTTTTTCTTTTCATGCTTATCTCCTATTTTCATTTATTGATGTAAATGAACATCTTATAGTATTTTACCATATATTTTAAAGAAAGTCAAGGATATACAAAAAATCCCCGCTGAATAGCGAGGATTTTGTTATAGCTTCAGTAAACCTAAATTATTCTTGGGGATATTTTTTGTGACATTCATCTTTTGCTTTTTGATGTATTTCGTTCATTGGATTAGATATAGTCCCGGATAGGGCGCAGAAATTTTCTCTTTTCAGTTCTTCACAACTTTTATTCCAATTTGCCAAATAATCATTATATACATCTTCAAGGCAATCGTCCAGCAGGGCTTTGTTTTTTTGTTTTTGACTTTGTTGTTCTAAAAGTAATATTTCAGCTCTTTGTTTTCGTGAATAGAAATATTGTCCTATTACAAAACTAAGAATTCCTACTGTTATAAGAATGAGTAAAATTACTTTGAACCAATTTTTTTCTAAAAATTTTTTGACCTTGTTCTTTTTCATCATTTTTTATTATAACCCTCTCTAGCACAAAGGCAATATACTTATCCACAGGTATAATTTGACCTCAATTTGTGGTAAAATAGAAAAGTGATGATTAAGTTAATTACTGACTAATAAGCAATAAAAAGGCAGTTGTTGCCCGAGTTTTGATATTTGCCATGAGAAAAAATAGTCACATATTAATTTTTGGTCTTGTTCTGGCTATTTTAATAGCTCTGGGTTTTGTTTTGAGTATTTTTTTTCAGCCCCAGCCAGCAAAATCAGCTTCTACTGATAATGTTTCTGGTTGGGCCTGGTCAGAGACAATCGGTTGGATTAGTTTTAATTGTACTGACAGGGGCGTTTGCCCAAGTTCTAATTACGGAGTGAATATTGATTCGGCTACTGGAAATTTTTCCGGCTACGCCTGGTCTGAAAATATTGGTTGGATTAATTTTTCTCCCAGCGGACCGTATCCGGAAGCCCCTAATTATTCGGTGAAGTATAATTCAGAAACTGGAAAGGTTACCGGCTGGGCAAGAGCTGTTGGATATGGAGGCGGCTGGGATGGCTGGATTCTCTTTGGAAAAGATGCCGGTGGATGGACAAACCAGGTTACAATTGAATCGGGAACGGGTGAATTTCATGGTTGGGCCTGGGGAAGTGATGTAGTTGGCTGGATTAGCTTTAATTGTGATGAGAGGGGTGTTTGCGGAAGTTCTAATTATAAGGTCTTGGCTGATATTGGTTTTCCTCCAAGTGTTAGCTGTAACGATGCGGAGACGTGGAATTATTGTTCTGATTCCCGCAATCCAACCCTTGGGTGGAATTATTCTGACCCTGATAGTGACCCGCAAGAATCTTATCAATTACAAATAGATGATAATAGCGGATTTTCATCGCCGGAAATAGACACTGGAGAAGTATTTTCTTCCGGTACCAGCTATCATCCAACTGGCACAACTCTTGGCTGGGGCACAGCCTATTATTGGCGAATTAAAGTGAAAGATGACCAGGACAATTGGTCTGATTGGTGCGCGCCAACCTGTAGTTTTGCTACTCCTTTGCATGCTTATCCGGAACCTGATTTTAATTGGGTGCCTTCAAATCCAAGCGCTTTAGAGCCGGTTAACTTTATTGACCAGACAACATTTTATAATGGTGGCAATAGCTGGTTTTGGACTTTTGAAAGCGCGGTTCCTGTTTCTTCAGTTTTACAAAATCCGATAGCTACATTTTCTGATCAAGGAAATTGGGATGTAACTTTAGAGGCAACAGATGGCGATGGGTTTATGTGTCCGATTACAAAGGCTGTTAATGTTGCTGAACCATTGCCAGAATGGAGAGAGATAAAGCCATAATATATAACTCTTGTTTGTTTGATAAGCTAATTTGTAGTAAAATAAAAGTAAGTATATGGGTTTATTTCGTAAAAAATCAAAATCTTGTATAGGTATTGACATTGGCACTTCTTCAATAAAAGTGGTACAATTAAGACGCAGTGAAGGACGTTATAAATTGGAAACTTATGGTGAACTTCAGACTTATGGCTATCTTGAAAGATTAAATGACCCTTTTCAAACTAAATCTTTGAAAATGTTAGAAAGTCAGGTAATAGAGATGACTAGGAGAATACTTAAAGAAGCAGGAACTAACACTAAGCGCGCGGTTATTTCTATTCCGGTTTTTTCCAGCTTTGCAGCTGTTATAGATATGCCGTTAATGTTGAAGAAAGAATTACCGCAAGCTTTGTCTTTTGAGGCGAAACGTCATATTCCTATTCCATTAAGTGAAGTAAATGTAGATTGGAAGATTATCGATGAAGTAGAAACAGGACTCTCTAAGACAGGAAAAAAGAATTTAAAGAAATTTCGAATTCTCCTAGTTGCTGTTCCAAAGGAAGTTATTAACAAGTATTTGCGCATAGCACGGACTTTAGGGTTGAAGCTTTCAGCCTTGGAATTAGAAAGTTTTGGCTATGTCCGTTCGCTTATGGGTAATGATAAGAGTACAGCCTGCGTATTAGATCTTGGAGCTAGGTCAAGTTCTATTATCATTGTTGATAAAGGGTTTACTCAAACCAGTCATAGCCTTGATATGGCTGGTACTGAATTGACTAGAGCTTTATCTCACGGAATGGGCGTCAGTTTTAAAAGAGCAGAAGCATATAAAAAAGAAAGGGGGCTGGATCATAAAGAAATAGCGGGAAAAGAAATAAAAGACCTCCTCTTGGTCATTATTGATAAAATAAATTTTGAAATAGAGAAAACAATTAATGCTTATCAAAAAGAAACCAAAAGAAAAGTAACTAAATTGATTTTGAGCGGTGGTTCTGGCAATTTAGCTGGCTTAAAAGAATATTTTGAAGAGAAATTAAAAATCGATGTTAGAGTGGGCAATCCTTGGACGCGGATAATCTATCCACCTTTTCTTGAACCAATTCTTAAAGATATTGCTCCAAGATTTGCCGTGGCCATAGGTTTGGCAATGAGGGAAACCTAATTATGGCGGATATAACGTTAATTCCAAAAGATTATAAAGAAAAAGTTGAAGGAAAAACTATTTTTTCAAAAATAGCGATTTTAGCTTTTGTCTTATTAATTCTTGGCCTTTTAGTTTATGGAGGACTATTCTTTTTAAAAGAGTCTTTAGATAGTCAGCTTGTTGATTTACGAGGTCAGATTGAAAAACTTGATGGGCAAAAGGATAAAGAATTTGAGGGAAAAGTTATCTCTTTGGAAAAAGCCTTAAAAAGCCTGAAAACAATTCTAAATAATCATTTTTATTGGTCAAGCCTTGTTTCAAAACTTGAAAGTCTTGTTGTGCCTCAAATAACTTTTTCAAGTCTTGATGGGAAATCATTAGAAGATGGTTCTATTAGTTTAGTCCTTAAAGGCAGCGCTCCGGGCTATACTTATTTAGCTAAACAAATGGTGAGCTTTAGCCAGGATGACTTAGTTTCTAATGTAAAAGCATCAGGTATAACTCTTGGTACTGAAGGAGGGATTGAGTTTACTCTGGATATTAATTTCTTGAAAGATATTTTGCTAAAATAAATATGACTGTGAACAAAAACATTATAGTAACTGTAGTTTTGCTTCTTGCTTTTGTTGTTGTTTTAATATCCTTTGATTTACCATCTTATAGCAAGGTCACTTTGCTCAGAGGTGAAGTTAAGCAGGCTAAAAATTCTATAATAGAAAAAGAAGAGTTTTTGGTTAAAATTGATCAATTAAAACAAGTTTATGACAGCCGCAAAGAGGCAATTAAAAAAGCTTCTTATCTTTTACCTATTGAGAAAGATATTCCAGGCTTAATTGTTCAATTTGAGGCCCTGGCTTCAGAAAACGGCTTAATTTTAGAAAGCATTAATTTTATTGAAAAAACTAAAAAAAGAGCGTCAACAGGAGGGGGCGAGGCAGCGGTTATGCCAGGACAGATTTATAAAACTTTGAATGTATCTGTAGAATTATACGGCAGCTACGCGTCTTTTAGAAGTTTCTTGGAAGCCATTGAATACAATGTTCGAATAATGGATATAAGCTCAATTAACTTTTCTTCTGAAAAGAGTGAAGAAAGTTCAGCTTTTAATTTTAACGTTGAGTTAGAAGTATATTACCAGTGAAATGTCAACGAATAGCCAATCAGTTCCGAATTTACGAATTCGTAAATTCGTATAAGATTAGTTATTGGTTGATGAGCGAAGCGACATGGTGAAACTAACGGAACAAAAAAAACGTCAAAAGACTTTAGTTATAATATTAATAGTAGTTGTTATTATTGCTATTATTGTTTGGTATTTAGGCTTACAAGGGGGGCCTTCTATCGAAGAAGAGATGCCCTTGGGCGTGTCGCCTGCTGAAGAGATACTTAAGGAAATTAAATTAGATTTCAGTGTTTTTGACGATCCATTATTTAAATCTTTGAAATCCCATGGGATATTGCCAGTAACTGCCGGAGAAACAGGAAGAGAGAATCCCTTTGGTTCTTTTTAAAAAATATGGCAAAGAAGACTCTCATCGATCTTATATTGGAGAAAAAATTAATTGATCCTCTTGCCCTTGATGCTTTAAAAAAGGAAGCAGAAGGAAAAAATATTCCTTTGGAGGAATATCTATTAGCGAAACAGGTAATTAAAGAAAAAGATTTTTATTCTTTAAAAGCCAAGTTTTTTAAAATTCCCTTTAAAGAGTTGTCTGTTAAAGTCATTAGTCCGGATGTAATCAGATTAGTTCCTGTTGAGGCAGTTCAGCATTATAAATTTGTTCCAATAGCTATTGATGGGAAAAAAAGAGTTTTAGAGGTAGGGATGTTAAATCCAGAAGACGTTGAGGCTTGGCAGGCCTTGAAATTTATTGCTCATAAAAATCATCTTTCACCAAGGGTTTATTTGATTTCCCAGTATGATTTCAGGAATATTTTAAAACAATATACCAGCCTTAAGGGCGAAGTTCGGAAAGCTTTAATTGAGTTAGAGGAAGAGTTGAAGAAGGAAAAAGTTATTCTTAAAAAACCAGAAGGGAGAGAAGCTGTAGAGAAAATAGCCGAAGAAGCGCCAATAACACGAGTAGTTGCCACTATTTTAAATCATGCTATTGAAGAAAGGGCTTCTGATATTCATATAGAAGGAACAGAGAAAAGCCTAAAAATTAGATTTAGAGTAGATGGCATACTTCATACGGGCCTTATTTTGCCACGAAAGATTCATTCGGCAATTATTTCCAGAATTAAAATACTTGCTAATCTTAAGATTGACGAGACAAGAAAGCCCCAGGATGGCAGATTTTTTACTATTGTGGGCAAGAAAAAAATTGATTTTCGAGTCTCAACTTTTCCCACTTATTCTGGAGAAAAAGTGGTGATGAGAATCCTTGATCCTACAGTAGGACTTCGTTCTCTTGCAGAATTAGGTATTAGGGGAAAGAGCCTTTTAGCTTTAAAAGAAGCTATTAAGAGGCCATATGGATTAATACTGATTACTGGCCCCACTGGTTCGGGTAAAACTACAACCCTTTATTCTATTTTAAATATACTTAACAAAGAGGATGTAAATATTGTTAGTTTGGAAGATCCTATAGAATATTATATTGAGGGAATTAATCAGTCTCAGGTTCGGCCAGAGATCGGTTATACTTTTGCTACCGGTCTTCGTCATGTTTTGCGGCAAGATCCTGATAAAATTATGGTTGGTGAGATTCGGGATAGCGAAACAGCTGCTTTAGCAATTCATGCCGCTTTAACTGGCCACTTAGTTCTTTCTACTTTACATACTAACAACGCCTTAGGGATAATCCCACGACTTATAGATATGGGAGTTGATCCCTATTTAATTCCCCCAACCATTGCTTTGGCCATGGCTCAGCGGTTAGTAAAAAGACTTTGTCCAGCAAGCAAAGAATTAATAATTCCATCTGATAGAATTCAACAGATAATCGACAAAGAGAGTGAAGATATTAAGAAGAAAGAGCCTAAGGCTTTAGCATCAGAACCTTATAAGCTATACAGGCCAAAGCCTTCAAAAACTTGTCCAAAAGGAACCAAGGGTCGGATAGCTATTTATGAAGCGCTTTCTATGACTCCTCAACTTGAGAAAATTATTCTAAAAGACCCTTCCGAAGCCAGTATTAAAGAAGAAGCAGAGAGACAAGGAATGATTACTATGTTGCAGGATGGATTGATAAAGGCGTCTAAAGGCATAATAAGCCTTGAAGAAGTGGTTGAGGCAGTAGAGGAAGATTAATAAAAATTATTTGTTTTATGTTTAAATTTTTATCAAGGCGCTTTCAATTCAAGCCAGGGTTTACCTTAATAGAACTCCTAGTTGTTATTGCTATAATTGGACTTTTAGCTGGCATTGTAGGTATAAGTATTGGCAAATGGCGAGCCAAAGCTAGAGATACTCAAAGATTATCTGATATCAGAACTATTCAAAAAGGCTTGGCTTTTTATTTTTTTCGAAGCGAACATAGCGGCGCTTATCCAGATCTTGATGTTTATATTACTGGCTCTGATGCTCTTTCAACTGCCTTGCTTGCCGATGGTTCAATGACAATAGTTCCTGCTGATCCAAGAAATGAAGGGAATTACAGATATTATTATTGCTCTAAAGAGAGTAACTGTAGTGCCTTAGGAGGCGCTGGCACAGGCTATGACGATGGTGTTAGTTATATTTTAATGTATTATTTGGAAACAGGTTCTTTTCCTGGCCAAAGTCAGGGCGAGAACACGGTTGGTCCATAATGTGTATATATGATATCTAAAGACTACCAGGCTGAATTAAATGAACTTTTGGAAGCAGTGGCGAAACAAAATGCCACTGATCTTCATATTTCTGTAGGAAGATATCCTACTTTAAGAATTGATGGGGAATTAATTCCCTTAGTTAAGCGTTCAGTTATTATACCTGAACATGCCGAGGGTTTAGTTTTATCCCTTTTAGATGACCAACAAAAAGAAAGATTTTTAAAAGAAAAAGAGATTGATTTTTCTTATTCTTACAAAGACAAAGCTCGTTTTCGAGTCAATGTTTTTTATCAGAGGGGCTATATGAGCGCAGCTTTGCGCTTTTTACCGTTCAAAATTAAGACTCTTAAAGAATTAAATATCCCATTGGTTTTAGAAAGATTTACTCATCATTCCCAAGGATTTTTTCTGATGGTTGGTCCTTCTGGTCATGGTAAAAGTACTACCTTAGCTGCCTTGATTGATTTAATTAATCATACTCGCAGTGATCATATTGTAACCATAGAAGACCCCATTGAATACTTATTTACTCAGGATCGCTGCATTATTGACCAGAGAGAGGTCGGATTTGATACTGATGGATTTCATCGAGCGCTCCGCTCTTCGTTTAGACAGGACCCCGATGTCATTATGGTTGGCGAAATGAGGGATTTAGAAACTATTTCCACTGCGCTTAGTGCGGCTGAAACTGGTCATTTGGTTTTTGCAACCCTACATACTAATAATGCCGCGCAGACTATTGATAGAATTATTGACACTTTTCCTCCAGCTGCCCAAAGCCAAATTAGAGCTCAATTAGCAGCTACTCTTGTAGGGATTGTTTCTCAGCGATTGATTCCTCGGGTAGATGGAGGAAGAATTCCGGCTATTGAAGTGCTATTTGCTAATTCGGCTATTCGCAGTCTAATTAGAGAAGGTAAAATTTACCAAATAAACTCGGTTCTCGACACCAGCGCTGAAGAAGGAATGATTCCTTTGAATAGATCCTTGGCTGATTTGGTTCATAAGGGAGAGATTAGCTTGGAAAATGCCGAACTTTATTCCTTAGATCCAGGAGAATTAAGATTATTATTAGGAAAATAGTAATAACCCTACGGAATTACAGATTAATACAGATATTACAGATGTTGTATTCGTATGACGTATCCGTAAAATCTGTAATAGATTCGTAAATCTGTAGGGTGCCATGAGGTTTAATTATCAAGCTAGAACAAAAGAGGGCGAAATTCAGACTGGCACTGTTGAAGCCAGTAGTCATGATGCAGCCGTTAGCACGCTTCAGCGCCATGATTTGGTAGTAGTTTATTTAGAGGCGACTTCAGGAGTTCCTTTTTATGCTCGTTCCTTGAAGATTTTTCAAAGAGTTAAACCAAAAGAATTAGTGATGTTTTACAGACAGTTAGCTATTCTTTTTGAAGCCAATACTCCTCTTTTGGATTCTCTAAGAGCGGTAGCTGAACAAGCTCATGGTCCGTATCTCAAAGATATTTTATTTGAGGTTGAAACTGATGTCAAGGGAGGAGAATCTCTTTCAAGCGCTTTAGCAAAACATCGTAAAGTCTTTTCTGCTTTTTATGTTAATGTTATTAAAGCAGGTGAAGTAACTGGTAAATTGAGCGACGTTTTAAAGTACTTAGCCAACCATGCTGAAGAAGATTACATACTTACTTCAAAAATTAGAGGAGCTTTCATTTATCCAATTTTTATTCTTTCAGTCTTTGCTATAATAGCCATTTTGATGGTGACCTATGTTGTTCCTCAGTTAACAGTTATATTAGTTGAAACCGGACAGGAGCTTCCTCTTACTACTAAGATTTTAATTGGAACAAGCAGTTTTCTTCAGTCTTGGCTTTGGCTGGTAATAATAGTTATAATTGGATTGGTTATTGGATTTTTGCGTTTTAAAAAAACTCCTCAAGGTAGAGAACTTTGGGATAAGTTTAAGTTAAAAGTTCCGATTATAGGAGGACTCTTTAGAAAAATATATTTAACTAGATTTGCTGATAATTTTAGTACTTTACTCAAAGGAGGCTTGCCAATTTTAAAAGCCTTAAAGATTTCCGGCCAGGTAATTGGCAATACGGTTTTTTCCAAATTGATTGATGAAGCAGGAGATGAAGTGAAAAAAGGGGGAAATATCAGTTCTGTTTTTGAAAAACACAAAGAGATTCCTTCTATGGTTATTCAAATGTTAAAAGTAGGAGAACGAGCTGCTAAATTAGATGAAATTTTGGAAAGAGTATCTTTATTTTATAGAGGAGAAGTTGATAGGGCTACTAGCAACCTTACTCAGCTCATCGAACCACTTTTAATTGTTTGTTTGGGCGGAGGAGTAGCTTTTCTCGTTGCTTCTATTTTAATGCCGATTTATGGTATAACTGGTGGCGGATTTTAGAAAAAATAAAGGTCGATTACTAACATTTAACAATTAATATTTAACAAAAACATATGTTTAACAGGAAAAAAGGTTTTACCTTGATTGAACTCTTGGTGGTTATTGCCATTATTGGTATTTTAGCTACCATTGTTCTAATTAACTTAAATGCTGCCCGAAATAAAGCTAAAGCCGCGGCAGTTAAAGGCGCTATGTCAGAATTAAGAGGCGCTGCTGAAATGTATTATGATGATAACTCTTCTACATACGTAGGTTTTGCTGCTAGTGACGATTATGTAAGAATTAGCGCCAATATTGTTACTAACGGCGCGTCAATCACTGGATTTTATAGCGCTGCTGGATATTGCATTGAATCTGAAGATGTGCCCGGAACCGCCACAACTTGGTGCGTTGATGCTACTGGCTATTCAGGGTTAACAGCAAGTTGTGCTAGCGGCACAGACTGTTCTGGTACGGCATTTTAAGTTTTAAATTTAAATCCAACAAAGGACGGCATAGTTCGTCCTTTGTTGGGTAGGGTTTTAAAAATTTTGAAAAATTAGCTTTATTGAAAAGCTATGCTTGCTTTTTACTTTTTTATTGGTCTGGCTGTTGGTAGTTTTTTAAATTCAGTCATTTATCGTTTAGAAAAAAAGGAATCTATTGTTAAAGCTAGATCCTATTGTCCTTATTGTAAAAAAACTCTTTTCTGGTTTGAACTCATTCCTTTAATGAGTTTTATTTTACAAAGAGGAAGATGCCGCAGTTGTCACAAGAAGATTTCTTGGCAGTATCCGTTGGTAGAATTAGCAACAGGGGCATTATTTGCGTTAATTTTCAATTATCAATTTTCAATTATCAATTTTCAATTAGTTTTTTGGTTTTTTATTGTTAGCTGTTTAATAATAATATTTGTCTATGATTTAAAGCACTACATTATTCCCAATGAAATTGTTTATTCCGGAATAATCCTCACTTTTTTATACCAGCTTCAATTTTCAATTATCAATTATCAGTTTTCAATCAATTTCCAATTTCCAATTTTCAATTATTTATTAGCTGGTTTAATTGCTGGGGCGTTCTTCCTTACGATAATACTGATTTCTAAAGGCAAATGGATGGGAATGGGTGATGTTAAATTAGCTGTTTTTATGGGGCTGGTTCTTGGCTGGCCAGATATCTTAGTTGCTTTATTTTTAGCTTTTTTGGTAGGTGCTTTTGTTTCTGTTATTTTAATAATTTCTAAGAAAAAAACTTTAAAATCAGAGGTTCCTTTTGGGCCATTCCTTGTCGGGGCAACAATTGTTGCAATATTTTGGGGAAACATTTTAATAAATTGGTATTTAAATCTTTTATTAATATGAATAAAAAGGGGTTTACAATGGTAGAATTGCTTGTGGTAATTGCTATTATTGCTATTATGTCCGGCGTTGTGGCGGTTAATTTTA
>Ga0114922_10005537_pt1 | contig 11638 bp, 9 predicted proteins | sample AartaG_FD_100975 | JGI IMG/M metagenome (GOLD analysis project Ga0114922, IMG submission 100975) | Deep subsurface microbial communities from Aarhus Bay to uncover new lineages of life (NeLLi) - Aarhus_00045 metaG | ecosystem: Environmental > Aquatic > Marine > Oceanic > Sediment | place: Aarhus...
ACTCGCGAGGAAGTTCATTGTCGGCGGCTCATGGGCCTCCGACGGCGCCTCGTACACGACGGGCCTTTGCTCGATCACCTGATCCAGGTACTTCTCCAGATTATTCATAGGTCCATTCTCCCACTGTTCAAGAGTCCGGCACGTGTTCTGCGGGTCGCCGCGAGATAATCGCAGGCTTCACCTCCACGGGAGGCGTGGTCAGCCGCGCCAACAGCCACAGCTCGCCGACGACCATGCCTATCGCCAAAGGCATCATGGCATAGCCGTCCCAGTCGTGGAACCTCTGTTTCCAATCTTCACCCTCAAGGATCGTGAACAGGACGGCTGTCACGGCCAGCCTTAGGGTATTGCACAACAGTGCGATAGGCAAGCTTGAAACCACAACGAGGAGTTTCTCCCACCAGGCGCGCCTGACCAGGAGCACTACCAATGCGTTGATTACGAAGAACGCGGTCACCATCCTCAGGCCGTTGCACGCTTCGGCCACCGCCACGCTGGAATCCCCGATGTGAATGACATTGCCGTCGCGCAGAACCTCGTATCCAACCAGTTCAAGGCAGAAGACCGCCGAGGTCGTGGCCCAGCTCTGCAGCGGCAGAGCCACCGCCGCCTGAACGCGGCGCGGCCAGGGAAACATCAGGCACAGGAACACGAGCACCGACGCTAGCTTTCCCAGATATCTCCAGCCGGTGAGCAACAGCACGAGGGCCACCAGCGACAGGATCAAGGAAAGCCGTTCGGCGGAGTGAAACATGAGGTACAGGCCTGTCCCCCTGACCGCCTGCGCGAAGAGAAAGAGCCCCGCGCCCCAGAGGATCGCCGGACGAACCGGCACCGGCGCAAGGTCCTCACGGCGCGACCAGATCACGTATACCGCCAGAAACGGAACGAGAAGTCCGGATGAGTACTCGTCACTTCTCTTCCACACAGTCATCAGGTCGATGAGCGTCGGCCCGTAGGACCAGAGAAAGGCAAGAAGGACAATGATACCCCCACATCCACACGCAAGCTGCTTCGGTGAAAACGGCACCCATCCGGGCAACCGTTCCTCGATCCGGTCGAAGGACGATCGCAGAGACGTGCCAATTCTGCTGATGCCGCCTCGCACGTGCCGCGTCCAGAGTTTCTCCCTGCCGCGGTCCGAAACATCGGCTGACAGAGCCCGCTCGACCACCTCCGCTCCGGCGGGAACGGCCACGCTACAGCCCACGATCGATTCGCGAACCTCGCAACGCGCACCGGCCGCCGCCCCAGCCCAAAGGGCACTCCTGATGATCACACTGCCCTCGCCCAACACCGCATTCTGTCCGATCATTGCAGGGCCGATCACGACAGCGCCCTCCAAAACCTGTGCCTGTTTTCCGATCACCACAGGCCCACAAATCCGGGCCGCAGGGTGCACGAATACATCGGTTCCCTTGAGCACCAGCGTCTCTTCGGAATGCTCCGGGATATGGCTGTCGCCGCTGCTACAAACCTTGTTCCGCAGGAAGACATGCAGCGCACGGAGATACCCGTTGCGATCCCGGAAATTCCCGACCTCCTGCGGCAGGGCCATCGGATGGACCCGACCTGTTTGCAGGACAGAGGGAATCACCCCTTCCTTGATGTCCGAGTAGCCACCGGCGGGAATATGGCTCAATATGCTCGGCTGACATACGTAAATCTCGGCCGGAGCACCATACTCCGAGCCGTTCTCGCCTCCCGGATTGAACACCATGGTCAACTCGGCGCCGCCGGCCCGGTGTGCCTCGATCAGGCCCTGTATCGGAGGCGGGGCCGCTATGCCGGCGGAGAAAAGCAGCAGAAGTTCTCCCGGGTCGGATGCAACCGCATCCCGGACACAACCAGCCGTTCCGCTGATCTGCTCCTCCGTCACAAGGGTCACACTCAAACGACTTTCTGTGCATACTCTCTCCACAGCGGCCGACACATCCTTCGCGCAACACACCGTCGCACTCTCAATCCCCTCATCGGCCAGATGATCCAGCAGCCGCTGGAGGACCGGCTTGTCGGCAATCGGCCAGAGAGCGACCGGCAAGTGGGCCGCCAGCGGGCTACGTCCGAAATCCTGGCCTCCGACCAGCACCACCGTCCGGATATCGAGTTTCTTCAATGAATCCTTCTGTATCATCCGTTCCCGTCTACCGGATTCCTATCGTATATCCCTGCCAATAAAGCACTTGGCGCGCACACGGTCTTCATCAACGCCCATGCCTTCCCTGCCTCGTGGTTATCCGTCCCCAAAGATGTTTCTGCTACGCAGCAGAATACCTTACCGATCTGTGCCCCGTATTCTAACACAGCGATGGTCCGAATTCCAGCCAATTCCGTCCGGGAAAAACCTGTGCCACTGCCATCGGCGACAGAATCGTCCCATCGGTTCTTTCGGCCAGTTCATCGCTCCGCTTTCCGAAAATCGTGCCCCAGAAGCCCCAATTCCAGTGCCATCCTCGCCAGGCCCTCGCCCACGATTCTGCAGCCCAGGGGCGTGAAATGCCCGTGAGCCTTCTCCCAGTAGAGTTTCTTCCCATGGTACTGCCTGAAGTCTGCAATTGGATTGTATATGTGAAACTGCGTCGGATCGTCCAATTGGTCCGCATGAAACGTTGAATAGAACTCTGTTCTGCTCTTCCGAGAGGGGATATCGAGGATCAGCAGCTCGGCCCCGTGCTCTCGGCACTGGCGTTGAATCTCCGTCAAGAGGGCAATGGCCAGCCTATTGCGATAGTCGCCTCTCTGCTTGCTCTGCTCATCATCGGCCTGAGGTGCCGCCGCGCGTACGGTGCGCAGGCGGCGCGTCGCCGGCATGAGTTGAGTCTTCACAAAGACCGCGGCCTTCTCCCTGAGGCAGCAATACAAATGAGAATGCACGGCCAACCAGCGGAATGCGGCCAATCGGAAGAACAGCTCGCGACTCTTCACGGCCGGAAGATAAGCCTCATTTTTTCGGACCAGTCGTCCGTCCTCCAGGGCATACAGATCGGATCTTGTATTGTCCTCGTAGTCGGTGCTGTGCCAAGCGATAATCACGAGGTCCGGCTCGTATCGGAAACCCTCTTCCTCGAGAGCCACCAATTCTTCGGCCGTCCCATACCCCGAAACGGACAGGTTCACACCCTCACACCGCGCGCCGGCCGCACCGAGGGACGCCACGAGGCGGCTGAGGAACATATCCTCCAGGTTCACGCCGTAGCCTATGCCGAATGAGTCGCCCAGCAGCAGGATTCGCCGCATACCCGGGGGCTTCTCATAGGGCATTTCCCTGTCGGCGCGGAGACCCTTCGAGTTGGTGTGGATCTTTATCCGGTATTCGGGCGTCTTATGCCAGTAGTTCCGGCTCGGCGTGTTCCCCCGGATGCCATAGCTCGTCGCACACACATAGCGGGGAAGCATGGGCTGGGGAGCGAAGACACGCATGAAGATCTCCCCGATCGCAAGGAAGTAGATGCCTCCGAGCACGATTTTGCCCACCAGGATCCAATTGAATCGTTTCAAGCTCATATCCTCAAGCCGGTAATGCCGGTCCTGTCAAAACGCGAAATAAATGAACTCGTGTCCCGCCCTGGCGCCCAACGCCAGCAGAGACATGATGACGAACACCCAGATGTTCAGCCGGGCGAACCAGGGCCAGTTCTCAAACGGCGTCAACGTTCCCTTCCAGCCTCGCAGCAGATCGAAGGCAACAAGGAACCACCCGTAGAAAACCAGGCGCCGCAATGCATCGGCCGCCCCGGGCGACCAGTGAGGATGAAAGAGAATCGACTGCAGGAAGATGCCGACCGTGGCCAGGTTCTGAGCCCGAAAGAGCAGCCAGCCAAGGCACACCAGATGAAACATGACCAGAATCCGGACGATCGTCATCCCTGAGTTCAAATAGATGTTCCGGTCTTCCCACTCGGCCACGCGGTCCGCGGACTCCAAAGGCTGCCCGGACTGCGGGTCTCTTAGCGCAGCGGTTCTGAAGAACCTGCCCCCGTTGTTGATCGGCCTCCAGATCGACGCCCATTTCTCCTTCTGCTTCGACGGAACTGGGGCTACCTCAAGGGGCTCAGCAGACTCCGGCTCAGTCGCGACGCGCGTCCGTAGAAATCCGACACGACGGCCAATCTCCTTCCACGTGAGTGCCCACCTCTCCTTGCTCGCTGATAAGCCACGATAGACAACAAGGATGAACCCGTGGAAGCCCCCCCAAAGAACGAACGTCCAGGCCGCTCCGTGCCACAGCCCCCCAAGCAGCATCGTCAGCATGAGGTTCCGGTACGTCTGCAGGGTGCCGCGGCGATTGCCACCGAGCGGAATATACAGATAGTCGCGCAGCCACGTGGAAAGGCTGATGTGCCAGCGCCGCCAGAAATCAGACGGGTCCTTCGCCAGATACGGCAGGTTGAAATTCAGCATGATCTCAAAACCCAGGAGCCGGGCGGTCCCCCGCGCGATATCCGTATAACCGGCGAAGTCGCAATAGATCTGGATGGCGAAAGCATAGATAACGACGAGCAGCCGGAGTCCGTCCTCCGGCACCGCCGGCGTTGGGCCCGCAGCCGTAAACGGCGCAAACGTCGTATCCACCAGCCGCGCCATGTTGTCGGCCACAACCATCTTTTGAAAAAGACCCCATACGATGAGCCACAGTCCGTGGCGGAAATCCGCCCGGTCAACCCTGCGCGGTCTTCGGAACTGCGGCAAGAGATGGCTGGCCCGCTCGATCGGACCGGCGACCAGTTGCGGGAAGAAGGACACGTACGTCGCAACCTCGATGAGCGACCGGCTCGCCTCCACCTTGCCCCGGTATGCGTCGATCGTGTAGCTCATCGTCTGGAAGATGTAGAATGAGATTCCGACGGGCAGAATGATATGGAGCGTCCAACCGCCCGTCGTGATGCCGAAGGTCGATGCCAGGGCCGTTTCGAATGTGTCCACAAAGAAATTGAAGTATTTGAAGAAGCCCAATATGGTTAGATTGGTCGCGACGCTCAGAACGAGAAAGAGCCGCCTTCGATGCGCCTCGCGGAGATGCATCAGAGCAGGATAAATGGCGTTGAAGGCGATGACCGCGAGTGTCACGCCGAGAATGATCCACCAATACATCGGTGTCGTCGTAAGAAGGTGACCCCAGTCAGCCACCACGGTCGGCCGGCGCCCGACGATGCCCATATCGAAAGCACGGAAGTTGACCCCCAGGAATACGAGCGCCGCCACGATGAGATAGGCCGAGGCTCGCAGCCGCTGTGCCAGAGACATCCGGCCCTTCTGCATCGACCACGCACAGGAGTAATCCAGGACGGTCGAGATGATGATGAGGACGAGGAAACGCACGTCCCACCAGCCATAGAAGAAATAGCTCGCGCCGAGAAGAAGCACGTTCTGAGCCCGGTGGGATCGGCGCAGCAGCCAGTAGAGGCTGAAGACGACAACGAAGAAAACTGCAAAAATGGCGCTGTTAAAAAGCATACTTTACTCGGTCTTATAATCGCATACGAGTTGTTGCAGGATGGGCTCCAGGTGACGGTTCAGAGCCTTGTAGGCCGATGGCGTGAGATGAAGCGTATCTCGCGCATACTCTCGTCTGAGGCCGTCGGCTAACATCAGAATCGAATCGCAATCCACCACCGTCAGGCGGGACTCGTTCAATCTCAGCATCCGGTTGTTGATCTCGTCGGTGCAACGGACAATGTCATCGGACCATACGGGTGTCCGGAGCAGACCGACGGGCCCCGGTGGGAACACCGTCAGCAGGACAACGTCGATATTCGCCGCGGTCATGCGATCCACGAGTTCCTGAATGTTGCGCCAACAGGACTCCACGATGAAGCGTTTCCGTTCAGGAAACAGCCCGATAAGCTTCAAGTCGTTAATCCCAATCTGGACCACAACTACACGAGGACGAGGTGTCAGCACATCTCTTTCCAATCGCAACAACGTCAGCGCGGTCGTCTGACCGCTGATGCCACGATCGATCACCCGGCAATCCGCGACGGCAGGCAAGGGCGACCACTGCGCGATTCGGGAGTCCCCAAGCAAAATCACGAGGGGCTCGCCGCCGCCATCTTCGTCGGGTGTTGTTCCGACCGAAAATGCACTCGCACCGGTCGGATCCAGGCAGAGCATATGGAGCGCTCGGTAGCAACGAACGAACCGCTGAAGCAAGACGACGTTCAAGAACATCGATGCAGCCAACAGCGCGACGAGCATTCCTGCCACGATTCTGCGAGCGGTCATTCTGTCAGTCCCCCGCCGCCAGTTCATCCAGGAAATCGGCAATCCGGCGGGCGACCACATCGGGTGACGCCTGACGAGGTTGCGGCACAAACGTCTTGAGAAGCCCCATCTTATCGGCGAGTTCCTCGGCTTCGTACGCCGCGAGTACGTGACCGAGCTGGTCAAACTTGCGGGCGATGGCCACCTGGTGGTCGTTCACAACCTCTCCGAATTTCTTTCGCCTCGGCAGCACAAGGAGCGGCTTGCTCTGCTCGAGCGCCAGGCAGATGGTCCCCATCCCCGCATGCCCGATGATTCCCGAGGCCCCGTGAAAGCAGTCATCGAACTCGTGCTTATCCAGCGATGCGACGGCCCGGAAGTTCCGCGGTGCATACGAACTATCCCCAATCTGCGCGAAGATATCTTCCGTGAAGCCGTTGCCCAGCGCCTCGTCCACCGCACGGACCAACCGGTCGAAAGGGAATTGCGTTCCTACCGTAAGGAAAATCATATGATGTTGCCCACGTACTCTGTGTGCCGGTGCTTGTCCGTCAGCTCCGGCCATTGCACAACGCAGAGGTCGGCGATGGGCCGGACCATTCGGCCGGACAGCGACATCCGGTCCACATTCGTGATACTGTCCACCCAGATGACCGCGGTGCCAAAGAGCTTTCCGAGAAAGCAGCACATACACCCCGCGGCCGCCCCCGTACTCAGAACCACATCCGGCCTTTCCCGACGGATGATCTTCAGGCACCTCCAAAATACGGCGGCGACGCGCAGCCAGTGCTGCCGGTTGCACTCCCCCACCACGTGGACGTCGCCGAGCCGCTTGAGACCTTCCTGGACGGCCTGCGAAGTGGTGACGACAAACGTCTCGTGTCCTTCAACCCCATGCACCACCTTGAGCAATTGGCTCAAATGCCCCCCTGCCGAGGCAACCAGACATACACGCAGTCTCCGTCGGTCTCCCATATGTCAGCCACCCTGCCCCTGCGTTTCGTGCCCGAACAACTGGGCAAGGACCGTTTGAGCCCGGTTGTCCCAGGTGCATTTCGCCACCTTCTTTCTGCGGGCTGCGATTTTCTCCGGGCAGTCCTCAGCCAAAGCCTCCCGAATGCGCTGTGCAAAATCCTCGGCCGTCAAGGCCGTGTAGACCACATCATGATAGCTCTGCAACTCGTTGAAGGGCGTACTCACGACGGGCTTGCCCAAAGCCAGGTATTCCTTCAGTTTGATCGGATTGCACCTTTGGATCCACAGGGTCTGATTCCACGGCATGATCGCCACGTCGAAGAGCCTGCCGTAATGCGGAATCTGTTCGTAGTCTTTCTGCCCAAGCATCCGGACGTTTCGTTTGCACGCGAACGCCGGGTCATCGCCATACACTTTTCCTATGAACACGAAGGACATATCGGGCAGCAGGTCCGTGAGCCTGTCGATCAACCCGTAGTCCACCGTATGGCCGTCGAGGGAGCCGAAGTACCCTACGATGGGCCGCTTCACCGCTTTCATCTCCGCGGCGATCTCGCCATCGGTCGCCGGTGCCGCGAACCTATCGTAGTCAACGCCGTGATCCAGGAAGAAAGCCCGCCTGCATTCGGCTGCTTCCTGCTCATACAACTCCCTGCTGACAAACAACGTCAAATCTGCGGTTTCCTTCAGCCTCCGGTCATACTCCCTGACGACCTCTGTCTCCACGTTCGGGTATAGCTCATACGCATCGGTCTTCAGGTACACAAACCTCGAATGTCGCAGTCTCAGCGCGACGTCACAAGCAGCGGGACAGACAATCCAGACGATGGGATTTTTCAGCCGTAAGAGTTTCTCTGCACATACGACCTGCGTTTTCACTGCCGCCGTATTCAACGCGCGGGACCAGTCCCTGTGATGAAGAGGCAACGACACAGGGCTGTAAACCCAGAAATTGTCCTCCACCTTTCTCAGGCCCCTGACGATGCTCCTGCCCTTGCGGACCAGTTTCTGCACGAAGCGGCGGCCCTGGCTGAGCTTCGGGCGCTGCATGACGATCGAGTTGACATAAAGCACGCGTCCCGTCCTGGCGTACCTCCTCATCAGTTGGATGTCAACGTGGCCGCGGTTGTGGTACCACCAATCCTGCCCGCCAAAGCACAGGATTTGCATGTTTTGTGGCGTCGTCATCAATATACGGATCCGGGAACGTAGGATGGACAGGCTATTGGCTCGATGGTGCGCCGATTCGGGAAACAACGGGCCTGACTTTCCCGCTCGTGGTCCTCTCGACGGCATCGACCTTCTTGAACTCGACGGTCAGTTCGGTCGGCAGGTGCTTGTCGATCAATCCTCTGAAGGCGTGCAGATCATCATCGGAAAAGCCTCGATCGGGCACATATTCAATCGTGACGTGGTCCAGGGCATCCTGGATGATCTGGCTCTCCACGATGTTGCGGGTGCCGTACAGCAGATGCGTAAGAATCGCCGCGCCGAACCGTCTGCCGGAAGGCGTTGCGATGCCATCCGTCTGGCGCCCCACGATCTGCTCCACGACGGGAAAAGCCCGGCCACAAGTACACGACCGGTTTGCCTTGACAACGATGTCCCCGGGATCGTACCGGATCAGAGGCATGGCCAGGCTCCAGAATCCGGTAGCCACAATCCTGCATCGATTCGTCCCGCCGTCATCAACGGGCACGAGTTCCGTCAGGCCATATTCGGGGATGATATGATAGCTTCCGGCCTCACACATGTGGATGTAGCAGACGCGCTCGGCATTGCCATAGAAATCGAAGACTCGGCAACCGAACGCGGCTTCAATCGTCTCCCGCATGGAATCGGTCAGGACTTCCGACGACGTCAGGACGGCCGACAAACGCAGCCTCGGACCGGAATCCCGGCACACTTGGGCAAGCAGGTGAACCGCCGACGGGTAGCCCACCAGGGCCTTGACTTTGTATGCCTGCATCACCTGCGCATAGTCGCGGGCGGTTTGACAGGACAGGTGATACGTGGATAGGACCAACTCCTTCATGAAGGGGTCATAGGCATACAGATGATCCGTCTGGTCCGGCTCCGCCACCAGCCGCCCGGTGAGGTACGCGCACCGGTCCGACATGCGGATGCCCGCCCAGTCGTACTGTCTTCGGACAAAGGCATGCTCGTTTCCAATCGAGAACAAGTCCCGCTCGAGGGCCAGCGGCGTCCCCGTTGTGCCCCCCGTGTGAGCGGTATGTCGGAGCCGTTTCGGGTATTTGGAGGAGACCATCTCCGCACCGGCGTCGAGTACGTCCTGCTTCGTCAGGATCGGAAGGACGTTGACGTCCTCCAGACGCTCCACGCTTTCGGCCTTGAGGCCCAAGTCGTCCATCCGGTGCCGATAATAAGGTATGGTCGCATAGCAATGGCGCAGTAACTTGCGAAGCAGCTTCAATTGCAGTTCGTCGAGCCCCTGTCGATCCAGCCATTGCGTCCGGGACAACTGTCTTCGGCGCACCCAGAACGGTCCGGCATAACGCCTGGTAATCAGCGACAATGCCCCGTTTGCAGCAATCTTGAGATTCACAATTGAAAGATCCTTAGGACGGCGTCGTCCTTACCTTGTGTTTCCGCCAGCCGACACTGCAAAGCATCCCAATACCGCCGCCGAGAGATCCTCGGTCTGTCTTGCTCGCCGCGCACAGTCTTGGCTCCAGGCAACACGCAATCCTACTCAGAACTGTCCGACTGCTGTTCTCGATCAGCGTGCAGCATCCCGTTTCTACTGAGGACGACATAGTCTCTGATGAGACCCCTTCGAATTCTCCACCGAATGCTCAGTTCGTGTCGCCACCCTTTCTCCGCCGCCCGATATTCCCGGCCTGAATCGAGCTGCTGGGGTCGACCTTCAAGTCGTCCGTCCAAGAGTGCCTGTACGACAGCAACGTACGACTCTGCTCCTACCTTCACACAACGGGCGAACACCGTGAAAACATCATCCTCTTCCTCCAGTGCCGCCTGGGCGACTCTGTAAATCATGCCACCATCGATGTCAGAAGTGCACCGGTGAATCGTAGCGCCCAACCGTTCCGGCTCTCCATTGTACAAGGGCCAAAACGCGCACCCGGCCCCTCGATAGTAGGGAGAGATGCCCGTATGCATGTTAAGGGCCAGTTGCGAGGCAAGGGATAGTATCTTGTCCCCAACGATGCCCGTCCCATAGACGAGGATCACGTCGGGTTTGAGGTCCCGGACGATTTCGTAACTGGCCGGAGCGTTCAACCCATGTACGTACGTGATGATATCCTCATTCCGGTGTCGCTCGCAGTTTTCTCGACCGAGAACATGGAACATCGCTCGGCGACGAGACCGTCGGTCCCGCAACACAAGGGACATAAGCCTACCCATGCCGCGCGATAGCAACTGGCGCAGGGTATACCGTCGCAACAGACGCCGGACACGTTCAACCTTCGATCGGGACCTTCCGCGATCCACAATGATGCGAGTAAGTGGAAATGCGGCAGCGAACTGATTCGCCACGTAGCAGTGCTCGTAGTCCTCGCCCGTCAATATCACCAGGCGCATCATTTCCGTCTCCATTGCCGCGTGAGCAATCTCGGCCCAAACAGAGCCTTCACGTGAAACCAGAGGGAACAACCCCGCAGCAGCCGGCGTGGCTGAAAAGGCGTCCGGCTGCGGATGGAGCTTAGAGCGTCCGCCAGAAACCACACGATCAATCGAGGCACGAGAAAGAACGCGATGATGACATTGCCCAAATAGCCGACAAACATGCCACGCTGTTTGCAGAGGAATAGGAGCTGTCCCCGCCAGCAGGCCTGGTGCGCCCACGCGCGGCCGGCCCAGTCCTTGCCGCTGCCGCCACGCACGTGGACGATCTCCGCACCCGGGTAGTACAGGGTCTGCCAGCCAGCCTTGCGAGCACGAAAAGCAAAGTCCGTTTCTTCGCCGTACATGAAGTAGTCGTTGTCCAGCAGCCCAACGTCGTCAAGCATAGACGCCCGCATGAGCATAAAACTGCCCATCACACAGTCCACTTCGTGCGGGTCGCTCCACTGACGGTATCCATAGCGATCCCAATTGAGCACGTAGCTGTGCTTGAAGAACTGCGATAGATACGCTCCGCTAAGGAACAGTCCCAGGAGGCTCGGGAATCTGAAACAACTGTCCTGAAAGCTCCTGTCCGGATTCAGCAATCGGCAGCCAATGATACCCACATCAGGCCGGGTGTCGGCGAAAGCGACCGACTTTTCGATGGCCTTGTCGAGCACGACGGTGTCACTATTGAGCATCAAAACATGTTCTGCGGTGGCCATCTCGAACCCCTGATTCATCGCCCGTGCAAATCCGATGTTATCGGGGTTCTCGATGAGTTTGACCTGCGGAAACCGGCTCTTACACATCTGGCAGGAACCATCGGTCGAGCCGTTGTCGATGACAACCACTTCCATGGCGATGGATTGTG
>Ga0114922_10005538_pt1 | contig 11638 bp, 10 predicted proteins | sample AartaG_FD_100975 | JGI IMG/M metagenome (GOLD analysis project Ga0114922, IMG submission 100975) | Deep subsurface microbial communities from Aarhus Bay to uncover new lineages of life (NeLLi) - Aarhus_00045 metaG | ecosystem: Environmental > Aquatic > Marine > Oceanic > Sediment | place...
CGTGACGTTCGGGGACCCGAATACCGACATCTCCGACAACGGCGGTTGGGGATACACGCCGGGCCTGAACCTGTACTTCTACAAGCGGAACAGGCTCGTGCTCAGTTGGGATTTCGCAAGCTGGGAGGAAAGTGGAATCCGCGGCGAAAACTCGTTCAAAGCGCAGATTCAGTTCCACTTCTGATACACCAGACGGAGACTTGATGATGACCGATTCGAAGCTGGTTCGCGTCGCTGGCGCGGCGCTGGTGCTGCTGCTCCCGCTCGCCGCGTGTGGCGAAGGTGGAGATGCGGCCGAGGATTCCTATGCCCTTTCCGGCATGGTCACGATAGACGGCTCGTCCACGGTGTTTCCGATTTCGGAGGCAATGGCTGAGGAGTTCCAGATCGCCAATTCGGGCGTCCGGGTGACGGTAGGGATTTCCGGAACCGGCGGCGGATTCAAGAAGTTCTGCGGCGGCGAGACGGACATCAGCGATGCGTCACGCCCGATCAAGGAATCCGAGATCGAGCTGTGCCGGGAGAACGGGATCGAGCCGATCAAACTTCCGGTGGCGTGGGACGGTCTCACGGTGGTGCGAAATCCGGCGAACGACTGGGCCACCTGCATGACGGTAGATGAGTTGAGGCGTGTCTGGCAGCCCGGCAGCAGCATCACCCGCTGGAACCAGGTCCGTCCGGAATGGCCTGATGAGGAAATCAAGCTGTACGGCCCGGATACGGACTCGGGAACGTTCGACTACTTCACCGAGGCGATCGTCGGCGAGGAAGACGCGAGCCGGGACGATTACACGGCCAGCGCGGATGACAACGTGCTCGTGGTGGGGGTCGAGGGCGATCGGGGCTCGCTCGGTTACTTCGGATTCGCCTACTACGAGGAGAGCTCGGACGTCCTCGGTGCGGTCGCGGTCGACAACGGAGACGGCTGCGTTCTGCCAGGTCGTGAGACGATCGAGAACGGGTCCTACGCTCCACTGTCACGACCGATGTTCATCTACACCAAGGCACAGGCCCTCGCAAAGCCGCAGGTACGAGCATTCCTGAAGTTCTACCTCGATAACGCGACGATCTTCGTACCCGAGGTCGGATACGTACCACTCGCCAGTCAGCAGTACGCCGAGCACCTCGGCACTCTGAACGCGAACTGAAGCGGACCAGGTATACGCGATGGACCAGTCTCCCAAACCGGCGGAATCGGGACTGATCCCTGATTCCTCCGGACAGGAGTTCGACTTCGGCCACCGCGCCGGGCGCCGGTGGGGCGAACGGGTGATCGCGGGGATGTTGTTTCTCTGCGGTCTCGTCTCGATTCTGACTACGGTCGGAATCGTAGCGGTCCTGGTCACGGAATCGATCGGCTTCTTCCGAGAAGTCCCGATTCTCGAGTTTCTCACCGGAACCCGCTGGTCTCCGCTGTTCGCGGACCAGCACTTCGGCATTCTCCCGCTGCTCAACGGTACTCTGCTGATCGCATTCGGGGCGATGCTCATCGCCCTGCCCGTGGGTCTCACCTCGGCCATCTACTTGAGTGAATACGCTTCGCTGAATGTGCGAGGTGTGATCAAGCCGTTGCTGGAGATCCTCGCGGGGATTCCTACAGTCGTGTACGGATACTTCGCGCTGACCTTCGTCACGCCGATCATCCGGACGGTGTTCCCCGGGACCGGGATCTTCAACGCCGCCAGCGGCGCGATCGTGGTGGGGATCATGATCATACCGATGGTGGCGTCCCTGTCGGAGGACGCCCTGAACGCAGTGCCGCAGGCGCTGCGCGAGGCGGCATACGGACTGGGCGCGACGAAGTTCGAGGTCTCGACGAAAGTGGTCGTCCCGGCTGCCCTCTCCGGTGTGGTGGCATCGTTCATCCTCGCGATCTCGCGCGCGATTGGCGAAACGATGGCCGTGACCCTGGCCGCGGGTGCGACTCCGAAGATGACGCTGAGCTTTCTCGAAAGCATCCAGACGATGACTGCCTACATCGTCCAGATCAGCCTGGGTGAGACTCCGCACGGCACGCTCGAGTACTCGACGATCTTCGCGGTAGGCCTGGTGCTGTTCTTGATCACGCTGGGCATGAACTTCCTGAGCCAGAAGGTCACGCGCAGGTTCCGGGAGGTGTACGAGTGAGCAGCGAACGGTTCAAGCCCAACAACCGGCGTCGTCGCAGGGCAGGCACGATCTTCAAGACGGTGTGCCTCGTCTCCATCGCCTTCAGCATCCTCTCCCTCGCACTGCTGCTGTTCGACGTGGTGAGGGACGGAGCGGGCTGGTTGTCGATTGATCTGCTCACCCACTACCCGTCCCGATTTCCGGAGAGAGCGGGAATCAAGTCGGCGATTCTCGGCACCCTGTGGATGATGGGCCTGACTGCCGCGGTAAGCTTTCCGATCGGGGTCGGAGCCGCAATCTATCTCGAAGAATACGCACCGAAGAACTGGCTGACGCGGATTCTGCAGACCAACATCGCGAATCTCGCCGGTGTCCCGTCGATCGTATACGGGATTCTCGGCCTCGCGATCTTCGTCCGCTACTTCGCGCTCGGACGCAGCGTGATCGCCGGAGCCCTTACGCTGGCACTGCTGATCCTCCCGGTGATCATCATCGCCTCGCAGGAAGCGATCAAGGCCGTTCCAGGGTCGCTGCGCCAGGCATCCTATGGAGTCGGGGCTACGAAATGGCAGACCATTCGACACCACATATTCCCCGTAGCGCTTCCGGGCATCCTGACGGGGACGATTCTGTCGCTGTCGCGAGCGATCGGGGAGACCGCGCCGCTGATCATGATTGGCGCGCTGACCTTCATCGCATTCCCGCCGAAGAGCCCGATGGACCCGTTCACCGTGCTCCCAATCCAGATCTTCAACTGGACCGCCAAGCCACAGAAGGAATTCCACGAGCTCGCGGCAGCCGCGATCATCGTGCTCCTCGTGCTGTTGCTGGTGATGAACGCAGCGGCGATCTTCCTGCGAAATCGCTACCAGAAGAGGATCTAGTGGAGATTCAGGGCCAGACCGCGCTGGATACGCGGTCGCTGAGCGTATTCTACGGCGACAAGCCCGCGGTGAAGGAGATTTCCCTCTCCATTCCGCGAAATCGCGTCGTCGCGTTCATCGGGCCCTCCGGGTGTGGGAAGAGCACGTTTCTCCGCTGCTTCAATCGGATGAACGATCTCATTCCGGTGCGAGAGTGGAAGGCGAGGTCCTGTTCCGCGGCGTCAACCTGTACGATCCGGATGTCGATCCGGTGGAAGTCCGCCGGCGGATCGGCATGGTATTCCAGAAGCCAAATCCGTTCCCGAAGACGATCTACGAGAACATCGCTTTCGGTCTCCGGATCAACGGATTCAAGGGTGACATGGACCAGCAGGTCGAGAAGTCGCTGCGCTCCGCAGCTCTGTGGGACGAAGTCAAGGATCGACTGAAGGACAGCGCGCTGGGACTCTCCGGAGGTCAGCAGCAGAGGCTGTGCATCGCCCGGGCGCTCGCGGTCGAGCCGGAGATCCTGCTGATGGATGAGCCTGCCAGTGCGCTCGACCCGATCGCGACGAGCAAGATCGAAGACCTGATCGGCGAGTTGAAGCAGCAATACACGATCGTGATCGTGACCCACAACATGCAGCAGGCGGCACGAGTCAGTGACTACACGGCGTTCCTCTACATGGGCGAACTCGTGGAATACGACGACACGGAACGGATCTTCACGAATCCGGGCGAAGAGCGTACCGAACAGTACATTACGGGCCGGTTCGGCTGACCCAGCGGTCCGCACGGAGCGGGCCGTCGCAAGACGAGGAGCAGGGATGTCGCACAAGGTATTCGCCGAGAGACTCGAAGGCCTCGAGGGACGGCTGCTGGAGATGTCGCACTCGGTCCAGACCCTGGTCGAGGATGCGGTTCGCTATGCCCTCACTTCAGAGGGCAGCTTGGAGTCCATCCTCGAAGCCGACACCAGGATCGATTCCGAGGAAGTCGGAATCGAAGAAGAGTGCATCGAGTTGCTGGCCCTCCACCAGCCGATGGCGGGCGATCTGCGTCTGCTGCTCACGATTCTCAAGATCAACTCCGACCTCGAGCGGATCGGGGACCATGGCGTGAACATCGCGGAAGCGGCTGCACGGCTGCAGAGATCATCCCATCCTCCGGCGATGCCGCCGGAAGTCGCGGAGATGAGCCGGATTGCGCTGGAAATGCTCCGTGACGCGATGGATGCGCTGGTACATCGTAACGCGGCCGAAGCGCAGGTGGTGCGCGCACGCGACGACCAGGTCGACGCACTGCACGAGTCCGTATTCCGGGTAATGCTCACCCATATGCTCGAGGCGAACATCTCGGCTTGTCTGCAGGTGATTCTGATCGGCCGCAATCTAGAGCGGGTAGGGGACCTCGCCACGAATATCGCCGAGGACGTGGTGTTCATGGTCGAGGGAATCACGGTACGGCACGCGGGTGCCCCCGAGGATACCGGGGTCTAGAACGCCACCTGCAGGTTGAGCAGGAACTGCCCGTCCGCCAGGCGCGGACCGGTGTTCGTCCCATCCAGTGCCAGCTCCTGCCCGGCCAGTGTTCCGTCCAGTCCGAACGCGTACTGAACCCCGAGCTTACCGACCAGGCCCGGCAGGATGTTCACGCCGAGCACGAGGAATTTCGTGGTCTGCGCGGCGTCCGGTCCGCCGATCCCTCCCGCCGTGCGAAAGCTGTCGTACCGGGCGAGAAGCTCCGCGGCGGCCCACAAGGTATACGATCCCTGCGCGTACCAGCCTTCCGAGCTCGAGTCTTCGCCATCGGAAGGGCTGAAGTCGGTGCGCAAGTACTCGCCGGCCACGGCGAACTCGCGGTAGGCGACCCGGGCGTTGCCGCCCCAGCTCATCCGGTCTCCCGTGAATTCGGTCAGCACCGGGACCGGATTCGCGACACCCTCTTCCGGGAGCGACAGGGGAAGCGCGACCAGCGCGCTGTCCTCCGAGAATGCGAAGCTGGCGCCGACCTCCCACACAAAGTCCTCGAAGAACTCGAGCTCACCCACCGAATTCCAGCCAGCCCGGGCGGTCCACAGGAAACCGTCGTCGTCATTCTCCCACGCCGCACCGTTACCATTGTACACGCCACCCGCGTAGTTCAGGCGCCCTTCCAGCGCCGCTCCACTCAGGTCCAGGCCGAGCTGCCGGCCGGGCGCCAGGGCCAGCGATCCCTGAAACCGCTCGACGAACGGAATGTCGGCCTTGTTTTCGATCGCCTCCCCGCCAAACCCGGATCGTTCGAGGCCAATCCCGAGCCTGAGCAGGTCGTCCTTGATCGCGAAGCCCAGAGCTGCGTCCAGCAGGCGGATCGACTCCTCCCGCCTGTCCACCTCAATGCCCGCCACGTAGTCGAACACGATTCCGACCTTGCCCGTCGCTCCGATCCGCGCATCGTACAGAGCGAACCCGTCACGCCCGCCAGTAGCGGAGGACTCCAGCCGAAAACCGGTACGCAGGAGGCCGGTTACGTCCAGCGTGGGGCCGTTCTGGGCCTGGAGAAAGACCGGCCGACCTACTGCCAGCAACAGGGCGAGAGCCGCGACAACACGTAGCTTGCGATTCATCAGTCTCTATTCGGTCCAATGGTATCGGTCTGAAGAAGCGCCTCGGGATAGAGGTACTTCCAGCCACCGACGCCGATGACGGCATTGATCCAGAAGTGTGCGACGATAGCCGGGAACAGGCTCCCGGTAAACACGACGGGAAGCGCCAGCAGCCCCCCGAGCAGGGTTGCCCGTACGATCCCGATCAGCCGCTGGTACCCGTGCGAGATTCCGAACGACACGGAAGCCAAGGCTACGGCCGGCCACGGCGAGCCCAGCGCCTGGCCGATCACGCCCTGCGCAAACCCGCGAAACAGGTATTCTTCACACACCGCGGCCGCCGCCGCCAGCAGCAGAAACCCCCCGATCTCACGGCCGTTCCGCGGCATCAGGGCGAGAGCCATTCCGCTCTCCGGCAGGCCGATCCGGACACCGATCCGTACCACGAGCCACACGACGGCGAGGCCGGCGATCGCCGTCGCGGCGGCCCAGGCGAAAGCGGGGGCGGCTACGCCGACCTGCCAGCCGACGACCTCCGGAGGGAGATCGCGCCACACGGCAATGAGGAAGAACAGCCCGGCCAGGAAGATCAGCGAGAGCGAGGCCGACACGTAAACGGAGGAGCGGGCGTCACGGACATCATCCAGCTGTTCATCCGAGAGCCCGCCGCGCGCCGTCAGCACGGGGATCCCGACCAGCAGAACTACCGCAGCTCCGATCGTGATCACATCGCCCGGCAACCGACACCTCCGATCCCGGATTCAGCCCCTGGCGACACCGGCATCCGTCCGACGCCGCAGCCACCGGCTCGACATCCTCGCAACAGACTACGGAGTTGGCCACGTGGTTGACACCCGGGGCACGGAGACGGACGTTCCGGACGATCGAACCGGCTCACTTTTTTCCCGGAATCCCATGCTTCTCCGAATCGCGATCTCCCAGTTTCGCCCCTGCAAAGGGGACCTCGAAGAAACGCTGTCGCGGGTCGAAGAGGTCTTCACCCGCCTGAAGGCGTTGGACACGGCCCCGGACGTGGTCGTGTTCCCCGAGACGGCGCTCACCGGGTACTTCCTGGAGGGAGGCGTACGGGAACACGCGATCGGCGCCCATGCGCTGCTCAGCCAGCTGGCGGAGCGGTATGCGCGCGCACCCGGACCCGATCGCCCCGTCGACATCGTGATCGGGTTCTTCGAGGAATTCGAACACCGGATCTACAACTCTTCGCTATATGCGGAGCTCGGACCCGAGCCCCGGCTCGTACACGTGCATCGAAAGGTGTTTCTCCCGACCTACGGGGTGTTCCAGGAGGAACGATTCGTCGAGGCGGGGCACGCGGTCCGCGCCTTCGACACCCGCTGGGGGCGAACGGCGATGCTGATCTGTGAGGACATGTTCCACTCCGTCTCCCCGATGCTCGCGGCGCTCGACGGCGCCCTGGCCCTGATCGTGTGCAGCGCGTCTCCGGCGCGCGGCGTGGAGCCGGGCAAGGGACGCCCGGGAAACGTCGAACGGTGGGAACGCCTCGCCAGGGCGGCGGCGGAAGAGCATGGAGTGGCCGTGGCCGTGTCGCAGCTCCTCGGGTTCGAGGGCGGCAAGGGGTTCGCCGGTGGATCCGTGGCTTGCGGGCCACGCGGCGACGTGCTGTGGCGGGGGCCCCTGTGGGAGGAAGCGCTCGAGCTCGTGGAGCTCGACCTGGGGGAGATCACCGCCGCCCGGGTGGATCTGCCGATGCTGTCGGACCTGGAGCAGGCGTTGCCCCGTCTGCTCGATTCGCGTCGGACCGGGGCAGAGCCGGATGATTGCCCGGACAGCGATCGAGCAGCGGCGGACACGCTGCTCCACGCGCCGGACCGCGCGGTGGCTACCGGCCGGGCGCTCGATCCCGAGCTCCTGGCGATCGACGAGCAGCTCGTCGAACAGTGGCTCATCAGGTTTCTGCGGGAAGAGATGGTCGAGCGCAGGGGATTCAGGAACGCGGTAGTCGGCCTGTCCGGCGGCGTCGATTCGGCGGTAACAGCTGCACTGTGTGCCAGGGCGCTCGGGCCCGACAACGTCCATGCCTTCCTCATGCCCTACCGGACCTCGAGCCCGGAGAGCGCGGAACACGCCCGCCTGGTCGCCGGACAGCTCGGAATTCATACTCGCACGATCGACATCTCGGCGGCGGCCGACGGCTACCTGGCGGAGTACGAACCCGAGGCGGACGCGACCCGGCGGGGCAACGTAATGGCCCGCCAGCGGATGATCGTGCTGTTCGACCAGGCGGCCAAGCTGGCGGCGTTGCCCGTGGGCACGGGCAACAAGTCCGAGCGCCTGCTCGGCTACTTCACCTGGCACGCCGACGATTCACCCCCGATCAACCCGATCGGGGACCTGTTCAAGACCCAGGTGTGGGCCCTCGCCCGACATCTCGGTTTGCCCGAGGAGGTCGTGGAAAAGCCCGCGACCGCGGACCTGGTCAGCGGCCAGACCGACGAAGCCGACCTCGGCGTGTCGTACGCGGTCGCGGACCTGATCCTGTATCACCTCGTGACGGGCCGAACGACCGAGTGGATCGTTGCGGCGGGATTCGATGCGACTGCCGTGGCCAACGTGCAGCGCCGCCTGGACGGCACGCACTGGAAGCGCAACCTGCCGACGGTGGCGATGCTGTCCGCGACGACGATCGGGGAGTGGTACCTGAGGCCGGTGGACTACTGACCACCGAATGAAGGGAGGGGCGGACCTCGCGGCCTCGCCCCTCCTTTCAGTTTTTCAGCAATCCAGCTTCGGCGGCATGTCCGTTGAGGATGTATCGCGGCTCAGCCGCCCTCGTCTCCCACCACCGGCACGACGGCAAGCAGGTTCGACCGCCAGCCCTCGACTTCCTCCAGGAAGGCCTCGGCCAGACCGATCAGGTCGGCCTCGGGCGCGTCCCGGCCCACGGTTCGGGCCTCGACCCGGGCCAGGCTCTCCGCCGCCTTCCCGCTTCCGCCCTCTGAGGCGACGGCCGCGCGGAAGGCATCCTCCGCCTCTGCGAGGTAGCCGGTCCGTTCGAGCGCGGCGCCGAGGTTGTTCTGGAATACGCCCACGCCGGGCCTCAACTCCGTGGCGCGTGCCAGCGGGCCGAGCGCCTCGTCCCACCGGCCCTGGCGGATCAGGACCAGGCCGAGGTTGTTCATCGCCCACGCATCGTCAGGATCGATCGCGATCGCGCGCCGGTAGGCATCGAGCGCCTCGTTCTCCCGGTCGAGGTCCAGGCGGACGTTCCCGGCCACCCGCCACACCTCGCCCGAATCCGGCTCGAGCTCGAGCGCGCGCTCGATCGAGACGGACGCCTCGTCGGCCTGACCCGCCTCCAGCCGGACGCGGCTCAGGTTCACGAGCGACTTCAGGTGGTCGGGGTCCCGTTCGAGCGCCGCCTCGAACGCCTCGATCGCCTTCCCTGCGTGGCCGCCCTTCCAGGCCGACATTCCGAGCATGTAGTGGCCCCAGGGATTGTCCGGGTGGCCGGCGACGTAGCCCTCGAACAGGGACACGGCCTCGCGGTAGGCGCCGGCCCGGAACGCCTCCTCCGCCTCCTCGTAGGTGACGTCGGTCCGGACTGGTTGTGCGGCCGTGTCACTTCGGACGTCGGCCGGCTCGTGGACCGGGACGGCGGCCAGCCGGGTGACGGTCGACGGGCCTCCGGTGGTGGTCGAGACCGGCCGGTTCCGCTCGCGGACGACGGTCTCCGGACCGTCCCCGCCGCAGGCGACCGGGCCGCCGAGCGCCACCAGGGCGACGAGGGCCGCGAGCGCTGCCGTGGTGCCGCCCGCAGACGCGTCGCGGACCCGATTCCGTGTGGGGTGATTCGATCGGTCGAGCATGGGTTCCTCCCCTTGTCTGGCGCCGGGCGCCGTGATCCTTCGGACTTCCGGCAAGGGGAGAGGCAAGGGCGGGTCCGGCCGCTCGCAGCGGCCGATGGCAGCTGGCAACCACAATTGCTGCCGCAGGTTACAGCGCTACTGCCGGCAGCTGACAGTCCGCTTGAGAGGCTCTTTCGTGTCCGATCGGACACGCTCGCTGACTGGCGTCGTGTCCAACTGGACACGAAATCGGCAGATCAGTCCCGGTCGAGGCCGAGTCGTCGCATGATCTTGAGCAGGCTCGCGTGATCGGCGAGTCCGAGTTCCTCGGCCGTGCGCGTGACGTGCCCGTCGTTCCGCGCGAGCGCATCCCGCACGATCCGACGTTCCGCCTCCGCGCGGAGCGCGCGGAAGTCGCGCGGCGTGTCCGGAATCCCGTCCCCCGCGGCGGTTCGCGTCCCCACGGCCGCTTCCCGGATCTCTCCCGGCACGTGAGCGGGCTCGAGGGTCTCTCCGTCCGCCGCGATCGCCATCCGCTCGACTACGTTCCGGAGTTCCCGGACGTTGTTCCGGCCCCAGTCGTAGGCGGCCAGGATCTCCGTCGTCTCCGGCGCGAGTCGTTTCGGCCGGAGACCGAGGCGGTTGCAGATGGTCCGCAGCAGGTGTTCCGACAGCTCCCGAACGTCGCCGGGGCGGTCGCGCAGCGGCGGGACCCGCAGCGTGTGCACGTTGATCCGGAACAAGAGGTCCGTCCGGAACCGCCCCTCCTCGACGTCCGCGTCGAGGTCGCGGTGGGTCGCCGCGACGACGCGCGCGTCGACCTCGACGGGAATCTCGCCGCCCACCCGTGTGATCTCGCCCGTCTCGAGGACGCGGAGGAGCTTCGCCTGGGCGGCCGGCGGAAGATCCCCGATCTCGTCCAGGAACAGGGTGCCGCCCGAGGCCCGCTCGAACGCGCCCCGGCGCAGCCGGTCGGCGCCGGTGAACGCCCCCTTCTCGTGTCCGAACAGCTCGCTCTCGACCAGGTTCTCGGGGAGGGCGGCGCTGTTCACGGCCACGAACGGGGCCGCCTCGCGCCCGCTCAGTCGGTGCAGCTCGCGGGCGACGAGCTCCTTTCCCGTGCCCGACTCGCCGAGCACGAGGACGGGACTCGGGACCGGGGCGGTCCGCGCCATCGCTTCCCGAAGTTCGCGCATCGGAGTGCTCGAGCCGATGAGAGGGCTCTCCTCCGCCACCCGGGCGCGGAGCTCACGGACCTCGAGATTCAGCCGCCCGCGGGACAGGGCGCTCTCGATCTCGTGCACGACCCGCCGCATCGAGTCGGACTTGTCGATGAAACCGTACGCACCGAGGTGGATCGCCCGGACGCAGCGGTCGAAGTCGCCGGTTCCCGTGTAGACGACCACGGGAGTCTCGTCGCCGCGGCGGATCATCGTCTCGAGCACCTCGAAGCCGTCGACGCCCGGCATCTCGAGGTCGAGCAGTACGGCGTCGACCGTCTCCTCCGAGAGGACGTCGAGCGCCTCCCGACCCCGCGTCGCGACCCGGGTCTTCCAGCCGCCGAGCCGGCGCAGGTCGTACGCGTACTGTTCCGCCATCGCCGGGACGTCGTCCACCACGAGAATCCGCGTCACGCTGCGCTCCCTTCTCCAACCGCCGGCAGCTCCAGCGAGAACCGGCTCCCTTCGCCGGGCACGCTCTCCGCCTTCAGGCTCCCGCCGAGGTCGTTCGCGAGGCGCCGCGCGACGGAGAGTCCGAGCCCCGTCCCGCCCGGCTTCGTCGTGAAGAAGTCCTCGAACACGCGGGCCAGCTCGTCCGGTGCAAGGCCTGGCCCGTCGTCCTCGACTTCGATTCGGACCCGGTCTCCCTCGCTGGTGGTCACCACCGTCACGGTCACCGTTCCTCCGCCCGCGGGCGCCGCATCGACGGCGTTCCCGACCAGGTTCTCCAGGATCCGCCGCAGCACCAGCGGGTCGGCCCGAACCTCCGGCACGCCGGCGATCGCCTCTACCGCGACCCGCACGCCCGGTCCATCCGCCCCGGACGCGACCTCGCGCGCGACGGAGGCCGCATCGCAGGCCCGTAGATCGAGCCGGGGAGCCAGTCGGGCGTAGTTCGCCGCCAGTCCTTCAAGGTACCCGATCCCGGATTCGATCGTGCCTCTCCGCTCCGCGAGCACCTCGGGCAGGGCCGAAGGGTCGCTGTCCGCCACCTCCACCAGGTGCCGGAACACGTTGCGGATCGGGACGAGC
>Ga0114922_10005539_pt1 | contig 11637 bp, 11 predicted proteins | sample AartaG_FD_100975 | JGI IMG/M metagenome (GOLD analysis project Ga0114922, IMG submission 100975) | Deep subsurface microbial communities from Aarhus Bay to uncover new lineages of life (NeLLi) - Aarhus_00045 metaG | ecosystem: Environmental > Aquatic > Marine > Oceanic > Sediment | place...
GCCACCCAGGAGGAGGCGCGAGGCAGCGAACTGATCGTCCGGTCCATAGAGGCCGTCAGCACGGCGACGAGCAGGAACATGGAGGTTTTCGCCCAACTCAGCGAAGTGGTGGCCTCCCTGACCGAGCACAGCCGTATGCTCCAGGAAGAAATGGGGAAGTTCAAGGTAAGCAGTGACTCGTGATTGGGAATCAGTTTGAAGTTTGAGGTTGCGATTTGCGGCATGCCTGCAGCCATCTCTTGCGATTCTAACTCCGAATTGTAACCCCTTCGGCAGGTTTCACATTCCTGCCAACCTCAGATCGTTTCGCTCAATGTTAACTCGCGAAAACAACAGGTTAGTTTGACCTCAAACCGCATATTTCAAACACCGAACCGTTTTTCAATCACTAATCATGAATCAATGATCGCCCGATTTTATCTTGGCTCCTGGATTTTGGATCTTGGATATTTTTGAAATCTGAAGTTTTTACTCTGGCAAAACATACAACCAGATCGCAAGGAAATGGCATACACTCCCGGCGAGCACGAACAGGTGCCAGATAGCGTGGTTAAAGGGAAGCTGTTTCGAGACGTAGAAGATCACTCCAAAAGTATAGGACAGACCGCCTGCCAACAACCAGGCGATGCCCCCCGGCGGGATCGTGGCAACGAGGGGCTTGATGGCCACGATGACCAGCCAGCCCATCCCGATGTAGACGAGCCCGGCCAGGAGCCGTGGACGAGCCATAAGGGCAAAGTTAAGGGTGATGCCCAGGACAGCAAGCCCCCAAATCGTTCCGAACAGGGACCAGCCCCACGGGCCGCGCATCTTCACCAGAAGAAAGGGCGTGTATGTCCCGGCGATAAGCAGATAGATGGCCGAGTGGTCAAGGTAACGGAACCACACCTTCAGGCGGGGGTTCCGGATGGAATGATAGAAGGTTGAAAAGAGATAAAGGAGGATGAGGCTCGAGCCGTAGATGGCGAAACTCACTACCCGCCATGCGTCCCCGCGAAAAGCGGCCAGAGTCACCAGAACGCAGAAGGCTACCGTCCCCAATGCGGCTCCCACACCGTGGGTGATGCTGCTGGCGATTTCCTCCGCCCTGTTGTAACGGTTTTCAATGTTTGTTTTCATGGTTTTTTCGATTTCAAATTTCAAGTTTCAAAACAGATCCAACATCCCGGAACCAAGATCCAAGAACTTAAGAGCTAATCACCAGTCACTAATCACCGTTTGTTCCCCCTGAACTCTGAACTCTGAACTCTGAACAGGGTTCTCACGTTAAACCTTAAACATTAAACATTAAACGCTAAACTATTTTCCCAGGTCCAGGTCCAGATAAAAAACTACACATCATGCAGTTCCTTTATCTCGATCCCGCCCCCGATCTGGCTGATCCAAACTCCAGCCAGGACGAAAAGAGCAGCGGCCATCTGGGCCCTGTTGAGCGATTCCCCCAGCAGGGTCCACCCGAAAAACACGGCCATGACGGGGACGAGGTTGACAAAAGCCGAAGCCCGGTTGGCGGGAACGTATTTGATGCCCAGGTTGTAAAGGCCAAAGGCGCCAAGGGTCACAAAAACGCCGAGGTAGACGATGACCAGACCCTGCCCCAGGGTGAGGCTGGGAAGCCGTTCGAACAGGCGCGGCAGGCCGGCGGGAAGGAAAAACAGGGTCCCGGCGACGATCTGCATGGCGGTCAGGGCCCAGGGGTTATAGCGGGCGCTAAGGCGTTTCACCAGGAGAACGTACCCTACGACCGTCATCATGGCTCCCAGCTCCAGGGTATTTCCGAGGAGGGGATTGCCAGCGGCCTCGGTGGCCTCCCCCGCCAGGGTCAACCAGACAACCCCGCCCAGGGAAAGGAAAAGACCGAGGACCGTTCCCCTTTTCACATGCTCCCGGAGGACAAAATGAGCCCCCAGAGCGACCATCAGCGGCACCGAGGCCGAGATGAGGCCCGCCTGGGAGGAAGAGGTAAACCTGAGGGCGTTGGCCTCAAGGGTGAAATACAGGCACGGCTGAAACCCAACGAAAGGGAGGATGAGCTTCCAGTCCCCGGACCGGTAGGGAAGGGGCAATAGCCTGCGCGCGAAGAGCAGAACCAGAGCAAAGGCAACCACCATCCGCCCCCACATCACAGCCCAGGGCCCTAAAACCCCGATGATCGACTTCATGGCAGCAAAGGAACCGCCCCACAAAACGGCGGCGGTCAGAATCGAAACGGCAGGCCAGAACGTGCCTCCTCTGGATCGCCCGGTCACGGAAAACCTCCTTGTCGGGATGGGGCATCATAATGGGTGGGAGGGCAGGAGAAAAGAAAAATCGTTCATGGGATCCGGAAAAGTGCCCGGCCATGCGCACAATTTACTTTGCCCCCATAATGAGCCAGAATACCTGCCAGGGTATATTTCGGAAAAGGAGGGGGAAAATGGAAAAAGGGCCGATGGTTTCCAGGGAAAAGAACTACGCCACCCTTCAGATCATATGGCTTTCCATGGTCGTATCGGTGGTCATCTACTTTTTCGTGGCGCGCTATGTTCTTGCCGACCCCGGGTTCGGTCCGCAGGTCCCGGTGGGGGTGATTGCCATTACCTTTGTGATCCTGAGCGCTGCCCTTTTGATGGCGCAGCTTCTTCTTCGCACCTTGTTGTCCGACGATAAGCTGTTCCCCCGGTTCCGGGAAGAAAAAACAACCGGTTCTCCTGAAACCTTTATCGGCGGTGATGCGGGGGCCCGGTTCCTCCTTCAGAATCATATGACCTTCAGCCTCATCCTCTGGGCCCTCGGGGAGGCCCCTGCCATCTTCGGCCTGGTCCTGACTTTCCTTTCCAGCGACATGCGCTACCTGACCGGGTTCGGGCTGTATTCCATCGTCAACCTGTTTTTCTTCCGGCCCCGCCGAGGCCAATACGAGGAGCAGCTTGTCAGGTTGAGGAGGTACCTGGCGGGGAGAAAAGAATGAAGAAGGTGGAAAGTGGAATGAACCCAAGATCCAAAATCCAAGATCCAAGGTAAAATCCAAGGATTGAGGATAGGCAGCCCAAAATCCCTGGTCCACAGCCCAAAGGAAAACACGTTGGACGTTGGACCTGGTTTCAACCTCAAACATCAAACTTCAAACCTCATACTTCATCTCTCAAACTCTCAAACTTTTTCTTTTCCCCTTCTCCTTTCTCCTGTTTTTAATATATCTCCTCCGGTATCGTTACACAGGCCGTTCCGTCCGGAACCGGATCAACCGCAAAAAACATATTGACCTTATCGATGTTGTCATATATATCAGTAATAACATTATAGCAAATCTGACAACATTGGGCTTTTGGGAAAAGCAGCGTTGGGTCTTATCCAGGGAACGTTTTTGCGCGAACTTTTCCCGTCGCCGATCTCTTCCCCCAGACAGGGAGAAAAAGAATGAGCCTGCCACATAGAGCCCAAAAAGGGTTCACACTTATTGAACTGATGGTTGTCGTGGCAATCATCGGCATCCTCGCCGGGATCGCTATCCCCAATTTCCTGAACCTGAAAGACAAGGCCATATGGGGGACAGCCAGGGCCAACCTGGACGTTATCCGGTCGGCGCTGGCGTCCTACGCCACCGAGAAACTGGATAATTTCTACCCTGTCGGGACATTTGACTTCGCCGGATTGAAAACCGTTCTGCCCCATTCCAACATGCCGGCTGTCGAAGAATTTGCGAAGTTCCAGACCGGATCCTTCAGCTACGCCAGCAGTACCGGACGCACCTTCACGATTTCGGTCAACTGCAATAATCGGGGCAACGATCCCCTGATAGCGACACTCAGTGGTATCACTCCTGATTCCTATGAGGATTATGTTCTTTTACCGGAGGATCATGGGCATCGGCGTATTCGCTCTTAGAACGCGGAAATTCAGGAGTCACACCTTGCTGTTCAACGTTTTTCACAAAAAATGACCCGATCCAGTTAAAGACCAAAAAGCAAGGTACTTCTCCCTGTTCAGATTTCAAGCACCCGTCTTTGCATAAAGCTGCGATTGGCAGGCCAGGCACTGACTAACAGGTATTATTAATACTTATCTCTTAGCACTCTTCACTTTGAACTTCTTTTCAACTTTGACTCTTTTTTCTCCCCTATCTTTCAGCACTTAGGATTTAGCTCTTTCTCTTTTTTTCCCTACCTTCAACTTTCTATTTTTTGGCTTTCCCCTTCCCCGGTGTCGTGCTTGTGTATCCACGTTCCATCCCCTGGAATTGTGGCGCCGATGAAGATGACAAGAGTGACTTTTTTCAGGTCCTGGTGGTTTACGCTTTTCGCCACGGTATTTATCCCTCTGTCCGTTCGCAGCGCAGTGGGCGACTGGAATAACATGCCTACCGTGTCCCTAGGACCCACGATCCTTGAGGTGGACCGGATCTGCGTCAACAAGCTGACCTACGACCCGGTGATCCCCTTCACCACACCCCGTGCAGCCCGATGGGACAAAGCTTTGAGGGGGATATCCTTGTGTGGTATTGAAAAATGGAATTAGACTCTTTGAGATGCGATCGTTCTTGTGGTATTTTACTTAAACAGTGATATTAGACACCCATTGGGTTGTCGTCGGTTCAGCTACCGAATATTTATTTAAAGGAGGCGGGAAATGACGCGAAGGTATTCAGGAAAAATGGACGGCGAAAGATGGCTCGGCAACAGGGAGAACAAGGAAGTGCACGACCTCGAACGGGAGACACCGGAATGTAAGATAGCGGAGATAATGGACTCTGGAAATGAAATTGCGTTCCGCGTCTTTGAGGACCCCAAGGAACAGGGTTACAAGAACTGCCCTTTCTGCGTGGACGAGAATGCCGAGGATACCTGCAAGGTCTGATCTTCTTCAGGCCGGGACAGGACCTGGAAGCGGTTGGAATCTGAAACAAAAAACCATCCATAAGGATGGTTTTTTCGCCCTTTTATTCGATTAAACAGGGGCTCAAGCGATCATTTCGGATCTTGAGCGGGAGTTTCTTCTTCCTTCGGACTTCAGTCGCTGCTCCTCTTTCCTTCCTTTTTATTCCTCTTGACTTCTTTCCTTTCCGGCCCCAGATTGCTTTGTTTACCGTTGAGTCACCCCACCGGGATAAGGAAAGGTAAGGGAACCGCAAACCATGCAGGAAAATATCCGCAACATCGCCATCATCGCCCATGTGGATCACGGCAAGACCACCCTGGTGGACGCCATGCTGAAGCAGTCCGGGGTTTTCCGGGAAAACGAGGCTATCACCGAACGGGTCATGGACTCGAATGATCTCGAGCGCGAGCGCGGGATCACCATCCTGGCCAAAAACCTCTCCATCCGTCATGGCGGTATCAAGATCAACATCGTTGACACCCCGGGACACGCAGACTTCGGGGGCGAAGTGGAACGGATCCTGAAGATCGTGGACACTGTGCTTCTCCTTGTGGACGCGGTGGACGGACCCATGCCGCAGACACGGTTCGTCCTGAAAAAGTCCCTTGAACTGGGCCTTCGTCCCATTGTCGTCATCAACAAGATCGATCGTCCCAATGCCGACCCTCGCCGAGCCCGGGACCAGGTCTTCGACCTTTTCTGCGATCTCGCTCTGACGGAGGACCAGCTTGATTTTCCCGTCATCTTCACCAACGCAAGGGACGGTCATGCCATAAGCGACCTGGCCGAAGAACCCAAAAATCTCGAGCCGCTGTTCAAGGTTATCCGGGAAAACAGTTCCCCTCCGGATGGAGACCTTGATGCTCCTTTTCAGATGCTTGTCGCTCACATCGACTACGACGACTTTATCGGGCGCACTGCCACCGGAAAGGTCTTTAACGGGAGAATCGGAACCGGGGAACAGCTTGCTCTCGTCAGGCGGAACGGGAAGATCGAGAAAGGGAAAATCACCCGGATCTTCGACTACGACGGGATACGACCCGTACAAGTCGGGGAAGCGGCCTGCGGGAACATCCTCACCCTGGCCGGTCTTGACACGGTCCAGATCGGAGACACCTTGACCCACCCCGATCACCCGGAAGGTCTTCCCTATATCGACATCGAGGAACCGACCCTGTCCATGAATTTCATGGTAAACACCTCCCCTTTCGCCGGCAGGGACGGAAACCTCGTTACATCCCGAAACATCCGCGAGCGCCTGCACCGGGAGCTTCGCACCAACCTGTCCCTGCGCGTGGAGGACACCGCAAGCCCCGACACGTTCAAGGTCTCGGGCCGTGGGGAGCTTCACCTTTCCATTCTCATCGAGAACATGCGGCGGGAGGGTTATGAGATGGCCGTCTCAAAGCCGGAGGTCATCTTCAAAGAGATCGAAGGGCAGCGCCACGAGCCCATGGAGTACCTGGTGGTGGACGTACCCGATGAGTTTCAGGGCAGGGTCATGAGCCTCCTGGGCCCGCGCAGGGCCCGGGTCTCCAACCTTTCCACCGCATCCGGAACCGTGCGCATGGAGTTTTCGATCCCGGCAAGGGGACTCATCGGGCTGCGCAACGAAATCCTCACGGAAACCCGTGGGACCGCGGTGATGACCCACGTTTTTAACGGTTACGAACCCTACCAGGGGGAGATACCGGGGCGCCGGACAGGGGCTCTTGTATCCATGGTGGACGGGACAGTCACCGGTTACGCCATCGAGAATCTGCAGGATCGCGGTAAGCTGTTCGTTGGACCGGGTACGGAAGTCTATACGGGAATGATCATCGGGGAAAACGCGAAGGACAACGACATCGATGTCAACCCCGTCCGTGAAAAGAAACTGACCAACATGCGCTCCTCCACGTCGGAGATCGACACCCGGCTTACGCGGCCTGTCATCTTCAGCCTCGAGCAGGCCATCGAGTTCATCGATGACGACGAACTGGTGGAGATCACACCCCGATCCATCCGGCTGCGCAAGAGGGTCCTCGACAAGAATTTCCGGCCAAAAAGGATAGCCAGCCTGGGATAACAACCGGGTTTGAGGGTCTTACTGTTTGAGAGTTGAGAATTCCATGTCAGTGCAGAGTTTAGAGTGCAGGATGCAGAGGGGAACGACAGCCCAAAGCCCAAGGACCAAAGCCCAAAGGAAAACACGTTAGACGTTGGACGTTAGACATTGGACCCTGGTTTTACCGTTCGAACTTCGGGGAGGTAAGAAGAGTTGTCCGAGAGCCGGGCGGGGGTCCTTCTGGGGTTGGCCGCTTACCTGATGTGGGGGGCTTTCCCCGCATTTTTCAAAACCATCGCATCGGTTCCGCCCTCGGAAGTCCTCGCCCACCGAATTCTCTGGTCGGCTGCTTTTCTTTTCCTGTTCATATCCGCTGTCGGTGGGCATGAATCCCTGAAAACCATCATCAGGGACCGGCGGACGGTTGTAATCCTGACGGCCTCCACCTGCTTCCTCGCGGCCAACTGGTTTACATTTCTCGTAGCAGTTGCCAACGGAAAAATCCTCGAATCCAGTCTCGGGTATTTCATCAACCCCCTTGTCAGCATCCTGCTTGGAGCCATATTCCTCGGAGAACGCCTCACAGCGCGCCAGAGGATCAGCATCTCCCTTGCGGCGGCGGGGGTCTTCATCCAGACACTGATGGTGGGAAGACTTCCCCTGATCTCCCTGATCCTGGCTTTTTCCTTCGGGTCCTACGGCCTGGTAAGGAAATCAGCGCGGGTCCAGCCCGTGTCAGGGCTGGCAGTGGAAATGACCATAATGTTCCCTGCGGCCCTCGGATACCTCGTGTTCCTCCTGGCCCGGGGCAAAGCCGGGTTCCTGGCCGGGACAACAGGGCTGGACATTCTCCTTGTTCTTTCGGGGGTAGTCACAGCAACACCACTTATACTTTTCGGCGGTGCCCTTAACCGCCTTCGCCTGTCCACCATCGGGATCATGCAGTATATCGTCCCCACCGGCCATTTTCTGCTGGCCGTGTTCGCCTTCGGGGAACCGTTCACCACGGGCCACCTGGTGAGCTTCTCGTTCATCTGGGCAGCCCTGGCCCTGTACATGTCCGAATCGTTTCAGGCGCCCCGCCCGCCCGCGTCCGGAGGGGTGTAAACCCGGTCCAACGTTCAATGTCCAACGTCCAACGTGTTTTCCTTTGAGCTTTGAGCCTTGCATTTTGGCTAGCCTTCCTATCACTGATCACGAATCACCAATCACCGATTCCAACTCTCAAACTTCAAACTCTTCGACGGGCCCTTCGCTGATGCTGCCGTGTGACAAGCGAAATACCGCCTTCAGGGATCGTTTCGCATGAGTCTCAGATCGCGATGACTGCGCTTGTCATTCCAGGATCGTCTTTTAGGTCGAACCAATCTCATGGGCTGGCAATTCACCGTCTTTTCAAAATTCCGTCCTTTTTCCTCACGCCCAAAATACCAGCAGCTTTAGAAGTGGTAGAAACAGTGTAAACAATGGTTTTCCCTTTCTGCTACTCCTGCTTCCAATTATACTTGTACCAAAATTTGTACTTCTTCCAGTCCGCGCGTGGGCATTCCCGCTCCGGGAAATAATAACCAATTGTTCCACTGCTTTCAGGATCCGGGGGTTTTGAAATGAGCGAGACAGCCGCAATCTGGGCCGGTATCATTTTCTGCATTTCCCAATCCGCCATGTTCTCGGGTCTGAACCTGGCTGTTTTCGGGATCGGCCGTCTGAGGCTTGAAGTTGAGACGGCCTCGGGAGACAGGAACGCGAAGAAAGTTCTCCGGCTGCGCGAGGATTCAAACCTCACCCTGACCACCATCCTTTGGGGAAACGTCGGCATCAACGTGCTACTGACCCTTCTCTCGGGTTCGGTCCTGGCGGGTGTCGGAGCATTCTTCTTCTCCACCGTGGTGATCACATGTATCGGGGAGATCCTCCCCCAGGCATATTTTTCCCGCAACGCCCTGAAAATGGCCTCCCTGCTCTCACCGGTGCTTCGCTTTTACAGGCTCATTCTTTATCCCGCCGTCAAGCCCACGGCGATGGCCCTTGATCTGTGGTTGGGTCCTGAAGGCCTGCAGTACTTCGAGGAGAAAGACCTTAGAGAACTGATCAGGCGGCATATCGGCGTTGAGGGGAGCGAAATAGATAAGATCGAGGGAATGGGCGCTATCAATTTCCTGGCCATGGACGACCTTCTGGTCTCTGAGGAGGGTGAACCCATCAATCCGAACAGCATCCTTAAACTTCCTGTGGAGGAGGGCCGCGTGGTCTTTCCGCCATTTGAGGCCGAAGCCGATGATCCATTTCTCAGGCGGATCGAGGCTTCCGGCGAGAAATGGGTCATCGTTGTTGATGGGGATGGAGACCCGGTCCTGGTGATCGACACAGACCAGTTTGTCAGGACGGCGGTTTTCCGGCCGTCCCAATTCAGCCCCTATCGCCACTGCCATCGCCCCATTCTCATCACCGATGTCCGTATCCACCTTGGTAAAGCGATAAGCCGCTGGAGAGTCAGAACGGAAGGTCCGGAGGATGATGTGATCGATAACGACATCATTCTCATCTGGGGACCGCGAAAGAGGATCATCACCGGCGCGGACATCCTCGGCCGCCTGCTCAGGGGTATAGCGAACCGCACGGAAGCTTTCGTTTAGATTGCCTTCTAGTTTTTTATTTCTAGTTTCTTTTTACTGGTTGCGGTGGATTTCGAATCCTGGAACTTCAAACACTCAAACTCTCAAACGTTCAAACTTGAGCCGAAAGCTATCGTCCCGATCATGGTTCTGACCGACCGTGCTATACTGCTTTTATCACCCCAACCACAGGAGAACGATATGAGAAAGCTTATCGCTTTGTTATTTGCCTGTGCCTTTCTGCTTGCCTGCAGCCACGTCCCTGGAACCTTCCGAACCATCGAAGGCACCGCGTACGACCTTGAAAAGATGGAGCAGGTTCAGACCGGGATGACCCTGGAGGAGGTGACCGCCCTGGTGGGACCCCCCCTCAGCGTGACGGGTAAGGGGGATACTGTCGCCCACCGGTACTTCATGGTCAGGGAGAAGGTTGACACCGACAGGGCGGTCGGATTTATCCCCGTAAAAAAGAAGACAACTGAGATGTACGAGGTGATCCTGAGCTACGAAAAGGGTGTCGTCGTGCGCAAACAGCTGACCCGCAGCGTGGAAAAACCGAAGGAGAAGGAACCCATGTAGTGCAGGGAAGTGCATCAGTGCACTGGTGCAAAATAACTGTTTGAAGTTTGAGGTTTGAATTTGCGGGAAGAACACGTTGGACATTGGACGTTAGACGTTGGACCTCTGTTGCTCCCCCTCTGCACCCTTCACTTTGCACTCTGCACTGGATTACAGGAACTCGACGATCTCGCCGAGTTCCTTTCTTTTCTTATTGCCCTTTTTCTCGAACCCCTTCTTGGGGTAGCCGAGGGGTGTAATGGAAAACACCTTCTCGTTGTCCTTAAGCGACAGAGCCTCACGAAGTTTATGCGGATCGTAGGCCTCGATCCAGCAGGTGCCCACGCCCTCGTACTCGGCCGCCAGGATCATGTGGTCCATGGCGATGGTAAGGTCCGTTTCTATGGAGTTGTAGCCGTCGGCTTCCCGGACCCACGCCTCGTCCACTTTTCCCACAATCACCAGGACGTGTGGGGCGTCGGAGAACCAGCTCCGTCCGTAGCACGGTCGCACCTTCGCAAGCATCCCCGGCGATGAGATCACCAGGAACCGCCACGGCTGGGCGTTCACCGCCGACGGGGCAAGGCGTCCCGCCTCAAGGATCCTGTGTAACGTGTCGTTGTCTAACGGCCTGTCCGGATCGTAGTTCCGGATACTTTCCAGTTCCCGGATGAGTTTGTAAAAATCCATGAGACCTCCCTGGTAAGTGGATTTAAACCTGGTCCTGGAAAAAAATATATTGCATATGTACATCAGCGCACACGCTGACCTGGCGGAGCGCCCGTGCAGGGGATTAATGCACTCCCCCCGCTCCACCAGCGCACCCAATCCTGATTGTTCAAATCCTGGTCCAAGTCAACATCCACGTAACTTCGAACATTCAAACTCTCAAACTTTCAAACAATTTTTTTCAATCCTCAATCATCAATTCACCATCCCCTTCTTCCTTTTTCTTTTTCCTCTGCGGCAGGATGATAAATTCCGGCGTCTGCTTCCAATATCCCCCGATGGAGATGGACTCCCAACCCCACTTGATCCAGCCGATAAGGGCCGAAGCAAGCCAGAGGGCCCAGGCCAGCATCAAAAGGCGATAAGCGAAAAGCGGCACCGACAGGATCCATGCCCGGGCTGTCTCAGGCCCCACACGGTCGGCGAACCACTGGAGCTGGTTCCCGTAGGAACCGTTGCCCATAATCTGCATGGACGGGAAGCCCAGGAGCCCCTGCTGGACAGCCCCGATCAGGGACATAAAGGCAGCAATAGTAAGAAGCGCCAGTCCTGCCTGGGCCAGGTTATGCCAATTCGCGTTGGTTTCCTCGGTCAGCCGCCTTCGCAATCCGAGGGCGAAAAGCCAGAGGACGATGATGAACGCCCCGGGCAGGGAAGCCTGGGTCAGGCCAACCCCCAGGAGCCCCCAGTGCCACCACTTCAGCGGGGTCAGGCCCGTTCGACCCAGGCCGATGGAGAGAAGGAGCACCACCAGAAGAGCACCCCAGAAAAGGACGGCCGGTCCCAGCCGCGGGCCTCCTGTAAAGAGAATCCAGCGGGCCCGGGGCACCC
>Ga0114922_10005541_pt1 | contig 11635 bp, 10 predicted proteins | sample AartaG_FD_100975 | JGI IMG/M metagenome (GOLD analysis project Ga0114922, IMG submission 100975) | Deep subsurface microbial communities from Aarhus Bay to uncover new lineages of life (NeLLi) - Aarhus_00045 metaG | ecosystem: Environmental > Aquatic > Marine > Oceanic > Sediment | place...
AAGAAACTTTATTGTCATTGCGAACGTAGCGTAGCGGAGTGCGGCAATCTCATCACTAAATGGGAGATCGCTTCGTCGCACATAACGCTCCTCGCGATGACACTAGGTGTAGTTTCTTAGTAGCGCAGCGACAAGCATCCGTACTTTGGATGCCCAATCTCCTCGTAACTCACTTAGACTCTTAGCGTTTGCTCAGAGTGACAATCCAAATAATAATGTTTTACAGACAACTAGTTTACTAATTCCTAATTACCTGTTATCTAAGTGCCTACTCCTTATGAAATGCGAGTTTACCATGCAGGGAGGGGGGTGTCAAACTACCTGCCGTCCACGAATATCAGTCCGTGAATTTGCGCTATTTTTTGCCCGATTAATTTATCCTGATTAATTTATCGCCGATTACTTTATCCCGATTACTTTATCGCCAATTATTGTATCGCCGATTATTCTATCGCCCTTTACCGGATACATGTTCCATGTTAAACTTTATTATAACGCTAAAATTAATTTTATAATAAGGATTATTATGGAATCCATTCAGCGTATCCAGGATTTTGAACACCTGAAAATATTAGCCGATTCGCACCGCTTGACGATCCTGCGCCTGCTGATGGCGGGTCCTGCTACTCTGTCTCAACTGGGCTTAGTGCTGGATGAGCATCCCGCCAGAGTACGCCATCATCTGAAGCAATTAGAAAGCGCCGGTCTTGTCGAACTGGTCGACACGCGCGTGGTGCGTGGGTTTGTGGAGAAGTATTACCGAGCGAAGGCACGCGCTTTTTTGCTGCATGAGGTAATCCTGCCGCACAGCCCTAACCGGGATATCATCACCGCTCTGGGGAGCCACGATATGGCTTTTGAACGCTTGGCCCAGCATCTCCATCAACGCAAGCCGGGGACGGTTGAGCTTCTGGTGCTTCCTGTGGGCAGCCTGGAGGGTCTGATTGCCTTACGCCAGGGAATCGCACAGATCGCCGGTTGCCACTTGCTTGATCCCGAAAGCGGCGAATACAATCTGCCGTATATTCAGCATCTATTTCCGGATCGGGAAGTGACTCTGATCACCCTCGCTCACCGGGAGCAGGGCTTGATAGTCCAACCGGGCAACCCCCATCAAATCCGAAATTTGGAGGATTTGACCCGCGCCGACCTGGTTATGGTTAACCGCAACCGGGGTTCGGGCACGCGCCTGTGGCTGGACCACCAGTTGGAGAGCTTGTCGATCTCCCGCCAGAGGTTGCGGGGGTATGAGTGCGAAGTTTGTATGCACACTGCGGTCGCAGCGGCAGTCCAGCGAGATACAGCCGATGTTGGTTTGGGACTTCTAGCGGCGGCGCGCCAGTTTGAATTGGATTTTATACCGCTATTCCGGGAGCGTTTTGACCTGGTCGTCCCAAAGGAAAGGATTGATGACAGGAGTCTTATGCCGGTCTTTGATTACCTTGTAAGTGGAGAGTTTCGCCGGACGCTGGATGAGTTGGGCGGTTACGAGACCTCTCATACCGGTGAACAGATAAATCCATAACCAATTATATAACCTGGAGAGGAGTGTCATGAACCGTGGTGTTACTTTTGTAACGTTATTCCTAATTTTAGCGACCGCGCTTGCGGCTTGTTCAGGAGGCACAGACCAGACCTCGAACGAGCCTGAGGTGAAGGAAATCATACTGGCGACAACCACCAGCACGCGCGATTCTGGTTTGCTGGACGTGCTGGTTCCAGATTTCGAGGCACAGACAGGCTATGTGCTTAAGACCGTTGCTGTCGGTACTGGAAAAGCGCTCAAGATGGGCGAGCAAGGGGACGCGGATGTGCTTTTAGTTCACGCACCGAGCGCTGAAAAGGAGTTCATGAACGGCGGTTTCGGATCGGAGCGTTTTCTGGTGATGCACAATGACTTTGTGATCGTCGGTCCGCCTGATGACCCCGCGGGCATTAAAGGGACAGTGTCGGCAGCCGAAGCCCTGGCGCAGATTGCTTCCACACAAGCCATGTATACCTCGCGCGGTGATGATTCCGGCACCCACATGAAGGAATTGAGCCTGTGGAAAGATACCCGGATCGCTCCTGAAGGTGAATGGTACCTGGAATCGGGGCAGGGCATGGGCGCTACGCTGAGAATCGCATCCGAAAAGGGGACATATACCCTAACCGATCGCGCCACCTACCTATTTAACCGCGATACGCTGGATCTGGACATTCTGGCAGAAGGAGACCCGGTTTTGCTGAACGTCTATCATGTCATGCTCGTTAATCCGGATAAATGGGATCGTGTCAACAATGAGGGTGGGCGTGCCTTTGCGGATTACCTGATATCGCCAGAAGTGCAGGCGCTGATCGCGGAGTACGGTGTGGATAAGTTCGGTCAGCCGCTTTTCTTTCCAGACGCAGATAAGACAGATGCTGATCTTGGTCTGGAGTAAACGAAAAAATATATAATGGAATTAATCTGGGAAGGTATCAAACAGGCTTTTTACCTGCTTTTTAGCGGTGACCCCGAAGTATGGGCGATCACCCTGCTATCGTTGAAGGTCTCCGGCTTAGCGACCATCCTCAGCCTGTTCATCGGACTGCCGCTGGGCACCTGGTTGGCTCTGGGAAAGTTCACAGGTCGTGGCTTTTCCCTCAGTCTGATCAACACCGGCATGGCACTACCGCCGGTTGTGGTCGGGCTGTGGGTCTCGATCTTCCTGTGGCGCAGCGGACCGTTGGGCGACCTGCACCTGATATACACACCCGCCGCAATAGTGATCGCCCAGACGATCATCGCTGCGCCGGTGGTCACCGGGCTGACCGCCGCTGCTCTGCAGCAGTTGGATCCGCGTCTGCGACTACAGTTACTGGGGTTGGGAGCTTCGCGCATTCAAATGATCGTCGCGCTGTGGCGGGAGGCGCGCCTGCCGCTGTTGGCGGCGTTGATGGCCGGCTTCGGGAGCGTGATTTCCGAAGTGGGAGCCTCGATGATGGTGGGTGGTAATATCCGGGGTCAGACGCGCGTATTGACTACTGCCACAGTGCTTGAGACGGGTAGAGGTGAATTTGGCATGGCGATCGCTCTGGGTCTGATCCTGCTGCTCCTGGCTTACCTGGTGAACCTGGCATTGACCGGCATCCAGCAGCGAGGCGCAAAAGGGTAGATGGGCGTCCTGCTGGAGGTGAACGATCTGCTGGTAAGGCGCGGGGAGCTTGCTGTGCTGGATGTAGATCATTTGGAAGTGCTGGACGAGGAGGTGTTGGCGGTTATCGGTCCGAACGGCGCTGGAAAGAGCACCCTGCTGCTGGTTCTCAGCAAGCTGCTGCAGCCTGCTCAGGGACGCATAACCCTTCGCGGGCAGCCCCTGGAAGACGAGAACGAACTGAAGTACCGGCGCCGGATCGGTCTGGTATTACAGGAGCCGCTGTTGATGGACACCTCCGTGTTCAATAACGCAGCGATGGGGCTGCGCTTTCGTAAGCTCCCCCACAAGGAAGTGTCGCGGCGTGCCGGTGATTGGCTGAAGCGCTTGGGAGTGGATCACTTGAAAGATCGTCCGGCGCGCACGCTCTCGGGTGGAGAAGCCCAACGGGTCAGCCTGGCGCGGGCGTTTGCCCTGCAGCCGGAGATGCTGCTGCTCGACGAGCCTTTCAGTGCCCTTGATGCTCCCACCCGCGCCCGGCTGCTGGAAGATTTTCAAGCCCTGCTGGTAGAGACGGGCATCACGACGCTGTTCGTGACCCACGATTTAGATGAAGCCCTGTTCCTGGGTGACCGGGTTGCGGTGCTGCTCGAAGGACGCTTACGCCAGTCGGGACCGCCACAGGAGGTATTCAGCGCGCCGGCGGATCGCGACGTAGCCGCCTTCGTGGGTGTGGAGACCGTTGTATCAGGTCAGGTAGTCGCAGCCAGGAATGGGGGTGTAAGCGTGGACGCTTCCGGTGTGCTCTTTGATGCTGTGGGGGATTTGGATATCGGGCGTGCGGTGATGCTCTGTTTGCGCCCGGAGGACATTACTCTGTGGCCGGACGGGATTACGCCCCAGCGGGAAGGTGCACCCGCCTCGAGCGCACGCAACCGCATTCAGGGCAGGATTACGCGCATTATCCCTCAGGGTCCGCTGGTACGCGTCCAAGTCGACTGCGGATTTCCGCTGGTAGCTTTGATCACGCGCGCTTCTACTGAAGATTTAGGGTTGGTGGAAGGCAAGACGGTGAGCGCGACTTTCAAAGCCAGCGCGATACACCTGATACCACGCTAGATGAAGGATATTTATTCGGCTGGAAATTGTCCATAAATAAATATACAAAAATTAGAAAGATTTCATAAATGTAACTTTTACATGATCTTTATCATCAAATATATATAATAATAGATGATAATCATAAAGGAGAGTAAGATATGTCAAAAGAAGAACTGATTAAGGGTCTGAATGAAGACCTGGCAGCCGAGTGGGGGACGGTAATCCGGTATACCTATCAGGCAGGTCATTCCTTTGGTGTTATGGGAATTGAGTTAAGAGAGATGTTCGCAGAGGAGATCGAGGATGAGCTCGGTCATGCCGCTTTCTTGACGGATTATATCGTTGATCTTGGAGGAGAGCCTACAACAATACCAAAGAGCTTTGATAAGCCGGATTCTCTGAAGGAGATGTTAAATCTGGATATTAAAATGGAAGAAGATGACGTGGTGAGTTATTTGAAACACGCCGAACTGGCTGAGGAATTGGGATTTGTTGAATTAAAGTTTAAACTTGAAGAAATGGCAGCAGATGAAGCCGGACACGCACGAGGGCTGCGCAGGATCGTAAAAGGACTGTAACTTTCTACCCCATCTCCTGCCTGCCGTCCAGAGCCCTCAGTAGCGTGCTCTGGTCGGCATATTCCAAATCTCCTCCCACCGGCAGTCCGCGCGCCAGGCGCGTGAGCCGCACGCCCAGGGGTTCTAATTGTTGCAGAATATAGGCGGCGGTATAATCACCTTCCATGCTGGGGTTGGTCGCCAGGATGATCTCTTTTATACCACCATCCTTCACACGTTCGACCAGCTCGCGAATCCTCAGGTCTTCAGGTCCAATGCCTTCAATTGGTGATAGCGCTCCGTGCAGCACGTGGTAGCGCCCTAAATAACCGCCCGTGCGTTCCAGCGCCAGCACGTCTAGCGCCTCCTCCACCACGCAGACCAGCGCTCCCTCTCGCTCCTTGCTGGCGCAGATTTCGCATTCGTCGCGACCGGAAACGGTAATGTTGAAGCATGTATGGCAGAATGTGGTGCTGGCCTTCAATGCCAACAGCGATTCGCCCAGGTCGCGCGCCAGGTCTTCGGGGGTGCGCAGAAGGTAGAACGTCAACCGGGAGGCGGTTTTGGGGCCGATTCCAGGCAGGCGTGAAAGGTTGTTGATCAGATCTTGGATCGGTTCTGGGAGGGACATCTAAAAGGGCAAACCGCCGGTCAGCGGTCCCATACGTTCAGCAGCCAACTCACGCGATTGGTCCAATGCGCTGTTTAATGCCGAAAGGATCATGTCCTGCAGCATTTCTGCATCAACATCCTGCAGAACATCGGGGTCTATAAGGATAGCCTGGCAGCGTTGGTCGCCCGTCACGGTGACCGTGACCGCACCGCCGCCCGCAGTAGCAGACACAGTCTCTTCAGTCAATTGAGCTTGAATCTCTTGCATCTGTTCCTGCATCTTTTGTAATTGCCCCATCATATTCGCCGGGCTGGGTCGTTTTCCACCTTTGAATCCCTTTGCCATATATTCCTCCACAAATAATTATTGGATGTCTACAATTTCGGCGCCCAGGTCGCGCACAGCAGCCGCCACCATCCCATCATCGCCTAATTCAGGAGGGATGGTGTTGCGTTTGGTGGAATCCACTTCGCAGCGCACATTCAGGTCTTTTCGAAGAACCTGTCCCAGGATCTGGCGGAAAGTTTCCAGGTTAACTTCTTTTTCCATCAACTGTTTTACTATTTCGGAATTGAAGCACAGCACTACCTGGTTGCCCTTGATGTAGCGCGATTTTGTTGAATTGAGCAGACCATACGCCTTGGGGTTGTCCCGGCGAACCTGTTTTATGATCTCTCCCCAGGCTGCATTGAGGGACTGCATTGCTTCCTGATCCTGGGCGCTTACTTCGATGCTTGGTTCTTGTGTTTTTTGGGCTGATTTTTCCGCTTTGGCTGGGACTTCTCTCTCTGGCGCCCTATGTGCTGGAGCCTCTTTTATCTGTACGGGCGCAGATGTGGTTTCAATTGCCTCCAGAAAGGCCATTTCAAGCGGCAATGCGGGCTGCCAAGTGGCACGCGCTTCGTAGGCAGCGTGGTTGAAGACCCGGATCAGGTCCAGGAGTTTATCGATGCTTAACAGATCGGCATGCTTTTCCATCTGTGCCTTCACATCTGCAGTAACTTTACCCTGCTCCATGTTGTCCATTTTTATTAAAAGCAGATCTCGTAGATAATCCACGATCTGGCGCGCAAACTGGCGCGGGTCGCCCCCGGCGTCCAATGTGGTGTGAATTTGGTTTAAACCAGCAGGGGCATTCTTCGAAATAACTGCATCCATTAAATCCAAAACCGATTGGTTGGTGGCGGTGCCCAGCACATCCTGAGCCATCCCTAGGGTGATATCATTGCCGGTGGAAGCCAACTGGTCAAGCAGCGATATGGCGTCGCGCATCGAACCGGTAGCCTGGCGGGCGATCAATTCCAGTGCCTCATCACTCGCCTGAATGCCCTCGCTTTGGGTCACCTTTATTAATTGGGCGATGATCTCATCGATAGATATGCGCCGGAACTCGTGGCGCTGACAGCGTGATGTCACTGTGGCGGGAATCTTGTGCGCTTCGGTGGTCGCCAGTACGAATATAGCATGCGCAGGTGGTTCTTCCAGGGTCTTCAGCAGGGCATTGAAAGCCGCTGTGGAGAGCATGTGGACTTCATCGATGATGTAAACCTTGTAGCGACCCTGGTTGGGGAGGAAGTTGATCTTTTCGCGCAAGTCGCGCACATCGTCCACGCTGGTGTTGGAGGCTGCGTCTATTTCGATCAGATCTAAGAAGCGACCTTCATTGAGAGCCTGGCAGTGTTCGCATTCCCCGCACGGTCGCAGCGCCGGGTCTTCAGATAGGCAGTTGACGGTCTTTGCTAGTAAGCGAGCGGTGCTGGTCTTGCCGGTGCCGCGCGGCCCAGCGAGCAGGTAGGCGTGCACGATCCGATCAGCCTTTAAAGCGTTGCAAAGTGTGTCGATCACGTGATCCTGACCGATCACTTCATCCCAGGTTTGGGGGCGCCATTTGCGGTATAGGGCTAGGGTCATGTTAAGAGTCTATCAGAGAGATTCTATGAGGTCAACCTTTGGTCTTCTTTTTTTTGGTGATAGATCTTAATTCTTTGTTCTTTTCAAACTAGTGTCTTGAAATTGGAGGGAAATAAGACCTTTATGGTATGGTGTAGGTAGAGCGCACATTACCTGCTGCATCTCGCAGAGTCACCTCTTCGCCAGAATGCCAGACCGGGCTATTCAGCCCGCCGAACAGGTCCACCACGGTGTTAGCGCCAGCGCGTGTGTGTACATAGACAGCACCGTTTTTGAAAAGCACCAACTCGGGTGCCTGGGGGAAAACATATATGCCACCATCCTGATTTTCTAAGCGCCAGCCGCTAAGCGAGAGCTCGCCATCACCACGATGCTTGAGGAGCACGCACTCCGTTTCCAAATCACCGGCGCCGATCACGCTGTCAATGACCACGCTCCCTTTGGGGTGAACGGGTATTCGTAGGACTTCTCCGTCTCCCAGGGGCTGAGATTGGGTGAAACCGTTAATGGCGATTAACTCTTCCACGCTCATGTCATATTCTTCTGCGATGCTCTCAAAAGTATCTCCCGACATTACCTGGTAAACGAAAAAGGATTCTGTGGGTGTGGCTTCTGGGAGGAGAGCATTCTCGGGAAGCGGGGTGGCGGAAGCGGCTGCTTGATTGAGATCAGTACTGCGGATGGCGGAGATTAAACTGCCCGGCAGATTGTTGTGTGTGCGTTCCCATGCCACCAGAATCGTGAGAATCGTGCATGCAGAGACCAGCACATTTATCATTAGGTAATAGAACAAGCGCTTCCAAGCCTTCATGTTGTACTCTCCCCGGGGAATGATAGCATAGTTTTTAATTGACGTGTGGCGACTTTAAAAATACAATATGGGGACTTTTAGTAAGACTGCCTTTGGATGGAGCGTGAAACGAACTCCCTCGCAACAATAACACCTTGCACAGAGGATACAAGTGTATGCCTTATATCATTGACGGTCACAATTTGATCCCAAAAATACCAGGCATCTCCCTGGATGAAATTGATGATGAGAATCAGTTGATAGAGCTGTTGCAAGAGTTCTGCCGCCGGGAGCGAAAGCAGGTGGAAGTATACTTCGATAACGCTCCGCCGGGTGGGGTGCGGGCGCACAGTTTTGGCTCTGTAACCGCCAGGTTTGTCCGCCAGGGGAGAACTGCGGATGACGCTATTAGTGCAAAATTGAACCGCCTGGGGGGTTCGGCACGCAATTACACGGTGGTGAGCTCTGACCAAGCCGTGCAAGCTGCAGCGCGCGCTAAAAGGGCTCGGGTTCTCTCGTCTGAAGAGTTTGCCGTTTTCTTGACAAGCGTTGATTTTGATAAAGGACAGGAGCAGGACGAGGACGCAGAGGCAAATCTCAGCCTGCAGGAGTTGGAAGATTGGCTGCAGATTTTTAATTCTAATGATGAGGGAGATATTGAGATTTAATATTCGGATAAACTCAGTCATCGATTTCTAATTCATTTCTAATCCCGTTTAGACCAAAATAGGGTATATTTATGCCGCCGACACCTGCCCTCCCATTTATTGGTATAACAGGTGTCGTGTCATCGGTAAGCTAACAGCACGTACCCCGTGTTGTGCTTCCGGTGACCCTCCTTAAATTGCCGGGCGTGCCCCCCCCACGTCCGGTGATTTTTTTTATTCCTGTGGAGTTTGGCGATTGAATACTACCAGAGTAAGGTCGTCGGAGAGAGAGTCGGCGTCAATAAACGTCCTTACGGATTGATCAATCGTCTCTAGGATGATCTTTGCGAGATTTGATGTGCCCTCAGGCTCATTAGAAACATGTTTGCGTACGTTCTGGATTGCAGCGAACAAACGATCTTCGCCATAGATTTGACCGCCTGGGGAAAAGGCTTCGGTAATGCCATCGGTATACAGAATCAGGGAGTCGCCGTGGTCCAGCAGGGCGGTTTTGCCCCTTATTTGGTACCCATCCATAACACCCAGCGCCATGCCTCCCCTCTGGAGGCGTTCTAATTCATCCGATCTGACTCGTAATATTAGAGGCGGATTGTGCCCGGCATTTGCATACTTGAATTCACCGGTTTCAAGGCACAAGATGCCGTACACCATGGTGACGAACATGCCTTTCTGGGCATCGGGAAGAATTATCTCGTTCACATGTGCCAAAACTTCTACTGGGTCATCAAACTGCTGTATAGTATCACGAACCAGGGTGCGTATCATGGACATAAATAAAGCGGCTGGCATCCCTTTATCGGCCACATCGGCAATGATCACACCCAGACGCTTGTTGGGAAGCTCAAAAATATCGTAAAAATCGCCGCCAACCTGGCGCGCAGTTCGCCATAGGACTTCATAATCCCAACCGTGCAAATCGGGTAATTTGCGGGGCAAGAACATCTTTTGAATCTCGCGCGCATACTGCATTTCGCGCTCCAAACGCTCTCGTTCAACCATTTCATGCTGTAGGTGGTCGTTTTGAATCGCCATTGCAGCTTGTTGGGAGATTCCAGTGATGATTTCTAAGCGCTTCTCGCGCGTCTGCCAGATGGAGTCACGACTGGAATGGCTTTTACCGGGATCTGGATGCCTCTCTTCAACCAGGAGAGCCCCGAGGACATCTTCTTTCACGAATAGCGGGAAAGCAATCAGCAGACTGTCTTTACTTTCAAGTAATTCGTTCGCTTTCTTGATGTAAGATGCATCATACATGCTCCATACCTCGGAAACGCTGCTGTATTCTTCCTCAGCGAGGGAAAGTGGGATGGCTAACACTTCTTCCCCTTTTTGGACGGCATCTAGAAGCGGGAATTCAGCGGTAGCGACCATGTTTACCTCCTCTGCGGCAGGACGGAAACCATAGGCATCCCCAAGTTGGAAGGTCGAGCTGGCTTTATCAAACAAATAGATAGCCGTACGATCTACTCCTACTAAAATCGGGGTGATGCGGACAATAGATCCCAGGACCTCATTAAGGTCATGGGCGCTGACAACCGCCTGGGCAACCTGTAGCAGTGCTACTGAAATGTAGGCCTCTTCCTTTTGAGATTTAAGCAAGTGAATATTCTCTACAGCGGTCGCCGTCTGGTTTGCAATCCCCTGGACAACCGGGAGTGTCTCATCGAAGAAAGGTTCCAATCCCTTACCGGGTTGTCTCCCGGTTGGTTCGCTGCTGTAGTGGATCAAGAAAGCCCCCAAAATTCCACTATGTGTCATAAGCGGCACCAGAACGAACAACTCAGAATCGGGGTGATGCTGGTCACCGTCATCAGTGTGGAAAATACCGTACAGGGATGCGTTTTCTTCATCCCGGCCAAGGATTACGGGCTGGCGTTCTGTGATCAGTTGGTCCAGAGCCGGGACATCGCCGGGAGCGAAGCGCCAGTGCTCAAAGTCGGTTTGCTGCGCAGTGGTAAGTCCGGAAGCCGCGGCGGGTATAAATATCCCGTCGTCATCTAACAAATAAAGGATGCTCCCCTTTACTCCAGCCAACATGGGTGTGAAATCAATAACAGTTGTCAGCAGATCATTCAAATTAGTAAGTGACTGTAGCGTTTCTGAGACCTGCAGCAGCATTGTAGATATCCAGGCTTGCTCGTAGGCCTCTTCATAGAGGCGTGCGTTTCCAATAGCTACCGCAGCATAACTGGCAAAAGTAGTCGTCAATGCCCGCGCTTCACTCCCATACCTCACTGGAGTACGGTGGGCTAAGGTGAGCACTCCTAGTTCCTGTTCGCCAATTCGCAGCGGCGCGGTTATAGCGGAATAATTGGGTGGGAAAGCTAGGGCAGCTCCCAGCGGTTCGTATGGTGACTGCTGGGTACGTACTATTGGGTGATCGGCTCCGATAGCTTCCACAAGCCAAGAGGATGTGGGTTGTGGCTTTCCTGTCAGTTCATATCGAGCATAGGATTGTTCAATCTCTTCCGGGCTCAAGCCAATATACCTTTCAAGAGCCTCGCTGCCCTTGCCGTGGACTGCAGCGAGGCTCATAGGTGGTCTTTCTAAAAGTGGGTCTGCGGGAGTGTTTTCATCCAACAGCCAGATTGCCGCCGCATCCAGCGGCAATAAATGCTCCAGTTCAGTGAGAGCTGATTCAAGGACAACATCCAGGTCTACGTTATCGGAAAGCAGTACGGCAACTTCGCTCAAGCTATCGGCTGCCTGGCGGCGCCATTGTTCCGAGTGATATAAAGCCGCATTGCGCATCGCGATCGCAATGTTATCCGCCAGGGCTTCGAACACAAAGCGGTCTTCATCATCAAAGGCATGCCGGTGATCGCTCTGGACATCAAGCACCCCCAACACAGTTTCGCCAAAGATCATTGGTACAGCCA
>Ga0114922_10005542_pt1 | contig 11633 bp, 11 predicted proteins | sample AartaG_FD_100975 | JGI IMG/M metagenome (GOLD analysis project Ga0114922, IMG submission 100975) | Deep subsurface microbial communities from Aarhus Bay to uncover new lineages of life (NeLLi) - Aarhus_00045 metaG | ecosystem: Environmental > Aquatic > Marine > Oceanic > Sediment | place...
ACTTGCTTTAGAAAAAGAAAATCCTGATTTTAAGTGCTTAGAGAAATTCGTAAGAGAACTAGAAGAAGATATATTACAAAACACTGTTGAGTATTTAACCTCACATGGTGATGAAATTACTGAAATTACAAAGGATATGACTTTTAAGGCTACAGATAAGTTTCAAAGATGGTACTTTTATCTGTACCTCTTACGAAATGCAGAAAAACACCTGGAAAAGCTAATGAAGTGTTATAAAGACTAATTGTCATTTAATACCTTCTATTACCTTTTACTATTTTATTCTCTTAAGCTATATTTCATTGAGTTTGAGGGAAGCTCATATAAACTTTCTTTGATAGATTTTTTCTTTTGTTTTAAGAAGAGAAGTGGTGTTTTTCTTCTTTCTTCGAATAAGAATTATAACACCGGAACATAGAGTTGCAAGGATCAAAACTGAACCAATTGAAACAAGTGTGATCGTAGTGTTGTAGAGTTTCTTATACTTCATGTATAAATCTACACCATTTTCAACTGTTTCTTCGGAAAAGAGTGTTGTAAGTTTTATCCCTCGTTCTCCTTTTGATAACTCTTCAGTAATATTGATACTAACCATCTCATTGAATTGTGAAGCAAAGTTCATGTACATCATTTTGTTTTTAGGATCACAGATGTTGGAATAAGCTGTGTATCCTCCAATCTTTTCAATATGAACTGCGTCTAGAATCTCTTCAAAGAAATCTACTGTAATATTATTTTCTGATTCTATAGTGCTTAGTAGTTTCAATGTATCTTCATATCTTGGGCATGGATATTTACCATAGTAACTTTCAGGACATACTCGATTGAAGTTGGTTTGAGCTAGATAACCGTTTTCATCAATTAGTTCAGTAACTTCAATTTCTCCAGATACTCCTGGACTAAGAATAACTGAATCTCCATTTGCATCAGTTAAGAATAACTGGAACCATAGACTCTCAAATTCGAAATTATTTACAATCTCTATAGCTTCACCAACATTTGAACACTCTCTAAGGATTTTTCCTGATAACCAATCTTCTCCCATTTTGTAAGGTCTCTCAGGATGAGCATTCATAGTCATATCTGGGACTGCTGTGGAATCATAGCATAAACCATGCTCATTCATTCCCCCTTGCACGCTTACGTAAATCTCTTGCCAATACCACCCTAAGAAAACACAGCCATATCCTGCAGATGAATTAGGATAAACGAGGATGTAACTTTGTTCAGGCCCCTCCATTAATGGATGATCCCCTGAAGCATCTTCACTATTTCCAAATAAAACTGTGTCACCATATCTTGAAGAGAAATTAGTACAGCTTGTTCCCTGGAACTCAATGAAGTTGTTAGATTGTACTTGATTTGATTGAATTAATAGAATTGATATAATTAGAAGAATGCTTGCAATTGTTCTTTTTATGCTTTTTTTCATGTTTTCACCTTTAATATTCTCAAGTAATGAGAACATAATCAGGATTTTTTATATAAATGTTGCTCACAATTTTATAGTAATACTTATAAATAAATGAAAACACTTATATATTTTCAATCTAAATTCAACCTAATGAATCGAAACTCAAACGATAGTCATAAATTTATAACTTTTGAGCAACCAATTGTAATGGTACTTAGAGAAAAAGAAGAACTTGAGCTATATTACAATTCTAAGTATGAGCCAATACTACGCGTTTTACGAGATAGTCCTTTAACTGTATCCGAAATTACTGAAAGATATAATGTTATTTCTGATAAGAAGAGAAAAGAAGGAACTATCTATCTATTTCTAAAGGATTTGGAGAAAGGAGGGCTTATTGTTCAATCAGGTCAACATGTCTCTCTGAAAAAGAAGGAAGGAAAGACAGTCTATTCCAGAACCCTGTATTCTAGAGCTGCAAAGCTTATCTTCCCTTCAGTTCTTCAATCAGACTACTGGAAAACTAAGAAGAGAATGAGAATTCTGGGAAATGTTAATGATTTATTTTCACTTTATACCAAAGGTCAACAATCTTCTCTTGAGTGTCTTAGTGATCTTGTTTATGAGATTTATACAAACGCAGATCTAAAAATTGCTGAATTCTTTGAGGATTTCTCTAAAGATGTGTTCAAGATTATTGGAGACAAACCTTTTCAGGAACTCGATAGTATAATGACTATACTGAGACTTTTAATGATAATTCTAGATCCTTCAGTTTATGAAAATCAGTTGAAGAAATGTATAGAAAGCGATTCAAAATGAATAGGGTAAATGATTAAAATGCAAAAACATGATTATCTAAAAACAGCAATCTTTTTCACTGTTTCTTTTCTTCTTATTAATGGTTCCTTAATTGTAGAATCTTCACATTCAGATACAACAGGAAGTAATTTATCTTTGGTTAACAATCAAATTACATCATCATGTACTATCTTCACAGTAACTATCGGTGATACAGTTCTTTTTGGAAACAATGAAGATTACAAACTAAATAATGCATACAGATGGTATGTACCAGCACAGAATGTTTCTACAACATACTTTGGTGATAAAGAGATCTTTGGTGCTGTATTCTTTGGATTTGATAACAATGATTATCCAGATGTTGATACATGGGAACAAGGAGGTATGAATGAGTACGGTTTGTGCTATGATGCCAATGGACTCCCAGATGTAGAATTGAATCTTAATCCTCTTTCATTGTACCCTTATACTCCACATGTTTTTGCTCAGGTATTATGGGATTGCAGAGATGTCGAGGATGTAATTGCTTGGTTTCAAAATATTAAATGGGAAGGTTTACTTGGAGGACAATTTCATTATGCTGATGCTTCAGGAGATGCAGTAGTAGTAGGTTTAAATTCAACAGGTCAATGGATTTTCACTAGAATTGATTCCAATTTTCTGGTTTCAACTAATTTCAATGTAGCTAATACATCTCATGGGTATTATCCCTGTTCTAGATATAATACAGCTACTCAAATGCTTGGAGAAATCACTAATGAAGAAGATCTGAATGTATCTGCATGTGCCAAGATCCTGGAAGCAGTTCATCAAGAAGGGACTTATGCTACTAAATATAGTAACATTTGTGATCCTGCAAACCTTGAATTCTATTTTCTCTCTGGTGAAGAATTCTCAGAAAGTACTAAATTTAATCTAACTGAAGAGCTTGCTGAAACTGAATCTTTTGAACAAAAAAGCAGTTTCTTAGGTGTTACTGGTGTACATGGAGGAAACGTTTCAGTAAAAACTGAGAAGATAGACATTCAATTTGAAACTCCTACTAATACTTCTAAAACTACTGGAATAACTCTACTAATGAGTCTTTTAGGTATGTCCTTGAGTGTTTTAGTGTATAATAATATTAGAAAAAGAAAAGGTAAGAATTAGACCCTTAAACAGGTCTAACTTCAAGAGGGTAAGGATCTTCGTTACCCATTATTCCATCAATAGCATAACTGCCTATCCCGTTCCAGTCATCATAGTAGTTACCTTCACTTGAATCAACATCATACCAAACATTGACACCGTTATCATAAGCTTGAGATGTTCCTTCAACTGAGTTATTGAGAAAAGTATTATGATGTATTATGTTGTCATAATTGAACAATTCTATGTATATTGCATATTCATGATTACTTTCAAAATAATTATAGGAAATTAGACTAGAATTTACTCCCGTATCTAAATAGAATCCATAATCATTATGTGTTAGACTATTACCTTCAAAAGTAGAATGCGAAGATTCTTCCATATAGATTCCACATCCATTATTGGAGATTTCATTATCCCCTACTCCTGTTTCATTAGACTTTACTATAAAGATTCCAAATCCATTATTAGTGATACCAGTATCAGCTAACAGAGTTCTAACAGATTCTTCTATATAGATTCCGTAACCATTATTGGTAAATGCACTTTCAGCAATATTGGTATCTGATGATAATCCGATGTAAATCCCAAATTCATTATTTGTACTAGAACATTCAGAAAGAGCTGAATATGGAGAATTTAGTAGTACTATACCATAGTAATTGTTGGTACTATAATTATCTAAGAATGCACAACCCATAGATGTGTGTATATAGATTCCATAAGTGTTATGTTGAATGGTATTTCGGTTAAGAACTTGCCCTGGTGAATCATATATTAAAATACCATATTTACTGTGCCCAATAATAGTATTTTTTTCTATAATTGCAGTTCCTGGTGCAATTGATTCTATCCAGATTCCTGATTCATTTGCCTCGATGTGACAGTTCTCTATAATGAAATATAGAGTTGTATTCCAAATATCAATTCCGATATTACTATCAGTTGTAATATTATATTTCTCAATCCTATAGGGTTTGTCTTCAGTACCTTCTCCTGGGAAATCGTAGACATTGAAATCTTCGTCTCCCCAAATCACAATAGGATCACGTTCTCTATAATTTATATTATCTACTTCAAGAACTACGAAAGTTATTGCTACAGCAGATAAAGCTAGTATAGCTGCTGCAAGAACTCCAGTTATCACGGTTTTTCTTGTTATTAACATTTTTTCCACCAATTATCTGATATTCTTAGGAACTGATGAACTGTCGCTGAATTCTTTTATACAACTCAAACAGAACTTCGAAGAAACCTTGTTCTTGATTTCTTTTTTTCCTATGCTTTTCATCACAGCTTTAGATTTATCTACAAGAAACTTCATTCAACTACCTTCCTTCCATTCTCTGTTAATCTAATGACATAATTTCTTCCCCATTTATCCCTTTTAACAAGTCCTTGTTCTACTAAAGGTGTAATATTTCGAGAGATTCTCGATTTGGTATAACCTGTTTCTGCGCATAATTCCTTTTGCAAGATTTTTCCATTATTTTTGGATATAAGATTTAACAGTGTTTTTTGAGTATCAGAAAGATAAATAGTTGAGATTTTCTTAACAACTTTTTTCTCTCTTCTTTTCATAAATAGTATTGTTGAACACACTCCTAAGATTACACCACCAGTAGGACCTAGAATTATTGCTAGAATTGGTGTTTTTTGTAATGGTTTCTCAAATCTAACAAAAATAAGAGATTGTTCAAATGGTTCAAGATCATTGAATGTCCAAGAAATATACACTCTTTTTCCAGCTAAAGCGAATCCTTCCACTGGAAAGTAAGATATAAGTCCTTCTTCCTCATGAATAAAACTTCTTTCAGGTATTTTTATCTCGATAATATGTTCTTTGGTAAAATAAGTAACTCCTGAATAAAATTCAAAGAAATAGTGAGAGTTTCCTTGCTCAGCAACTGGATATCTACTTAAACTGTACCAGATATCAAAGGTAGTGGAGCTATTTTCAGCTAACTCAGAGCGAAAATGTATTGTTAGTAAGTTTGAGGAAACTGAAATCTCATTAGTTTCGAAAACCAATGTTCCATCAAAATCTCTTACAATTAAATTAGCTGCAGTTTGATTAACCCATATTTCTATTGAATTCAAGGAAGAATTTTGAATGTTCTTCACAGTATATCTTTCTGCGACATTTATCTCATCAATGCTTAAAACATCAATTTTTGTACTATGTCTCTCAACATCGAAAAGTTGTGAATCTACTTGAAGTGAAGTTGAAGCCTTTGTTTGAGAACAACAAATTAAATTGGTATTAATTAGAAAGACAAATAGAATAATAGAAAACAATGTTATTTTTCCTACTTGTTTGAATCTGTCTCTCAATAGTAAGAAATTTCTTTGTTCAAATAATAAAGTCTTCCCTAAAGTAGTATTCACAAAAGAAAGGAGAATTAAACACAATTTAACAATACCATAAAATTCTACCAGAACCTTATCGCAACCTTAACACAACCAAGCTTCAGCCTTTTAAAATAGGGTTTGTTAACAAAAGTATTAGCGTATGATATTTTTTAGAAAGAGAAGGAAAATAAAATGCAATTATTTCCAGAACTGAGAAATTAAATAATTCTCCAATTTCCTTTTATACAATAATTCGAATTTATCCATGTGATAAGAAGTAAAATAGCTATAAGTACAGAAAAATATTATTCTTGTGAGCTCTCAAAGAAAATCCCTATTAGAATTTCAGTTATTGCAGTCAATGGTCCCGAAGGTTTGGGTTTTGTTGAAGCTTTAGATAAGAAACAAGAAACTCTTGATGAGTTTGTAAAACTAATGAAAAAGTCTGATCAGATAATTGACATCAGCATCACGCACAAGACCTCTTCAATGTATTGGAATAAAGTAAAACATAAGCTAGATTATCCTTCCATTCATGATTCTATTCTTGAAAGTGGAAGCATGACTGTTTTACCAATAACAATAGAAGACGGAGTTCAGTATCACAATATCCTCTCTCCTAGTTCAGAGAGTTTCAGAACTTTGTTAAAAAATTTACAAGAGAGGTTTACAGACGTCAATATCAGAGCATTGTCTTCTAAACCCACAGAAACTCTTCAAGATTTCTTGACAGATAAACAATTTAAAACACTGATGCTTGCTCATAGAAAGGGATATTATGACATTCCTAGGAGATGTACTCTAGAAGAGATAGGTGAAGAATTAGGCATAAAAAGAGTAGCGTGTCAAGAGAGAATGAGGAGAGCTGAACAGAAGATAATTGATCATTATGTACGAGATAGCTTGTTCAGTGATTTCTGTTTCCATTGAATCTTACCCTCTTTAGAATCAGTTTCTAAACAGATTAATTTTTTAAATTAGCTAGATAACAATTAGGTTTATGTATGATTTTAAGAATCTTCTCAAAAGAAATTACTCAGAATTAGTTTTGTTTAGTATAATTTTTCTTTTCTTCATTCAAATGCTATCTGATTTAGGTGAGAGAATTTATAATTATGCTCTACTAGGATTGCACATTGATTTACATGTTCTTGCATTGTTATTCCTGTTATCTTCAATAGTACTACTCTTTTTTTGGAAGAAAATTTCAGATAAAATTTTGTTTGTTGTAGGAGAAATATTCATTGTAACAAGGTTACTTGAACCTTTGTTCAGAGGAGAAGCTTTACTCATTCTAGCAGGTATATCTGTTAGTTGTTTCCTTATTTTCTTTCCTGCATATTTCACAAGAACCAGGAACAAAGAACAACAAACTGGGATAACACTCGGAGTATCATTAGCACTAGCTGTGGCGATGTCCATTCTTTTCAGAACTGTAAACTCCACTATAGATGTTTCAATATATAGTTGGTTTCAGGTATTTGGTTGGGTTCTAGGAATCCTAGCAACATTCATGTTAATTGGGATGCTATTAAAAGGAGAAGATCAGGTTCAGAAAAAAGCAGTAGAAGAAGAAAATCCTGCAAAATTCGGCAAAATTCTTCTTTTAACACTTGGTTTATCTAGTGTTTTCATAGTTATATGGTTTGCATTTGTAAGTCCAACAGTGATTTCTAGATGGACTGAAGGAAATTATATTGGCATTGTTATTGGTGTTTTAGTAATGCTTACATTGTTTATTGTGGGAGTACTTCTAAAACCAGATTTAATGAATTTAATAAAATCCTGGATGCTTTGGGCGTGGAATGGTCTTTTTGTGGTTTCTCTAACACTAACTGTACTGATACATCAAATAATACCGAATTTTGGTTTATTTTTCCCAGATAATCCTGCATCATACCCTATAGTTGCTATACCAACGACTTGGGCGTTTCAAATTCCCTTAGTATTGATGATTCTACTCTCTCCAATAATATACATAGATTTTATTCTTTTATCAAGAGAATTACTAAAAATAAAGCCAAAACCAGCAAAAGTAGGTGGAAGTTTTACTATAGGTGCAGGATTGTATATGATAATTATGATTTTCCTGCAAGTGCTTCCTAACGTTTGGGGATATATCCCACCAATTAGCACTGTATTCAGAGACTTATACTGGCTAGCTTTTCTAGTTCCAGGTATATTCTTGACTCTACCAATTATTCTAGTTAAGAACAAAACTATGAAATTTGATAAGATTTCCAAAGATATCAAAACGAAATCTATCCTTTTTACGATATTAGGTTTGATTTTTCTGGGGACAGTTGTTGGAGCCTTAGTTACAAATCCAAATCCAGGTACTGGAGATGAAAGCAAAACATCTCTAATTATTATGACCTACAATATTAGACAAGGAGTAAACGATTCTGGAGAGAAAAACTATGATGGACAACTAGAGCTGATCCGCAGTGTTAACCCTGATATTATTGCTTTACAAGAGTGTGACCCTGTCAGGATTGGTGGTGGGAATTCAGATATCGTTCGATATCTTGCAGATAGATTGAACATGTATTCTTACCGTGGTCCTAAGACAGTTGCAAATACTTACGGTACGGCTATTCTGTCCAAATATCCTATAACTAATGTTGCTGCTTTCTTTATGTTTAGTACACATCAACAAATAGGCACAACACAAGCAGAGATTAGATTCAACTCAACACTATCTTTCAATGTCTTCTCAAACCATCCTGCTGCAAGAACTCCCGAAGGTAAAGTTTACCAAATTGAGCAAATAATAAGTCGCACAGTTGGTTTAGAGAACGTTCTACTCATGGGGGATTTCAATTTTAGGCCTTACTCGGAATCATATAACATAACTGTTGCTACTTTTGAAGATTCTTGGGAGCAAAAGTGGTCAGCAGCTGCAACAACCAGAATAGATCATATCTTCTTAAGCCCTGGTTTTACCGTTCTCGATGCAGTATATATCGAAAAGGGACAATCTGATCATCCCGCATATTGGATTGAAATACAATTATAAAGGTCCTCTTCTGGACTTTTTTCTTTTTCTAAGAACTAGGCATAAAAGTTGGTTAAGAGAAAGCTTTAACTCTCTCATAGAGAAATTTTATCCATGCCAGTTTTTATTTCAATGCTTCGCGGAATTAATGTAAGCGGTCAAAAGAAGATAAAAATGGAGAATTTAAGAAACCTCTACAATTCTTTGAATTTTGAGCAAGTACAAACATACATTCAAAGTGGAAATGTGATTTTCAAAACTTCAATTCTGGATACAAAAGAAATTATAGATATGGTTAAGAGCAAAATCAACCAAGAATTTGGTTATGAAATTACAATTGTAATAAGAACTCAAGAAGAAATGGATAAAATAGTTGAAAATAATCCTTACTCCAATAAAGATTTGAGTAAAGTACATGTTATATTTCTACTAGACAATCAATTAGACTATTCAACCCAAGAATTACTTAAAGCAAAAACCGACCAAGAAGAATTCAAAATTATAGGTAAAGAAATATATCTCTACCTACCTAGTGGTTCAGGAAGAACTAAACTCACCAATAATTTCTTTGAAAGAAAATTAGATGTCAAATCTACTACAAGAAATTGGCGAACAGTCAATAAAATCCTTGAGATAGCACAATCTGTCAAATGAATTAAAAGAGAAATAGACCTTTTCTAGTTTAATAATATACTGTGAGTTTTAGTTGTTCCACCTTTTATACTACACCAGAAACATCTAGCTAGACCTTAAAGACATCATCCCCAGGACGTACTCTTTCTGGTGTTTTAATTCCTACTTGTTGACCCTTCTTTACTCTTTCAACATCTTTTCCTTCAATTTGCATTGAAGTTACTTTCATTCTAAAATCTGTTGTGGCACCTTTAAAGTATATTTCATCTCCAATGTTTAACTCACTATCAACTTCTATTGCAGCAACACTAGGTTGTGCGAAGAATTTGAATACAGAACCAACTTTCTTTTGACTCAAGTAATCACCAGTTCTTTATTCTCAATATTACTTATAATTTTTATCCAACAAAAAGACTTATATGTGTCTCATATGTGAGACAGGTTAAGGAAAGTGTACAAAATTATGGAAATCAAATTTAAGTTAAAAAAAGGAATTAATCATGTTTACATTCCAGTTTATGTTAATGACAAAGGTCCCTATAATTTTACTTTGGATACTGGAGCTCAGGTTACAACTTTATCATCCACTCTAACTGAGGAGCTTGGTTTGGAAACATCCGAACTTGTAGGTGACAAATTCGAACATCTGAAGGAGAGAAGGAATTTAAAAAAGACTGAAGCTGTCTTGAGAATAGGTAATGAAGAATTAATTACTGATGAAGTATGGACTATGGATCTAGGATTTTCTACCAAGACTAGTGGTAAAAACATCATCCAGAAAGTGGTCACAAGCGGGAAAGAAGTAAAAACTACAATGCATCCCAACATGAAAAAGATGATTAAAACAACAGCATCCGGTGAAGAGGTTCTTCAAGCAACTCAAGGAGTAGTTGGATATACAACATTGAAAAATTATTACCTTTCTGTAAACTATCAAACTAAAATTATGAGACTTGCTAGCAAAGGTACAGACTATGTTAATGAGAACCCGAACAAAATGCAGAAATTTGAGTACATTGGGGAAACTCATCTTGTTGGAATTCCAGTTCAAGTTAATGAGGATGGACCCTTTGCGTTTGTTGTCGATACAGGAGCTGGAGGAACAACTATTGCAAAGAACTTGTACGAAAAACTTGACCTTCCTCTAAGCGATATGATGGTTAAAGCAGTAGGAATCCACGGGGCTCAGGAGACACGAATAGCTATAATCGACAAGTTAACTGTTTCATCTAATACTTACGAGAATATCAATGCAGTCATAATAGATGAAAGCATAATTGGCCCAAAAGGTAAGTTAATCGAAAATGGTATTTTAGGCTTCAATATTTTCAAAAATCGAGAATTGATTGTAGATTATCTAAACCAAACTTGTGCCATTGTTTAATTAAAGGAGAGAATAGTATATTGACTGCTCTAAATCTGGAAAAACAACTTGATCGAATCCCTCTACTTACAAGAATAATTAACTCAGAATCTTGTTTGTTAATCTATTCTTATTTATCTCTCTATGGTAAAACAACTCCAGCAGAACTACGACACAGAGTTGATCTTAGCAAAGCGACGATTTTTAGAAATCTTGCTCTCTTAGCAGAAGCTGAAATTATAGCAAAAGAAGTGGATGATCATATCCTAGATAAAAGATATCAGTTGGAGTATTATATTTCTGAAACTCTTGCAGATTTCAGCAAATTTTCATTTTCAGAGGATTTGAAGAAATATGCACAATCGCAAGGAAAATTAGATGTTCTAAATGATTGGTTATCCCAATTAGAGTTTCTTCCTCTAACTCTTAATCAATTCACTTCGCAATTAATGATTTCAACTTGCGAACAGCACTCACCTTCTAATGGGATAGAAGTTCAAGCAATAAAAACACTCATTTTTCGCTTGAAAGAAGAAGAGAACTATCCTGAATTCCATAAAAAACTGATGGAATTTTTAGTGGAGATAGATCAAAACCATTCTGATAAAAGAAACATGAAAGAAGCAATGAAAAATCCCGTTGCAATTTCTATAAGTGTAGTCGCTTATGGTGCTGGTCCTGATATTGAATGCGAAGAATATGTTGTAAAAGAGATTAGAAAAGAGATATAGTATATGGTTCATAATTTTATGTTTCAAAAGCTTAGTTTCTCAAATTTTGATAGCAGACATGTTTATTAGAGACATTTGATTAATTGTAGAATATGCAATTAAAATGGAAAAGAATTACAAAAAGAACAATTCTTATGCTTTTAGCTTGCTTTCTTATTACTTCTTTAACTCAATCTTCAACAATTTTGATTGCTGAGAATGATACTA
>Ga0114922_10005543_pt1 | contig 11633 bp, 13 predicted proteins | sample AartaG_FD_100975 | JGI IMG/M metagenome (GOLD analysis project Ga0114922, IMG submission 100975) | Deep subsurface microbial communities from Aarhus Bay to uncover new lineages of life (NeLLi) - Aarhus_00045 metaG | ecosystem: Environmental > Aquatic > Marine > Oceanic > Sediment | place...
ACCGAATTATGGCTGGTCTGGGTACGACGAGGAAGCCGCTAAAGAATCCTTCATGGATATGTTTGATGAGAGTATATTAGAATAATGGATATAATACACCTCCGCAGTACCAGACAAGCCATCAAAGAAGCATCGTATAAATTTCTTTTACCGCTGAATGACGGTACCAAGATGTTCTTCGGCAGGAAACGAGCTGCTATCCCTGGTGTGATATTTAAACCAGCCGACGGCAACACGGTCATGAACTCGAATCATATATTCGCCGTGGTTGTTAATAACGCTGCCGGTACCAAGATGTGGAACAAGATAGTTCAGGATAATCCGGGCGGCACTATTAACCAGGGTTCCCCAGAACACGAGTTTTTGCAGCTCTGGTCCAACATAGGGAATGCCAGACAGGATTCCGTTGACCTCCGTGCTATGTCTCAATTCCCAGGTATATTCAAGATAGCCGAATTGTACGGACGTGAAAGGATTTTCAAATACATCACAACCGATCTTAGAATGCCCCAAGAATCATTCATGAAACACTTCGGAGAAGTACCAGACCTCGGTGAAGAGCACTTCGTTAAGTTCCATGATGCACGTGTGTTCATACCGGACAACGCCAGGGCATCCTCCAAGAAAGCCATGATGAACGTGCTTGAGAGTCTGTTCCAGCACCTCCGTGCCAATGGGTTCGGGTTTCTGTTCCATGGCGACATCCGTTTCATCCAGCTGGTGGGCAGGCGTATAGGCACTTACAACGTCCGCACTAAGGAAATGAACATAGCCCCCAACATAAAGAATTCGAAGCAGGTCATCTTTACCCTGCTCCACGAATTCTCCCACAAGTACTGGTACGAGTATATGGATAAAGGAGCCATAGCTAAGGTTCGCCAGAAATACATCGAATTACGTCGTGAGGGGGTCAGGCACACTAAGGACACACAGGATGCCTCTATAGAAGATTTACGATCCCACCTGGAACCCGGAATGCAACTCGATTACACCGGGCGTAAACGTGACTTCAAAAGATATTCCCCATTCGTTATTAAAGAAATAACCAAAGACGGGTTCTTACGCCTAGCATCAGTAGCTGATGAGATGGAGTTCGTTAGGGTAAAGGCACCCATCGCAGCATTGTTAACCAATAGGTGGAGTGTCCCAGCATTAGATGAGAAGGGCTTTGAAAAACCCGAGCAGCTGACTAAATATGAAATCGAAAGCGAGCAGTGGTTCCCTACCGAATACAGTATGACCGAAGACGAAGAGTGGTTCGCTGAGTTAATGGCATTCTTCATGCTTGATAATCTGCATGGCGAGCCTGAAGCATTTTTACATGAGGTGTTCGGAGTATGAGACTGGTAGAGTTCTGGAAACGAATCGACATGTCCCGCCTGGATGAGCTATTCATCAGGTATAGGACTCCAGGCACGCACGATGATTATCACCTCATTGCACACCGTGAGAACATCTGGTTGTACAACAGAGAAGACATGGACAACGAGCAGCTGGTCGCCGACATCCAACAGCGTACCGGATTAGAAGGTGATGACCTCGATACACTGTCCCAGGAGGCTACCGAACGTGGTGACGCCATAACCGGTGTGTACCATGCATCCCAGGGTAAGTTCTGGCACCAGGGTGATCCTGGTATGATGACACACAACCCAGTCGTGTCACAGTATTTCAAGAAGCTCGCTGATTTCCTCGGTGTTGAAGTAGTCTCTGGTAATAGGTTCTCCGGAATGGACGACGTTGAGGTTGAGACTTTCCAGCACGAGATGCAAGGAAGGATTCCAGAAGAAATGTATCACGGCACTAACACTGGTGATATACTGGGTATTATGAGAACGGGGTTGACACCGGATGCGGGTGACGGCAACTGGGAAAATATAAAGTTCTATGACTTGGTATTTTTAACACAGGATTACTACAATGCCAAATTCCATGCCGAGCGCCAAGCTAATGAATTAGGGAAGGGAGCCCCCATCATTCTTAAGGCTAAAATACCAGACCCTGCAAAAATTGTACCAGACTTCGATATGATGACATCGATGGGTGGTGGTAATGATGAAATGGCTGACGAGCTGACCTACTCTGGTATTGTTGACTATGATGCCGACTGGAAAGTTAAGCAACGTGATGCCATAGCCAAGCACAACCCAGGCTCTGACCTTACTATGATCAGCGGTATCGTTGGCTACAGGGGTCGAATTCCCGCAAACCACATCACCGAGATACACGCCGCACTGGCTGGTGAGATGGGTGACCCTGATGACCTTGATTATCATGAATTCAACTCGTGGAAGGAGTTCTACGAGGCACTAAATATATACCAGGACTATGGTTACTGGTACCCAGGCATCGAACAAGAGTTCCGAGACGAGGAAGAGGAAGAAGATGAAGATTACTGATCTTAATACAAAAAAGAGACAGATCGATGAAATGTATTCGGTTGAGGTCTCCTCCGCTTCCGGGTTCTACGACTTGGTTAAGGCTTTCGAAGCCCACGGTAAACTGACCGGGAATCTGGCTGAAGATTCCAAGCTTATCAACACTATAGGCAGACTTATGGAAGAGGAAGAAGAGTTCGACCCGTTTGGTCACTTGATCGCCGCTGATAAGATCGATGTTGAAGATGACTGCGTGCTTACCATTAATAAGGGTAACGACAAGATGCAGCACATGAACGTCGTTTACCTGTCACTCCCGGCTGGCTACACCTGCCCGTTTGCCGACATCTGTAAGAGTACCGCCCACAAAAGGGGTGGTAGGTTCAAAGACAACAATCTGGCTATCAAGGACTTCGGTGACGTTCGTTGCTACGCTGCCAGTGCCGAGGTTGCCTACCCCAACGTCCGTAAGGCACGCTGGCGCAACTACGATCTTCTGAGAACATTCAAGGGCGACGTAAATGGCATGGCAAAGCTCATCGTCAACTCGCTGGCTTTCTTCGAGAAGAAGAACCCACAGATTAAATTATTCAGAATCCATGAGTCCGGTGACTTCTGGAGTCAGGAGTACTTCGACGCATGGATCAAGGCTGCCCAGGCACGTCCCGACATCCTGTTCTACGCTTACACCAAGGCTCTCCCCCTATGGGCAGCCCGTAAGGGTGAAATACCGTCTAACCTTCGACTGATCGCCAGCGAGGGTGGTACCCATGATGACCTGATCGACAAGGAGCAGTTCCGCAAGGCTATCATCGTCCAGGACCAGGGTGAAGCCATTGAGAAGCGCCTGCATATTGACGCCAACGACTTCCTGGCTGCATTCGGTGATAATGACTTCGCACTGTTGCTCCACGGGGTTCAGTCCAAGGGTAGTGGCAACACAGCCCAGTCTAAGAGGAACTCGGCGATTCTCAAAAAGGCAGCTTCCAACCTGAAAATCCCGCCTGGGGAAATCGAGCGTCTGTTGCTGCACTACACCCGTCCTGGTGGTAGAGCCCCAATTCCGGTGCAGATCGGTGATTCGGTGGGCGATACCCAGAACGTGGGTGACGGCAACTACGACGAGATTGGTGCCAAGTGGGACCAACCCGACATGCCTTTCGGTATGCATAATTGACATCCAGATCGCATTCTGAGATAATCAACTAATGCTATTCCTGAAAAAACTAGCCTCAGTGGTCGTTTTGCTATGGACAATAGGGTCCATGACGACCGTGTGCGGCACGCTGGCACTACAAAACACCCCGGAAGAAATACTAATCCACGATCAATCGTTTGTGCCGCATGAACTGGTGCAGGAGTTTCTGACCTGGATATCAAACAACTCCCGATATGCCATACTCCCCCACCGGGTGGTCAATATAAGGTTTGCTAATCAAGCATTTATTACCGCCGAATGGATACGAAACGGGGGTGACCCGAATACTGAAGCATGGGCTCTCACTACAACTGACATTCACACCAGGGAAATAATCATATACATACCACTGTCGTTTGATATTAATAATCACCGACATCGCACCCTATTTTTGCACGAACTGGTTCATTTTCAACAGTATTCGTATTACGCCGATTATAACGTCGATTGTTCCGCCGATCTGGAATGGGAAGCGTATTACCTTGCTTTAACTTGGTTTATTGAGCAGAACATAGAGGACGAGCATTTCCGTAAGGATCGACTTGCGAAACTGGATTCGTATGCCGACTGTTCGTGAGTTTTCCTAAATATATTGATAGTAACGAGAACAAAGGTTTAGTCAGATGCCAGTCATTCAAGATCAAGAACTCCTCTATACGCTCCTGTCTGAAGGTAGACTGGACCTGATGTATCTCCCAGCCGGTGCCATCGCATGGCTCTGGAAGGACGAGAGACCCGAAGAGCAAGTACTTGCAGCGACTGCCCTTGGTGTTGCAGCCCGTGACATCAACCCTATCGTGGATGCCAGCATCCTCAAATCCGACAAAAACATCCTGATCCTAAAGTGTGAAGACGGTAAGGCATTCCGGGTGTACCCCGGTGGCGGCTACAGCACAGACGGTAGTGACATGATGGAACTGCATAGTGCTATTGAGGCAATGCAGAACATCGAGACGGGGCAGATGCAAGAGCCCGAACTCCCGTGTGATTATGTGGATGCCCAGGCTATCCCAGCAGCCGATGACGGTTTCGAGCACATGGCAGTAAGCCTTGGTCTCGAACCTGAAGCTGTGATCTCAGCCGGACCATTGAGCCTTGACCAGTTACTCAGCCGTGCCGACGACATCGACATGGAAGAAGGGTATGGTGCCCAACCAAAAGGTAGTCAGTATTATACCTATGATGAGCTTGCCAGTGAGACCTCCAGGGATATCCAGGCACACTCCGGTGAAGACACCAGTGAATATGACGGCTCACACTGCGACCATGATATAGAGGGTACAGTATCATGTGGTGACGGTGGTTTACCCCACGACCACAAAAGTATGCATCACACAGCGGATTCCTTCGACTTCTCTGATCTCAAAAAAAAAAATTAAAAAATAGATTTAGTGAGATGGCTCGGTCACTGTCAGAAGATATTCAAGTCGCCCCGCTAACGTCATTCGTCCCGGACCACGATGGTGGTTTCTGGGTAAATGGTTTCATCAACAAGTCCGTCTCCAACCCCGGTGCATCCCATGTAGAAATGATCAGGCAAGTTCCTGATGTGTTCGGTGTGACCCCGGATGGTATGCCAGTTGGCAATCTCGAAGACATCTGGTTGTCTGATGAATACGAAGCATGGTTCGATGCCAATGATGATCAAGCCGGTGCTCTCAAGCTCGGCGTGTTCGGAACAGGGTGGGTACGTGGTTCTGCTGATTACCAGGAATTCGCAGGCTTCACCGGAACGATGCCGTCGCTGCTGAAAGCGAAATCATTCATACTGAACGTGATTAAGAAATACCAACCGACCCAGGTCTATATTGATATCATGTCTGGTAACAACATGGACACCAAGAAGATCAATATGGGTGATAGGGACGAGGTTAACGGTCTGATGTCACTACTGGGCGTACAGGCACCCGCTACTGAGAATACTGGTGGTGCAGCTGCCAACTCAGCCCCGATAGGAACTGGTATGTTCGACACTGAAGACGATATCGCCGGTGGTGTTATGATGCAATTCGAAGATGAGGGCGAGCGTGATAACGTTGCTTTTCTCAAGGCCATGACCAGTGAAGAGTTGAACGATGTACTGAAGCAGGTCTTAGATGCTGTAGGATGGCAGGCAGACAAGAATTCTAAATCCCAACTTAGGGGATTGAAAATCCAAAAGCTAGTCAACGAAAACCCACAGCAAGTTATCGATGACTGGGTTGATGGTGGTGCGTTGTTCCCTGTAATAAGCGGGTTCTACAATACCGCTGCCGGGAAGTACGAGCATCAGGGTGATCTGTTCAGTAAATGGTTACATGGTTACACCGGAGACGGTGATGATTGGGAGACCCACCAACGATTCCGGCAAGAGCATCCTGACCAGTGGGCTGAATACGTAGACGAGTACCTTAACTCGTAACCACTTCGAACGTTGGGTATCTCTCATCGGATAAACCAAGCCCGCTTGGAGCCTTCTCTACAAACCGGTATTCCTTACCGGAGAAGAACCCACGGACATCACCATCAAGAATACCATCGTACCACTTGACCGTTATCCCGGTTTCTTCCATCATGCCCCAACTCTTCTGATGGGAAGCATCCCACTTGTCAGCCTCTTCGGCTGTCCACATAGAACCGTCCGGTAATCTTGAGTGGTCGAATGCCATCTGACCTTGTTTGTGAATTATCACTTCCGAGATGCCAGTCTGGATGATAGCCCTAGCACAATCTGTGCATGGAACCCAGTTTACGTATAGACGTGCTCCAACCATCGAAGCGCCGTTACGACAAGCGTTGTAGATTGCGTTTCTCTCGCCGTGTTCCATCCAGTGGTATTTCTCTCCATCGATCCTTGACTGGCGGCTCGGAAGACCATCCTTACCAATTTCACCCTCGAAGTCGATCCCCCGAGGGAAACTATTATAGCCGAATGAAACAGGGACATGATCGCTGGTCGTTATTACAGTCCCAGAGTGGGTACTGAGGTCTCGACTCCTTCTTGCTATCTGATAGCACATGGTCATGTATGTTTGTTCCCAAGAGGGTCTTCTTGTATTCATTCTGTCACCATAATGTTGTATACTGGGTAATATATGACCCCTGTCTGAGTTTTTCAACCCTGTTGACATTTTTACCATAAAGGCATATAATTAGTATATTATGAAAACTATACCTATCTCAAACGCATTAATCGTTCTGGTCGGACCTTCGGGGGCTGGTAAGAGCTTCTTTAGCGACAAGTATTTCGAGAGCCGTGAAATCGTCTCCTCGGATGCCATTCGCCAGGAGTTCACCGGCGACTTCCGCCGTCAGGACAAGAACGAGGCAGTATTCAACGAGTACCACCGGCGTATCGAGGCAAAGTTGGGTGTAGGACAGCGTGTGGTAGCTGATGCAACCCACATACGGAACGCAGATCGTCGCCGGGTGGCAGAAATCGGTAAAATACTGGGCGTGCCCGTAATTTACATGGTGATCAACCGTTCTTGGTTCGAGAAGGACCGGGATGGTGGATGGCGTAAGGTCGTCCGCATGAAGCGTGGGATTACTTTGATGGATGCACACCAGACTACTTTTGAAGCCAACGAGAAGACTATCCTCGCTGGTGACGGGATTGCAGACATGGTAATCGATACCAGGAGTGACCAGTTTGAAGTTGCTGAGCCGCTGACCAGGAACGCATTGATGGCTCCCGATCAGCTGATTGACCGTGGATACGAGTTTATCCGGGTTATCGGTGATGTGCATGGCAACATTGACGGCTTGAAGCAGGCTCTGGCTGGACGAGACGACCGTGGCGTGACGTACCCCATCTTCTTGGGTGACATTGTAGATTACGGTACTGATACCCTCAGATCGGCTGAGATTGTCTCTGAACTGATCCTGACTGGTAAGGCTGCCTGCATCCGTGGGAACCACGAGCGCAAGATCAACAACTACGTGATCCAGGAGCGTGGGACCGGTTTCCGTGGGGTACTGACTCACGGCAACGATACCACCACCAACCAGCTCCAGGCAATGTCCCCGGACAAGCGTCTTGAGTGGGAGGAGCGGTTCATCGGATTGGTTGAGCAGGCTCCGGATTGGATTCAGCTTGGTGACCGTATTCTGCTTACGCATGGTGCGGGACACCCCCGGATGTGGGACAACACGATCTTTCGTGCTAACCGCAACTCGTCTCTGGAGTCATACGCCCTGTATGGTAAGACCACGGGTAAGACTGACCCGGTTACCGGGTTCCCGGAGCGTGATATCTCCTGGGTCAACGACATCGATCCCGGAAAGACCGTTATCGTGGGTCATTCCATACTGTCGGTCGAAGAGCCGGTGATCAACATCGGTACGAATGGTGGTAAGGCGGTATTCCTGGATACCGGTTCCTCCAAGGATTTGGATGGAGTTCCGGGTCACCTGTCATGGATGGACTTCAAGCTCGTACCAGGGAAGGGTGGAAGGCGGGCAGCCATCCACTTCGTTGATTTCGGAAGGGAAGAGTAATGTCAGAGGAGAATGAGATTCTCAGTAGCAAGTTCGATGAAATTCATTTCACGGCTGTTACTGAGTTTCTCTCTATAAAGGTGTCCAGGTCGTCCACGACTGGCAAACTGACATATGAGCAAATACACAATGCATTCCAGAACAAACTCAAGCGGGCTTATGAATTCGAAAAACTCGCCCGGACGCACCTACCCAAGATATGCGCCGAATACACAGCTGTAAAAAATACCGACAAGGATGCCCTCTTCGATGAGGATAGGTGGCAGCATTCGGGTATTTTAATGACGTGGCAGCGTATTTTCAACTTGATATTCAAGGTATTTTTACAGTTCAAGAATGCCAAGACTAAACCGGAGCGGAAGAGGAAGCACGCACTCCTAGTCGCTCTGTTATCACTGGATGATGTTGAATTATGGGAAAAACATCAGAAAAGACCGATTTATAATGTAAAAGACTTGATTGTGTGGTATAATGAACATATTGATCCATTCGCAGCAATACTGATTGACCCAGAGTTGAAAGTGGAGGTAGCATGAGAACGTATGTTTCGGGTGTTATTTTTTTACTAATTGCCAATATCATGGATGTCATGTACACCCGTGATTTGATCATGGATGGTAAGGCAACTGAGTTCAATCCACTGATGGATTGGGTAATACGGAACTATGGGTTCTGCGGTCTGGGAATTTTTAAGACCTCGCTGATTTTCATCGTATCCCTGCTGTTCATTTTACTACATACTGGTGGGCGCAAGCCATCTAGGGTGGTTGACATAGTATTCTGGTTGAGTGTCGGGGCATATGCTGTCCTTACCGTCTATCATTTGTTTATACAGGCAACGATATGAACTACAAGTTTCCGATCATAGAGAACATCACCGACGTGCTCCCGGCTATCGCTGACCGGGACGAGATCGTTGTTGCTGAGCGTCCTCTTTTCAATGTGGTCAACTACATCGTTGCATTCACCGATACGTTCCCCGATCCGAGCATGGCTTCCACCGAGGAAGAGGCTCTGCACTTGGCGATCCGTCGTGAGTGCCGTGGTATGAAGTTCCATCCCAAGACCGGTGTTATACTGGCTCGCCCCTATCACAAGTTCTTCAACATCGGTGAGAAGGATGAGACCCAGCATCACCTGATCGACTGGAGCCAGGAGTTTAGCATTCTTGAGAAGCTCGACGGCAGCATGATCCACCCCATCTTCACGGACTCGGGTGAGATGCATATGTGTACTCGGATGGGTATGACTGATGTTGCCGCACAGGCTGATGTTTTCATTTCCTCGTCCCCGATTCCGTACTACGAGTTCTGTGATGAAATGAAGAGCACCGGTTACACCCCGATTTTCGAGTGGTGCAGCACCAAGCAGCGTATAGTTCTGCTGTACCGTGAAGATCAGCTGGTGCTGACCGGTTGTCGTAACAACGTTACTGGTGAGTACCTGAACTACAATGTTATGCGGCAGCGTGCAGGAACCTATGGCGTGCCGGTTGTTAACCGCTGGCGTGGTGAGATCGGTGAGATCGAAGACATCATCGCTACTACCAAGGCGAAGCAGGAAGAGGAAGGACACGTTTTCCGTTGGCCGAGTGGCTTGATGCTGAAGCAGAAGAATGATTGGTACTGCGAGATTCACCGTGCTAAGGATGAGATTCACTTCGAGAAGAATATTATTCGTTTGCACTTGGAAGGTAACCTGGATGATGTTATCCCGCATCTCTTGGCGGCTGATGCCGAGCGGGTGAACAACTTCGTTCATGACTTTGATTTAGCTATCGAGGAGACTATCCACCGGTTGCAGGGAATCGTGAGCGCACACTCCATACTCGACCAGAAGCAGTTTGCTGCGTACAACATCGCAAACCATGACGGGATCGAGCGGTCGCTGTTATTCAACATCCGTTCCGGTCATAGTGCGTTGGAGTCAGTTATAGCTGCAATACTCGATAAGACCTTCAGTCAGACCAAGGTTGACTCGGTTCGGTCGTTATTCGGTATCTCGTGGTATGACTATTAAGGTAACAGTACTCTATCACCCCCTTCTCCATTTGGATGATACAAGTCTCCAGATGGAGAAGGACTGCCTTAACACGGAGTTCCAGGCGGTATGCACCAGAGCCGAGGAGAACCTTTCAAAGGTTGTAGGTGATCTCATGTTAAATCACGAGGCTCGCAACTGGAGTGACATGACCGACTACATCGTAGCGGTGATTATCGTCAACGGCTCGCTGGTGGCTGCCATACGCATCGAGAACGGAGTTCAGGCGGATGGTTCATACCTGCATATCGTTTCCAGGAAAGAACACCCCGAACGTTTCTTCTCCTCCCTCAAGTTCCCGACCTGGGTGGCAGACAAGCTACTAAGCCACAAAGAGATCGTGGTTCATGACGACCAAATCATCTAATCCTTGCCCGCTGTGTGGTAGGGAGATGGTCCCAGGACCAACAATCGACGACCACCACCTCGTCCCAAGAGCTAAGGGAGGCAAGCGCATCCCACCAGTCACCGTGCATATCGTGTGTCACCGAAAGATTCACTCCGTATTCACCGAGAGTGAACTTGCCAACCACTACAATACCTTCACGCTCCTAAAAGAGCATGAGTTGATAGCATCATTCATAAAGTGGGTATCACGGAAACCACCGGAATACATCGATGTACACCGGGAGACTAAATCACGGAAGCGGAAGAGACGTTAACGCCAGAACTGTGCGTTGCAGTATTTGTTGAATACGTCCTCACCAAGAATCTCCTTGGCATTCGACTCAACCGGCACTATGTTACTCCGTATGGTGTGCAATCCTGGGATACCGTGTGCGGTGTCGTCTTCTATGGTTGACTGGGCAACGTTGTTGAAGTCATGGAAGAAGTGCTCAAGTCCGAGGAAGTCATAGATTCCTTTCATAGTGATATCTGGATTACGAGTCAGGTTTTCGAATTCAACGATATGAATTCTATCTCTGAACCCCTTGGCAAACATGGCATCACGCATTACGTTGTATGACAGACCAATCGGTTCGGCTGCATCCATCCAAATCCCGGCACGATCTTCAACCGTTTGCCACTTGGCATGGTTTGCACGCTCCTGGGGGAATTGCCAGATATGGGTGTGTTTGCGGTATAGCTTCTCAAACGAGGTGATTATGTCAACTATGTCCCGGACCGTGGCTATGATCTTCACCGGTCGCCCCAGGGCAAACTCTATCATTTCGATGTACCCGGTCCACAAGCGGTTCTTATCAAATATGATCGGCTTGTCATCGATAGAATAATAATTCTGTAGGATTCCACGGAGTACCGCTTCCTTACCGGCTGGGTTGGGGGCGGCTTTGAATATGGCTGTGTTGTCCCACTGGTTGCGGATGGCTAGCATGATATCAATGATACCGGACGTGGGGGTTGCGTGGAATAACGGATTTTGATTCAACACGTTACACAGTAGGGTAGACCCAGACCTGGGTAGACCTGCGATGAAGTGGATTGTTTTATCTGACATTGATATCTCCGTTTAGACTAATATAGGTCCAAACGGAGATATGTCAAGTATTATGCCAAGTCAACGTAATGCACGTCAA
>Ga0114922_10005544_pt1 | contig 11633 bp, 16 predicted proteins | sample AartaG_FD_100975 | JGI IMG/M metagenome (GOLD analysis project Ga0114922, IMG submission 100975) | Deep subsurface microbial communities from Aarhus Bay to uncover new lineages of life (NeLLi) - Aarhus_00045 metaG | ecosystem: Environmental > Aquatic > Marine > Oceanic > Sediment | place...
CCGCTTGCAAAGGCCATAACCAAACCTATGATTAGTCTCAGAAACCCGAAAACAAATAACACCCAAGCGACTATTGTTGTCAAAGTCTTGAATATACCTGGCATTGTGAAACCTCCTCTTAACGATGTAGTCTAAGCATATACTAGGATATCGTATGTTTCAACAGTAATAACCAGATCCCGAGCCCGTTTCAAACGCTTAGCCAGGAATACGGGCTTCGTGCTAATCTATACTACTCAGCTCTGACTATGATAATTTTATGAAGCTTAGCTCTGCCTCTCTTTTACGTACCATGAGAGCAATGAAGACACTGAAACAGGAAAAATACTGGATAAGAATCAAGAAAGTTGAAAACGACTTGCTTAAGTTTGGTATCAGCACCGGCTCAGTCAGGAAACTTATTTACCGCTATCCTGTAAGCGTCCTGGAGCGGCTTATAAAAGCGACTGAGAAACGCCAACCCGGAGAGCCGGCTACCTATTTCCTAAATGGTCTCAAGAAGTCCAGGATGAAACATAGGCCTGAAGTGACTCTAATCAGAGATGAAGACACATAAATTGAAATGATAGTAATAAAATGCGCCAGGTGTAGAAGGAAAGTGTTCAAATATTTGAAAGTTGGCAAGGGGCGAATATTACACTGCTGGAGGGAGCGAATAATAGAAGATAATAGCGCTCGAGATGGGAATAGAATTAAGTGTCAGTGCGGCAATTTAATTGGGATTGATGAAGGAAGGTGGGTCAAGATGAAACAACACTCCTTCACTTATTCAGGAACAAGAGCCAAAGGGTAAAATGCCTCTATGGAGCTTATAAGTGCCGGCCTCTCAGGAATTAGTACTCCCCGGTGTAGAATGGCATAGCCAAATAGCCTCCGAGATAATAAAGCTATTCATCAATTCTGGCATTACGTCACAAGTATAAGCTACTCTGGCTTATCGTTCCCATGCTTTTCTTGTAGGAGGAGTGCTTCCCTCAGTATAATACTCGGTGAGTTGTAGAACAATCACAGCAATATAATCAAGAGCATGAAGGAAGTGATCCTGGGTATAGGAAACACATTAAAGGGTGACGATGGAATTGGCATTTACATCGCAGAAAGCATCAATAAATACCTGAAAGAATTTCAGGAGAGGTCGAAGCAATCCAAATTCACCGGCGAGAGAAGAGAGCTTATTGCTATAAATTGTGGTACAACCCCGGAGAATTACACCTCAATCATTAGAAAGCACAACCCCGATAGACTCATATTAGTGGATGCCGCTGACATGGGACTAGGTCCGGGTCCATGTAGAATTATCCCGCCGGAGAGAATAAAAGTCATGCATGTCTCAACACATAATATGCCGTTATCTTTCTTAATATCGTATGTAAGTGAACTTTGTCGGGATATAGTCCTTATAGGGGTTCAGCCGGAAAAGATGGATTTTGGCACAGGATTATCGAGTGCTGTTAAAAGAAGCGAAGAGTATGTGACAAAGCTCATAATAGCACAGCGGCTGAGTGAAATAACGACACTCAAAACGCGAGCAACATAAGTTACCCTTTTACCACAAGCTCGTCGGCATACTTATCATAGCTGGAGAGCAGGAATTCATCAGTCATGGAAAGCACTCCCACAGGGCAGATGTCACTGCATTGAGCGCAGAAGCAGCATCTGGCGACGAATATTTTCACTTTCTTTTCTTCAGGTATAAACTCTATGGCTTTAGTGGGGCAGATCTTAATGCACAACTGACACCCGGTGCATTTTTCTCTATTAAACGATATTTTCCCCCGAAACTTGGGTAGCACTGGAATTGGTGGTATTAGCTTCAATTCTCCTCTTTTAACCTTATCCAGAAATTGGATGGTTGATTTGGGAGCATATTTTGCCGGGAATTTGTTTGTCGCTGGAGTTTGAACGAGCTGCCTTAGCAATATCTTTACTATTCCCATATGTTTCGCCTCACACTACCGTATCTATCCATATCAATACCAGACCGACAAGGCTTACGAGTGACATTCCGACGAGATAGATTTTACTTGCCTGATCAATCCTGAAACGCGCCATGGCAGCGCGTATCAACATTATACAAACAAACATTACCGCAAAGACTTTGACGAGGAAGAACAATCCATCCACAACCATTGCAGGAGCAGATGCCCCGATTCCAATTACAGACGAGAGATTGTACGGGAAAAACAAAGCTACTATTAAAGATGCCATGGCAAAAGCTCTTATTGCGCTTGCAATATAGAATAGGGCAAGGTTTCTTCCAGAATATTCAACCAATAGCCCCCCAGCAATCTCAGTTTCAGCTTCTGCCGCGTCAAATGGCATCTTGCCAACTTCCCCAGGCGTAACCATTAAAAGAACAAAGAGCAACACTAGTGCTCCTATGACTCCAGCCGGGCCCACCAGATTCCATATCGGATTTGCAGCAACCGTAGATAAAGCAAATGGATTGGTGCCAGCAACATGGCTGGTACGCCAGCCAATAGCGACTATCGTCATAGCCAGGGGGAATTCATAACTCATCATGACAACCATTTCGCGTTGTGCGCCCACGGTGGCATATGGCGAGCTTGACGAGAACCCGGCTACCACAAGTGCCAGAGAAGGTATGACTAACAGGTATAGCAGTACTATCGCATCACCGAAACCTTCAAAAAGTGCCTTCTGCCCGAACATGGGTATGTAGAGTAATAGCATAGCTGACCCCATCAGACAGAGGATTGGGGCCGCCCTGAACAGCCAGCCAAGCGAACCATCGGGTATAATGCTTTCCTTCATGAGCAGCTTCCTGACGTCGCGGAAGGGTTGGCGTATTGGCGGTCCTATCCTACCTTGCATGTGGGCAACTAGCTTGCGGTCTATGCCGAGGTATAACAGAGCAAATAGCGCTCCAACTACTCCCACAATGACCGGGCCGATAATTATTGTTGCAATGCCTGCTGGACTATTACCTATCAAATTGGGCCTCCAGCCTTCTTGTTTTTTCAACGGAGAGCTCATGAAGCTCTGTGTCACTAAGTAAGGATTTGTTCCTCGTTTTTGAGTCCACAACGATAGCTCTATTAGTACATGACATACAGGGGTCAATAGAGGCAAAGGCTATCGGAACATCAGCAATCTGCCCTCCCTTGAGCATTGCTGGTATCGCCATAAGGTTCACATATGTAGGGGCTCTTATCTTCCAATTAGACAGGGTTTCCCTGCCAGCTTCCAACCGAACATAATGTACAACTTCGCCTCTAGGCGCTTCGGCTCGCCCGATGCCTTCACCCTCCGCTTTGGTCAGCATATTTAAGAGCTTTGCTGCCTTCTGTTCGACAAGTAGAGGGCCAGACGGCATTTCATCTAGACATCGCTCTATGATTTCAACGGCTTGCTTAACCTCCAGTAATCGGACAATTATTCTGTCATATACATCGCCGACTACAGTTCCAGTGAGCATATCTGGGGTAATGGCTTTGATATCTAAATCAGCATATGCACCATAGGGCTGGTCCTGTCTTACATCCTTGAGCACGCCGCTCGCCCTACCAGTTGGACCAACTACAAGCAGTTTCAAAGCATCTTCAGCTTTCAGAATACCTACATTCCTTGTCCGCATCCGTATCGTCCTATCATCCAAAAACACGGTTTTCAACTGGTCAAATATGCTCTTGTAGTAATCTAGAGACTGCCTGATCCTGCCAAATTGTTCTTCAGTAATATCTCTTCTCACTCCGCCAATCTGAAACATAGCTTTAGTGACCCGGTTTCCTGTCACGTACTCTACTAGGTCCATTATTTCTTCTCTGACACGCCAGACAAGATAAAACACGCTGTCAAAGCCAATCTCGTGAGCAGCAACACCTGCCCATAAGAGATGAGAATGTATTCGCTCCATCTCGGCGATAATGACTCTTATGTATTCAGCCCGCTCAGGAGGAGTGATTCCCATAGCTTGCTCCACAGCCATAACATATGCGAAGGGATGACATATATTGCAGATGCCACATACCCGCTCAGCCAGGTATATGTTCTGGATAGGGTTATTTCTATTCATACCAAGCCATTCAATGCCACGGTGGACCTGTCCTACAACGACATCTACATCCACAATCTCTTCACCATCAACGCTAAGGTCAAGCCGAATGGGTTCCTTTAGGGCGGGATGGATTGGGCCCACAGGTATGGTGTATCTTGTTTTCGTCTCATCCATTGCCATGTTTCTTCTGCCTCCCAGGCAGGACTCTAAGCATGTCCTGTGGTCCTGTCTCATCTGTTCTCCACGGGTAAACACCTTCGGGAAAATCTTCGGGCAGGAACAATCGCCTGTTATCCGGGATACCGACCACCTCTACCCCCATCATCTCTTGGGTTTCGCGTTCAGTAAACAACGCACCGGGGATGATATCTGTAATCGTTGGTATCTTCAGGTCATTCTTTGCCAGGCTGATGCGCAACCCCAGTGATAACTCTTGAAGTTGATACCCGTAATACAGCGTGAAGTGATATATCAACTCAACTCTGTCCCCAAGGTCAGCGGATGAGATTATAGCCAGGTGGGGATATTCCTGGAGTTCGCAAATATGCTCCACTGCCTTTCTAAACGCTTCTCTCTTAACGTATATCCAGATTATTCTGAAGAGATTCTTTTTGACTGCCACCTCTCTTTCATAAATTCTTGAATCAACAAGGCTATCCCCCAGAACAGTCTTAAAACTCTCAACTATCGCTTTCGGACTCAGTATTTCCATTTATGTTACCCCCTGCTTCTCAGCCTGCTCCAGCTTTACCCACGCTTTAGCCACTCCCTCTATAATTGCTTCAGGCCTGGGCGGACAGCCGGGAATATAAACATCCACCGGTATAATCTGGTCTACTGGCCCCACCAAATTATAGGATTCATAAAACACGCCCCCTTCTATACCACAGCTGCCAACCACGATGACCATTTTAGGGTCGGGTACCTGTTCGTATACTCGCTTTACTCTCGGGGCCATCTGCCTCGCTACCGGACCCGTCACCAGTAATACATCTGCGTGTCGTGGTGAGCCGACGAGGACGATGCCAAAACGCTCGACATCATACCTGGGGGTAAGTGTGGCCAGGATCTCAATATCGCATCCATTGCACGACCCTGTATTAATATGGTAGGCCCACAGCGCTCTTTTGAACGAGTTAAAGCTCATATTCTCTCCTCCTCATCTAAGTCAACGATGCAATAAGCAGTATCACCGCAGTTAGGGCTGCAAGGGCTATAAACCAGATGATATAGTCATTTATTATTCCCGTATGTGCTCTCACAGTTGGGTCATAGTATCGCTTGAGGGTTTGGAAAAACCCCCAATATATGTTATGGGCCTTTATGTGTCTTTGCTCTACAGCGGGTGGCTCTTCGCCTGACAGGAAAATGTCTGTTTGAGCAGTTCCTTCTTTGTACTTCTTCTGCCCTCGACTTCTAAAAAGGCAGGTTATTGCTATCAGGATTACAAATGCAATGATGCAAATTATAGGGTTCCAGAAAGGAAGACTTATCATTTATGGCCCTCCATCATACCAAATTCCTCAACTCAGATTCTATCAGGGAATGTAGTTCTTGGCTATCCTAGTTCGGTACCACGAGTAATATGAGGCCAACTATGGCTATAGCTGTGGTAGCAATCCAATAGGTTGTGGGAACCTGAGACACCTTTAGCCTGGCCACTGCTACTCTGGTCAAGGTCACCGTCACCATTATAACCAAGAACAACTTTAGCAAGAAGAACGCAAAATCTACAAAGAAGCCAGCAGGACCGCTTATACCAATGAGTGGAGATAGGTCATAAGGGAAGAACAAGGCAATAGTCAGAGTGCCTACTGCCACCATCTTTGCGGCATCAGCAAGGTAGAAAAGGGCGTAATTCCGTCCTGAATACTCAGCTGTCACGCCTTCGGCAATTTCCGGACCTGCCTCACCAATATCAAAAGGCACCGTGGCCAATTGACCCGGTGTAACTACAATTATGGAAAAAAGAAGTAATAGCATACCTATGATGCCGGAAGGGCCTACATGGCCCCACAGCGGATGTGAGTAGATAAAAGCGAGGCCAAAAACGCTTTCACCAGGGTAAAGACTATTTAGCTTCCAGGCAATGGCAATTGCAACCACAGCTAACGGGAACTCATAGGACATCATGGTTATCATTTTTCGTTGCGCTCCGACTGTAGCAAAGGGAGAGGAAGAGGCAAATCCTCCAGCTACCATAGCCAACGCGGGAATGATGAGCAGGTATACAACCAGAATAAGGTCTCCGTATCCCGAAAGTACAGGGGTGAAGGTCAGCCCACCGAAAGGCAAGTAGAGAAGCACAGTAATCACGGAAGCCAAAGATATGATTGGCGCTGCATTGTAGAGCCAAGCCAGCGCTCTCTCAGGCTGAACCGTATCCTTAATCATCAATTTGCTCACATCTAGAAAGGGCTGTATTACCGGTGGACCTATCCTGCTCTGCATATGAGCAGCGATTTTCCTATCAAAGCCCTTGTACAATAGACCGCAGAAGACCGCAAAAAAGGCAAGACCTATCGTCCCTACAACTGCTCCCAGTGCAGCCCCTGAGGTAATAATCATATTATCCTTGTCCTTTCGGCATAGGATTCTTAATCACCGCAGAAGGGTCAGGGGTGGCAAGGAACACGTTCTTCGTCATCGCGAGACATTTTCTCGGGCAAATATCCTGACAAAGGCCACAAAAACAGCATTTCCCAAGATCCAGTCGAGGATAGGTTTTGGGATACTTCTCTTTATGTTCTTCGGGCAACTCCACCATTTCTACAGCTTTGTTGGGACATATCTCAGCACAAAGCCCACAGCTTACACATTTGTCTATGTCAAGCTGATGTTCTCCGCGATAGCCCTCTGGAATTTCAATAGCTTCGTAGGGAAATTTAACCGTCATCGGCTTCGAAAATAGCGTCTCAAGCAACACTTCTATCGTTTTAACCATGCTCATCGTACATCACCTATCCATATCGGCGGGACAAATGTTTAGACTCCAATAGATAGCCGGGATATCCGCTATTTCGGCCCCTTTCAGTAAATGTTCGAGGACAGGTATCATATGTAAGAAATCAGGGCCCCTAACCTTAACCCTATAAGGTTCTCCTCCCCCGACACTTCTCATATAAACACATCCTTCCCCTCTGGCAACTTCATTACGCACATACACCTCACCCTCAGGAATCTTAACACGGGAGGGAGGCGTTATTTTTGCAGGCTCTCTAACGTTCCCTTCCGGTATTCTATCCAGGACTTGCTTTATAATCCTTATGGATTCCTCCATTTCCTTATCCCTGACCAAGCAGCGAGCATAGGCATCTCCTTCCTCCCTGACTGGTATGCCAAAGTCCAGCTCGTTGTATATTTCATAGGGGTCATCCTTCCTTACATCCGTCTCCACTCCACATGCTCTTAGCACCGGCCCTGTTGCCCCCAGCCTGATTGCGTCTTCCGTACTTAGAATACCGACACCCTTCGTTCTTTTAGAAAACACTACATTGTCAAAGTCTTTCATTTTCCGCATCATCTCTTCTGTTTGGTCCAGAACTCTACTTATCTTATCTTGAGACCCATCAGGTAGGTCTCTTCTCACCCCTCCTGGACATATGTAACCCGCTGGGTAGACTCTTCCTCCTGTTATCAGTTCGAAAAGATCCAGTATATAGTCCCTGTAGCCAAAAGCCATCTTAAATCCGGTATCAAAACCGAGGGCCAGGCTCATTACACCATACCAAATGAGGTGGGACTGCAATCTGGACAGCTCTGCCACTAACACCCTTATGTATCTGGCTCGTTGAGGAACCTCAACGCCTGTCAGCTCGTCCACCGCCTCAGCATGCACCAGATTCCAGTTAAGTGCCTCTAAGATACAGAGTCTATCCGATAACACAGCATTCTGCATGGGAACCCTGTATTCCATCAGCTTCTCAAATCCCCTGTGCAGATAACCAGGGTCAGCACGGGCAGATGTTACCTTCTCCCCGTCTATTTTTAGCTTTACGCCGAAATTACCAGACCCAGAATGTGCTGGTCCAAAATAGAAGTTATACTCTGTGTCTTCTTCGATAATTGGCTCTATTTGCTCAATCGTAATAAGCCTGTTCTCGTTCATTTGTTTTGTCATAATGCTTCTGTCTCACGGATTCCCTCCAATCAAAATCTTTTCTGAACGGAGGCGGCCCATCCCAGTCCTCTAAGAAAAGCGGAGCCAAGTCATCATTGCCTTCAAATTTAACCCCGAAAAGCTCATGCAATTCCCTTTCATGTATCTGAGCATTCTCTTTCCATATAGGAACGATCGAGTCAACAATGGGATTAGCCCTATCTAATTTTGTCTTTACAGTCAGCAGAATCTTCTCTGAGTACGACCAGAGGTGATAAGTGAGTTCAAATGTCCCTTCCTCGGGCCAGTCAGTCACAGAAATTGCCGAAAGATGCTCAAATCCCAGTTCTTTGACGAAATTGCACAGCGCTATCAGGTTATCTTTGTCAGCCGTCACCCAGACTCTCCGCTCCCTTTGCAGTTTCCCGTCAATCTTGAATTTTGAGCTTATAGCCTCTATGACTTTGCTCTCTTTATGTAAAATATCGGCCATTTCCTTGGTCCTTCATCCACTGTGCGACTTCGCAAATTTCTTCCCATGCGGGGGAACAGCCCCCACATGGTGGAATATCTTCATACAAGCTTCGAATACCGCCTCAGGCCTGGGGGGACACCCCGGAATATAAATATTAACTGGAATATAATCTGTTAACCTTTTAACGGTATTATATGAGTCCCAGTACATCCCGCCGCTCATGGTGCATGCGCCTAAAGCAATGACTGCTTTGGGAGCAGGCATTTGCTCGTATATCACTTGAGCCCTTTTTACAGATTTCAAGGTCTGGTAGCCAGCAATAAACAGAACGTCGGCATGTCTCGGCGTTCCGGTGATAATCATGCCAAACCTCTCCATGTCCCACCTCGAGCCGACGAGCGGAACCAACTCTGCAAATCCGCATGAGTTAAACCAGTTGAATATCCATATAGCGTTTATTAATCTCTTCATCTTTATCGCTTGTTCAACCACTTATATGCCTCCTGAAACGAAGAGTATTATCATAACTATGGCTATGACGCCTATAAACCAAATGATATAGTCATTTACTATCCCTGTATGTGCAGTTATGGTAGGGTCGTAGTATTTTCTAAGTCCTTCAAAGAACCCCCAATATATATTATGAGCCCTGACATGTGCTTTCCCCTCGGGTAAGCTAGGATTGGCCATGAGGAATGTTTCGCTTTGCACTCCCTTCTTATGTGCCTTTTCCCCTCGACTTCGAATGAAATAAGCTATAAGCAGGGCCACAACAGCAGTAATAATCCACACCACAGGTCCCCAAAACCCGGAAGGGCTCTCGATCATGGCGTGCCTCCCATAATTCCACTTACATACGCCCCCTGGTTTATGAGAGCATCCGTGGCAGGCTCGACTATGTGGTGAACAATCAGTCCCGGACATATACTGAAGAAGACGATGGCTGCGGCCAGGATGCCCATGCCGATTAGCATTGATTTGGGAGCTTCCTTAACGTCCTTGTATTCCGGTAACTGCGGCCCAGTAAAGGCTGCTTGAAAGGCTTTAGCAAAGGAAGCCAGAGTTATAAGCGAAACCAGCATGGCTATTACGGCCAGAATGGGATTGAATTGATAAACGGACTCATAAATCATGAATTTCGACGCGAACCCATTGAAGGGAGGAATGCCAGCAATGGATAAAGCCCCAATTATGAAAAATATCGAGGTTATCTTCATCTTATGCCCTAAGCCACCCATCCTGTTGAGGTCTCTGTGGCCCACGCGATAGAACAAGGCCCCGGCCGTCAAAAACAGCAATCCCTTATACATAGCGTGGTTTATGATATGGAAGATACCACCACTCATAGCCTCTCTGCCATAAGTAGCTAAAGCATGCGGGTCGCCCAAGACAGCAAGTCCAACACCTACTCCAAGCAACATATATCCACTCTGTGAAACAGCGTGGAAGGCCATTAGTCTTTTGATGTCTGTTTGAGGAATGGCCATAGTAACGCCAACAAACATGCTCACCATCCCAAGGATTATCACTATCCACCCTACCGTATACATGTTTAGTGTAGCCCCATAAAGAGTAAAGCACACCCTGAAAAGGGCATACATGGATGCTTGGCTTGATACTACCAGAATAGCGGATACGCCAGCTGGAGCAACAGCATAAGTATCTGGCACCCACATATGTAATGGTATAGCTCCTAACTTCATAGCAAATACTATAATCAGCAAGGCTAAAGCGATTTTGTCCAGCATGCTAAATTGCATTGCATTGGCTAGTGCCCCTATGTTGAGTACGTTATACTGGGCATAAAGCAGGCCCACCGCAAATAGCACCATCAGTGCCCCAGCCGCGGATATGACTATGTATTTGAAACCACCCTCTGCCGCATCCGCAAACCTAGTTCTGAAAGCTACCAGGGCTGCCCCAGCGATGGAGGCTATTTCCAAGAAGACAAACATGTTGAACAAATCACCGGTAAAAACCATTCCAAACATACCGACTACCAGGAGCATTAGGAGAGTGTAAAACCTGGTCTGCCCCGTCTCCTGTTTCATGAAGGAGAGGGAGTATATCACTGCAGCCAGGGCAACGGTTGCCGCTATTATAGCCATGAATATGGACATGGCATCGATTTCCAGGATTATGCGAACTGGCACCATAAAATGTTCAGGGATGGCAAGATTCGGAGAAGCGGCTCCCAAGGCATAGACGTGTATTCCGTTGAGGTAGATATCCCTGGCTAGAATTATAACCAAGAATTCTACAAATGCCAGACTGGCTACCACCAACACATTTCTAGCTTTCCCGCTTGCCCTGCCAATCAGAGGAGTTAAGAACGCCACCAGCAATGGGATGGCTATTATCAGGATAGGAGAGTGAGTCAGCAGTTTGTCCAACCTATCATCCTTTCATTATCCTAGATTTTTCTGAATCTGTACTTCCAGTGTGACGATAAATATGCACGATCATGGAAAGCATCAGAGCTAAGACTGCTACGGCAATAACAATGCTGGTGAGAGTCAAAGCTTGAGGCACAGGCAACACCATAATTCCGGCAGGAGCATTGGTGTAAATAGGGGCAACCCCACCTTCTCTATAGCCCAAAGTGACCAAAAACAGGTTAACGCCTGACGCCAGGACACTCAGGCCCATTACCAGTTTTATCATATTCCTCTTGGAGACCATAATGTAAAAGGCAATGCCTACTAATACTGCTACCGCCACAAAGGGACCATTGAAAGGAATGCCTCCTATCATTCTTCCACCTCCGCGACATTGGTGGCTAAAGCCATGACTAGAAGAATGGCAGATAGCCCAGCCAAGACTTTCAAACCTACAGCTAGGTTCATGAATGGAATTACTCCACCGGTCCACATATCCCCGGGGTTAGAGCCATAAGCGGGAATATGACCGAAAATGGGGGAGCCAACAAGGAAATTATAAAAGAATACGACGGCTAAGCCACCAAATGCCAAGCCGATGAATACCAGTGCCCCACTGCTTTCCAAGACGGATAGATTGTGTTCCTTTAGACTTTTGTGAAG
>Ga0114922_10005545_pt1 | contig 11632 bp, 9 predicted proteins | sample AartaG_FD_100975 | JGI IMG/M metagenome (GOLD analysis project Ga0114922, IMG submission 100975) | Deep subsurface microbial communities from Aarhus Bay to uncover new lineages of life (NeLLi) - Aarhus_00045 metaG | ecosystem: Environmental > Aquatic > Marine > Oceanic > Sediment | place: Aarhus...
GGCCACTGCAACGCATTCCAGCTCCCGAGAAATGTGTTCAGCCCAACGGTGATCAACGCCGGCTTGGTCAGCGGCAGGATGATCGTCGTCAGGTAGCGGAAGTGCCCGCAACCATCCAGCACGGCTGCGTCGTACAACTCGGTCGGAATGGTGGCAAAGAACTGCCGCAGCAAGAAGATGTTGAACACACTGGCAACCCACGGAATGATCTGCGCAAAGTACGTGTCCACCCAACCCAGACGGGTGATGGTCAGAAAGTTGGGAATGAGCAGAATCTGGCCCGGGATCATCATCGTCGCCAGAAACACGGTGAATACCAGATCCTTCCCCGGGAACCGCAGCCACGAGAATGCATAGGCCGCCAGGACCGACGTGGTCAACACGCCCAGCACAGTGGTTAGGGACACCACCAGGCTGTTGGCAAAGTAGCGAGCAAAGGGCGCACGATGCCACGCCTCGACATAGTTGGACCAGCGCAGTCTCGCCGGCAGCACGGCCCGCGTGGCCACCTCACCGTAGCTCTTGAGTGAGGTGAGAATCATCCACACAAAGGGCGCCAAGGCGATGAGTGCCCCGACGATGAGCACCGCGTAGATGACACCTCGAGTGATGGTACGCGTGCGGCGCGCCTTCTCAGAATCCAGAGCAGTCACGTACTTCCCCTCACTGGTAGAACACTCTCTCGCGGCTGAACCGTTGCTGCAGCACGGTCAGGACGAGAATCACGACAAAGAGCAGAAACGCGATGGCGGAAGCATAGCCAAAGCGCACGCGCGAGTAGAAGAAGTCAAACATCAGAATCGACGTGGTCGTCGTAGTGCGCAGGGGACCGCCGAGCTGCCCGCCGGCAGCCCTGGTCATCACAAAGATGTGGTTGAAAGCCTGAAAAGAGCCAATCAGGGCCATCGTGCCAAGGAAGAAGATCGTGGGAGAGAGCAGGGGCAGGGTGATGTGGCGGAACAGCCCGAAGCGGCCCGCCCCATCGATCTTGGCCGCATCGTACAGCTCGGGCGGAATGCTCCCCAGACCGGCCAAAAAGATTACCGTGTCCCAGCCCACGTAGAACCAGATCACAAATACCATGATCGCGACCAGGGCCTGGCTCGGCCCTGCCGCCCACTTGGGCACATCGATGCCCACTGCTCTGCCAAGGAGCTGGAAGACACCGCGAGGCTGCAACATCCACTGTTGTGGGGCGATGCCGATCGCCTCTAGGATCTGATTCAACGGACCGTGCTTGGGGTTGAAGATCCACACCCATACAGCCGAGGACGCAACCGTGGACGTGATGTACGGGAGGAAGAACGCCGTGCGGAACACATCCAGCCCGCGCACCTTTTGGAACAGCAGGAACGCCAGCAGCAGCGATATGCCCAGCGTCAATGGGACCGTGCCGAGCACGTAGAACACGGTCACCTTCAGCGATTGCCAGAAAGCCGTCGAATCCAGCACGCTCTGGTAGTTCTCAAGGCCAAGGTACTCACCCTGGAGAATCTTCCACTTGTGAAGGCTGATGTATAGAGCGGAGAGGACGGGGAGGAGGTGGAAGAGCAGAAGAATGGCAGTGGCCGGAGAGAGGTAGAGGTAGCCGAGAACGCTCTCCTTGAGTCTCCGACGCTGGCGACCTGTCAAGAGACCGCGAGGGCGAGCGCGATCCTCTTGTACAGCAACTTCGGCCATGGGTGTGTCTCCTGGGGACTTGCTGGCGACCAGCCGCATTCTATCTACAAAGTCCAGGATTGTCAACTGACCCAGCCCTACTCGAGCCAAAATCGCCACTCAATACTCATGCACACAAGGGATGGCAGGGCCAAGTCCTCGGGGCACTATGGGTAGGGCATTCTCGCGTGGTCGCCTGCGGTGCGCCACCGCTCCCCAGCGCCGATGCACGACCTCCGTACTCGCAGGCGACAGCCTGCCACATGGGTCTTGACAACGGTCGCTAGACATGGTACAATATCCTTGCTAGAACAATCATTGACTGAGCAAACTTCGCTCCCTCGCCTTGCATCGCTGCGTGGAGGTGTTCCAATGCAGACGGAACACGATCTGGGCTTTCGATTGGGTCGCACGCACCGAGCGATGAGATCGCTCCTCGTCCGCGAGCTAAACAACCTGGGCTATTCCTTCGAGCAGTATCACACGCTCTTGGGCCTCAGCCAGGGTGACAACATCGCGCAGAATGTCCTTGCAGGCCGTCTCTCCCTGGAGCCCACCTACACCACCCGCATGCTGCAGCGTGTTGAGGAAACGGGTCTCATCTCCCGCGAGCGCGACGCGGTTGACACGCGCATTGTGCGGGTGACCATCACCCCGCAGGGGCGTGCTGCCTGGAAAAGGCTCGACTCTGTCCGCAGCGAGTGCCTGGAGACGGTGTGCACCTCCATTGGACCGCAGCGCACCGAGGCGCTGAAGCGACTGCTGGACATGCTCTACGATTCCGTGACCGAGCTCGCGCAGTCCGAGCCCTAGTCTTGCCCCGACGCATCCGCACAACCCGCAGCACAGGCACGCCGTGCATGGTGGAAGAATACGGAGCAGCAGGCCAGACCACGCCCCGCGCAACGCACCGGGCAGTGCCATCGCCCCCGCATCGTGCAGCTTTCCCATGCGGAGCTGCGGAGCCGCGGGACACACGGCGAGGCGCCCGGCGCACAAGCTCGTTTTGACCACGCGCCCGTTGTGTGTTATCGTATCGCGTTGCCTGTGACTCTCCCAATCATGCCAGCCGTGCCGAGGCCCTATGGGCGACACACACCCGCAGGAGGCCCACTTGCCACACATCATCGACTTTGAACCTGTGGGGCGCCGAGGACCCTGTCCCGAAGGCGGCTCACTGCTGGAAGCCGCTCGCGAGCTAGGCGTGGAGCTCATCAACCTCTGCGGCGGCACCGGCACTTGCGGTCGCTGCAAGGTCCAGATTCTGGAGGGGCAGGTCTCGCCCCTCACCGACGTTGAGACAGAGCGCCTGACGGAGGTCGAGCTCCTGCAGGGGCTTCGCCTGGCGTGTCAGACCTACCCGCAAAGCGATGTGAAGGTCTCTGTGCCCAGCGAATCGTTGAGCACTCCCCAACGCACCCAGGTGGAAGGTCAGGAGGTCGCCGTCCCGGTTGAGCCGCTGGTGCGCTGCTATGGAGTTGAGGTGGCGCCGCCTTCGCTGGACAACCTCGCCGCGGACGACATGAGGCTCGCAGTGGCTCTGTCGGAGCAGCATGGCCAAGTGTGCCAGACGGTCGACCCTGGCGTTCAGCGTCTCCTCTCCCCCTTGCTCCGGGCGCATCGCTGGCAGGTCAACGTCTGCCTGCGAAACGGAGAGTGCGTCGCCGCGCATCCGGCGACCTCGCGTCCGCTGGGCCTGTCGGTGGACCTAGGCACTACCAAGGTAGCCGGCTATCTGCTCGATCTACAGACGGGCCGGACCCTGGCCAGCAAAGGGATCATGAACCTCCAGATCGCCTATGGCGAAGACGTCATCGCCCGGATCAGCAGGGCACTCGAATCGCCCGCCGAAGCCGAGCGCATGCAGCGCTTGGCGGTGCAGGCCATACAGGGCCTGGCCGACGACCTCACCGCAGAGATGGACGCCACGCCCGGTGACATCGTAGACTCGGTCGTGGTCGGCAATACCGCCATGCACCACTTGCTGTTGCGTCTGCCCGTCGAACAGCTGGTGCTGGCCCCCTACGTGCCTGCTGTCTCGCGCGCACTGGACCTCAAGGCGCGCGACCTGGGGCTCTCACTCGCCGCTGGCGCCTACGTGCACTTGCTGCCCAACATCGCTGGCTACGTGGGTGCCGATCACGTGGCAATGATCCTGGGCACCGAGCTGTGGAGAGCTCAGGATACGGTGCTGGCCCTCGACATTGGCACAAACACGGAAATCTGCCTGGCCCATCGCGGACAGTTGAGCAGTGTCTCCTGCGCCTCGGGGCCGGCCTTTGAAGGCGCTCACATCACCCACGGCATGCGCGCGGCCAACGGCGCCATCGAGCGACTGCGCTTGGTGGAGGATCGTGTAGAATACCACACGGTGGGGCACTCGGTGCCGGCCGGCCTGTGCGGCTCAGGCATTCTGGATGCCCTGGCTCAGCTCTACCTGGCTGGCGTGGTGGACCGCGGTGGCAGGATGCATGCGCACGAGCGAGTCCGCTCCCCAGACGGCCACAAAGAGTTCGTGCTGGTGGACCCGGCGGCCCGCAACGGAGCCGCTGCCATCACCATCACGCAGCGCGACGTGCGCGAACTGCAGCTGGCCAAGGGGGCGATGCGTACCGGCATCCATGCCCTGCTGCAAGCGCAGAACCTGACCGACCAGGAGATCGACGAAGTGATCATCGCTGGGGCCTTTGGCTCCTACATCGATGTGGCCAGTGCCATCACCATCGGCATGCTGCCTGCGATCCCCCTGGAGCGCTTTCGGCAGGTCGGAAACGCTGCCGGCACCGGTGCCCGACTGGCCCTCATCTCGCGCGAGCAGAGGGAGATCGCCACAGAGACTGCCGCACGGGTCCGCTACATCGAGCTGGCGAGCTTGTCCAACTTTGCGGAGCTGTTTGCAGAGTCCACCTACCTGGGCAAGTACCACGTCGCAACGTCGCAATAGGAGGAACCAACTCATGACCACTGTCGTTTCCAGCGCCTCCAAGGAGGTGACCATCGGACTCGATCTGCCCACCAGGCTGATTGGCGAACGCATTAACCCCACGGGCAAGAAGAAGCTCTCCACCGCGCTCTTGGCAGGCGACCTCGACCTGGTGCGCAGCCTGGCCATGTCCCAGGTCGAAACCGGGGCAGATATCCTGGACGTGAACGTCGGTGCGGCAGAGGTCGACGAAGTGGCGCTGCTGCCGCGGGCCGTGCAGGCGGTCATGGAGGTCGTCGATGCTCCCCTTTGCATCGACAGCGATGATCCGGCGGCCCTCACGGCCGCGCTCAAGTGCTACAAGGGCAAGCCCCTCATCAACTCGGTCAACGGGCAAGACGAGCGCCTGGAGGCGATCCTGCCGGTGGTGAAAGAACACGGGGCAGCCGTAATTGGCCTGTGCATGGACGACGAGGGAATCCCCAAGGACCCCGACCGGCGGGTGGCCATCGCGCGCAGAATCATCGAGCGCGCCGAGGCACTGGGCATCCCTCGCGAGGACGTCATCATCGACAGCCTGGCCCTCACCGTCGGCGCAGAATCCGACGCAGCCCTGATCACACTGGAAACGGTGCGCCGCGTGCGCGACGAGTTCGGCGTCAACCAGACACTGGGCGCGAGCAATGTATCCTATGGCCTGCCTGATCGTGACGTGATCAACTGGGCGTTCCTAGCGCTGGCTATCGGAGCGGGCGTGACCTGCCCCGTCGTGCACGTCAAACGCGTGCGACCTGCCATTCTGGCTGCCGACCTGCTCCTGGCGCGCGACAGCTTTGCCATGCGCTACATCAAGGCCTACCGCAAACGGCAGAAAGCATCCAAGGCCTAGAGACATCGGCTAGGTTCGCAAGACTTATCCTTCTGTCTTGTTCTCTTGCAGCCAGGCCAGCAACCCGGCGACAGCTCGTACTGCAATCGGATCTCCAGACTCGCCTGCCTCCAGAAAGAAGGTGCGCCGTGTGGTTCAAACGAATGACCCTCGAGGTCTGGTTCGACGACTACCAGTTCGAGATCGAGCACGAGATAGGGGAAAGCGCCGTCAAGTTCATGAGCGTTGGCGATCTCGACATCGACCTCAGCGGAGTGGAGCTGCGCTATGGCTACCACACTGGCCAGCCTGCACTCAAGGAGTGCATCGCCCAGCAGTACTCGGGGCTCTCTGCGGACAACATCATAGTCACCTCCGGCGCCAGCGAGGCCAACTATGCTGTCGTCTCGGCGCTCGTTAAGCCAGGCGATCACGTCGTTGTCGAGCACCCCACCTACGCTTCCCTGTATGAGGTCCCGCGGTCGCTCGGCTGCGACGTCTCTCTGTTCCACCTCACCTATGAGGATCGGTTCAGACCGGACCTCGACCAGCTTGATCGCCTCGTGCGCCCCGATACCAAGTTGATCAGCTTCACCCATCCCAACAACCCCACGGGCTCGATGATCACAGCAGACAAGCTGGAGGAGCTGGTCGCCTACGTCGAGGAGCGCGACATCTTCCTGCTGTTCGACGAGACCTATTTTGAACTCGACTTTCAGCACACGCTACCACCAGCGGCCACGCTGAGCGATAGAGTCATCTCCATCTCCAGCATGTCCAAGTGCTACGGCTTGCCCGGCATCCGGATCGGTTGGGCGGCGACTCAGAACCAGGGCATTCTGGACGCCCTCCTGGCCATCCGGGAGCAAGTCAGCATCTGCAACAACGCCGTGGGCGAGACCATCGCCCTCTACGTCCTACAGCGGAAGGATGCCTTCCTGTCCCAGGCCAGAACCCACATCGAGCGGAACCTGGACACGGTCGCGCGCTGGTTGGCCGGGCAAGAGCGCGTGGAATGGATCGAGCCTGAGGCCGGCGTCGTCGCCTTCCCTCGCATCAAGGCCGCCGTGGAGGCCGATCCCGAGCGACTCTACCGCCTGCTGGCTGAGAAGTTCAAGACCTTTGTGGTGCCAGGGCGTTGTTTCGAGATGGACAACCGTCACTTCCGGCTCGGCTTTGGCGGTTCGCCAAGGGACATCGCCATCGGTCTGCAGAATGTCGACCGGGCGTTCAAGGAGCTGGGTGGGTAGCGAGATGAAGGTGAGAGACCATTCCGCATTGCTGGCTGAACTCTCGGACGAGTACGCGCGCTATGCGCCGCACTCGGCGGCGCTTGACGAAAAGGCCCGCTCCTATCTGATCGACGGTGGCAACCACGCGGTCCGGTTGAACGAGCCTTTCCCGCCGCGCATCCGTGCGGCAAGAGGTGCCTGGGTTCAGGATGAAGATGGCCACGACATCCTGGATTTCTGGCAGGGGCACTTTGCCAACATCCTGGGCCATAACCCAGAGTTGGTGACCGTGGCCCTGGCACGTGCCTATGACGGTGGCTTCGGCCTGCAGACCGGCTTCGCCGATAGCTTACAGGTGGAGGTCGCCGAGATGCTGTGCGATCGAACCGGTGCGGAGCGCGTGCGCCTCACCACCAGTGGATCACTCGCCACCATGTATGCCGTGATGCTCGCCCGCGCCTACACGGGCCGCGAGTTGGTGCTAAAGGTGGGCGGCGGCTGGCACGGTGCCCAACCCTGGGCCCTCAAGGGCGTATCCTTCGACGCGGACCGGGGCTACGCGTGCCTGGAATCCGAGGGCCTCCCGCCCGGCTTTGCCGACCAGGTCATCTGCGTGCGCTTTAACGACACACAGGCACTGAACGATGTCTTCCGTCGCCATGGGGACGAGTTGGCATGCTTCATCATCGAGCCCTTCATGGGCGGCGGCGGCTTCATCCCGGCCACACGGGAGTACTTGCAGGATGCACGCGAATGGACCCATCGGTACGGCACCGTGCTCATCTTTGACGAGGTCATCTCCGGCTTCCGCTTCCGTGCCGGCGACGTCGGGGCGCTATACGGGATACAGCCCGACCTGGCGACCTTTGGCAAGATCATCGGCGGAGGGATGCCCTTTGCAGCGGTGGCAGGCCGGGATGCGCTCCTTCGGCAGGCCAGCCGAGAGCACCCCGCGCCGGTCCGCTTCCACGGCGGCACCTACTCCGCGCATCCTGCCTCAATGCTGGCCGCCAAGACCATGCTGACCTACCTCGTCACCCACGAGGCCGAGGTCTACCGCACGCTTGCCGAATTGGGCGAGCAGACACGCCGCTCGGTCGAGGAGGCCTTTGCGGCAGAGGGTATCTACGCCCGTTGTACTGGTGGCGGAAACGAGGCCATACCGGGAAGCTCCGTGGGCCAGGCGCACTTTCCTTACGCCGAAGGGACCGAGCTGACCGCGCCAGAGGATGTGAACGACCCCGCTCGCTGCGATGTGGTCCTCAGGGAGAAGGTAGTGCGGCTGGCCCTGCTGCTGGAGAACATCACCGTCATGCACGGCCTCGGCGCCGTCAGCACCGCGCACACCGAGGCAGACATCGCGTATCTGGGCGAGGCCTGCCGCCGCGCGGCGCGCCGGATCCGGCCGACGCTCTGACAGTCGTGCCGGCGTGCATTAGGACCTGCTCTGCATGACCACCTCGACCCCTGAAGAACCCGCGTAGAGTAGCGAACGCCCAGCTCCGCCCGTCGCCGGCAAGTGGCAACGACGTCATGCGCACCGGTGAGCAAGAGCAGCCCAATGATTACTGAAGAAACGCGGCGCCTTGCACGAGCTCGCGAGGCCCGGCCTTTGCTGTAGACTCCCACTACGTCCGCCCGGACCGCCCAAGGTCGAGCTGGCGGAGGTGGGTCGCCGCTCGAATGAAGTAGACCACGCCGGTCAACAAGGCGTGCAGAGCCATGGTGCACACGGCGTAGTGCGGCCGGCCGATCAAGACGGCAAGCAACATGTGTAGCGAATAGATGTTGCGGCGCCCATCCACCCGGCGAAAGGCCCTGTCGGCAGGCGAATAGTCACCCAGCGGAACCCCTGTCACCTGGCGAAACTGCATCGACACGTGACGGGCGAACCCATCGCACAGCAGCATGGCCACGCCAACGCCCAGCACCCGCGTGTCGCCGAGTTGCCGGTAACTCCCCCAGGCGAAAGCGGCATACCACGACTGTTCGTAGAGCTGGTCCAGGGAATGCTCGAGCTGTCCCAGTCTGGAGGACATCGCCTTGACCCGCGCCAGCTTGCCATCCACACCGTCCAAGACGTTCACCACAAGAGCTAGCAGCGAGGCGGGCAGCCAGGCGCGAGCCAGAAACAGCCCCGTGACAACATAGGCCAGTGCTGAGGTGAGTGCCGTCACCTGGTTAGGGGTGATCGGCGTGTCGGCGAGGGACCGCGTCAGCGCCGCCTCAAGAGGTCGGTTGACGTACCAGGCGACGAGGTCCAGCGTGTGCTTCTGCGCCCCACGCACCAGGGCCCTTTTGCAGCGCTCGGCATCGGCGGCGGTCTCGACCTCGCACCACAAAGCCTCGGCGGCACGCCGGAGCTCAGGAGCATAGCGATCCTCGGAGCGCACGTCGACCGCCTTCATCCCGACGCGGCCATCCCCACCCCTTGGCCCGACGGAAGGCGGTCGATCGGCCCACGCCTTCAGCTTGGTCCGCGATAGCAGGGCGGCGCCAGCATAGACCAGAGTGGGACCGGTGACCTCGTTGCCGCATGAGGTGACGCCCCCGCAATCGTGCTCCGCACCGCGAGACCCACCCACCTCGGGCTGGCTGTCACACAGCCAGGCGTCCGTCATCGTGTCGGTCAGGGCTTCCAGCAGCGCCCCTTCCACCACATAGTGTCCTTCCAGCAGTAGGAACCAGTCGGCCTGGGCAGCGAGCTGTTGGAGCGCCGCAAATGCTCCCGGTGCCATGGTGATGAACCGGAGATCGACTCCCAGAGCCGAAGGCTCGCCCACTGCCCGCACCACCGCTTCCCGTGTGTCGGGCGAAACGAGCACCACCACCCGGCGCCAACCCAGGGCGCGCGTCGTCAGGATGTGGCGACGCACCAGAGGCACGCCGCACACCCGCTGTACGGCGAGCGCGGACGTGGACGGCGGGTTGGCACTGTCCGCCTCTTCGTCGGCCCGGATGACAACTACAGGTTGGACCTGCTGGTTGGGCATCACGCGACCGACTCCAGCGAGGTCGGCGTCTCGCCAAGGCGAAGGACCCTCCGCGCGAAGATCAGATCGTCGGGAGTGTCCACATCTAGCCAGAATGCCCCGGAGACATCGCAGGTGTGCAGCGTATCTCCGCGCGCAATCAAGTGTCGCGCCAGGTGGGTGATCGAGCAGTTGGCCCTTCGACGGTTGATCAGCGCCTCCAGATAGCCAAACACGCGCGACTGAAAGAGGTATACGCCAGCGTCCACTGCGTGCCAGCGACGCAAATGCTTGCCGATGCGAAGGACCCGTCCCTGCCCGTCCAGCCACACTTTGGTCGCATCCTGCAGCCCGTCGGCGTGCCGCACCTCATGGTCGACGCAAAGCACGTGACCTGCCCACGTTTGCGACAGCAGCGGGGCGAGGGTCTGCACGGAGAGCAGGTGGTCGGCCATCGCGAGCACAAAGGGCTCGTCGCCCACGAAATGCCGCGCGGCGTATATGGACGAGCCATTGCCGAGCCGATACAGTGGATTGACCAGGCAGCGAACCACAAGCCCGTCCTGGTCAACGCTTCTCAGATAGTTGGCCAGGATGTGGCCCTTGTACCCGAGGACCACGCCGATTTCGCGGAATCCAGCGTGAGCAAACGCCTCAATGGTGTAAGCAATGAGAGGTTGACCGTTCACGGAGATCAGCGGCTTGGGACATTGCAGAGTCAGCGGCGACAGACGGTGGCCCAACCCGGCGGCCACAATGACGCCCTTCACAACATGCTCCTCTCGATCCCTTCCCGGTGGGGCCTGGCGAGCGTCGCGACGGTGAGGGCAGGTGCAAGAACAGCAAAGCCGGGCCTAGAGCCCGGCTTGTCGCTTCGGAGAGGATCGTCGATGCCCAAGCACACCGGTGACCGGCACACACGAAACGGTCCGCCAGACACCTTCTGGCTTGGAATGAGCTCTGTCTTCCGCAGGCTACGGGGTTAGCTGACGGGTTTGAGAGGGAAGGCTCTCCTACTCGTTTGCACGAGATTCACCCCAACGCGCTGGTTCCCCCGTTCCCCGAAGGGACTCGCCAGAGCCATGATATTCAATTCAACCTACAAACACATGTTACGACAGAAGCCGGCAGTTGTCAAGACCGGTGCGCGGCGGGCCGGCCACGCCGTGACGGCGAATTACCCTCTCCCACTTCGACGCTCTGGCCCTTGCGCCCCCCTGCAACGGGATGCATTCGACACGGCCTGCGCCCAACGGTCGCCTTTCCTGCGTCGTTTGAGCGCGCAGGCGCAGCTAGCGAGGGTTGCCGCTGCCTCCCCGACTAGCGCATCGCGTGATCATCGCACCCCCCTGCACCCTCCAAAGAGAACGGGGAGGCCTCCCACGTATGGGTGCCCCCCTCGTTGCGCGCCTGCAACAGATGACGTCGCCAGGGACCAGGCGAACCCCAGGCCGCGCACGTACTCATCCTCAAGTGCCTCAAGCTGCTGAGCAAACGTCTCAAAGGCCCGCTCGACCGCCACCTGTGCCGGGACGAGCACCTCGCGCAGCTTCCGGTCTACGTCCTCCAGCAGCAAGGGGTCGGACAGGAACTCTTGGTGGGCAAAAGAGATCGCTGCCGCGTCCTCGCCAACGTCCGTCACTGCACCTTCGTAGATACCGGCGAGCTGCTCCTTGGCCTCCGCCAGTGCCTCCGCCAGGCGTGCAGTCTCCGGGCCGAGATCGTTGGGTCCGGCAGGCGCCTTCGAATCCCCATCAACTGCCTCATCGGGCAGGTGCACCAGGGTAAGCCCAATGGCGATGCTTGCAGACGCAGCAAGACCCCGGTACTCCTGTACCATCTCCCCCGAGGGCCTGCGGTTCGAAGCGCTCGTCCGGCCAGAATGCGCCCCTCGCAGAGCAGGCCGGAGCTCTTGGGCACCGGCGTGTGCGCTACCGACGAGAGAGTGCCAGCCACCTCACTCCTCTTCACAGAAGCC
>Ga0114922_10005546_pt1 | contig 11632 bp, 7 predicted proteins | sample AartaG_FD_100975 | JGI IMG/M metagenome (GOLD analysis project Ga0114922, IMG submission 100975) | Deep subsurface microbial communities from Aarhus Bay to uncover new lineages of life (NeLLi) - Aarhus_00045 metaG | ecosystem: Environmental > Aquatic > Marine > Oceanic > Sediment | place: Aarhus...
AATCGGGTTCTAATCCCTGTGGATGATCCCGCCACGACCGACCCTGGGCCGCCGGTCGACGTAGGCGGCGATGATTTCTCGCTTGAATTCTGGATTAAAGCCTCCCCGGGGGAAAACAACGCACCCTCCGCTTCCTGTGGTCCTAATACGGCTTGGCAGCAAGGGAATCTACTCTTCGATCGAGACCGAAATGGTGCCGATCGCGATTTTGGTCTCTCACTGGCCAACGGTCAGATGGTTTTCGGTGTGTCAGGTGACGGAACCGGTGATTTGAGTATCTGCGGCACAACAGACATTGCGGATGACAACTGGCACCACGTCGCTGTTCAGCGTCGGTTTTCCGATGGGTACCTCTGGTTGTATGTCGATGGTGTGTTGGAGGCTGAGGCAGACGGTCCTGACGGTGACATCTCCTACCCCGACGATGCCGCCCCACCCGATACGTGCGGCCCTTTAGGGACGGGTTCCTGTACGCCTTACGATCCCATGCTGGCCATCGGCGCCGAGAAGCACAGCATGGATGTCACGTCACCATCTTTCAACGGCTGGCTGGATGAGATCCGTTTTTCGAATGTCTTACGCTATAGTGCGGACTTTAGCCCCCCTGCCGATCCGTTTGACACCGACCCAGACACCGTGGCGCTTTACACACTGAATGAAGGCTACGGGAATTTAATTCACGACACTTCCAGCGCGACCGGCGGACCCAGCGACGGTTCTCGCATCTATGGCGGCGCCATCAACGGTCCCGAGTGGAGCCTGGACACCATTTGGTATGTCCCACCGCCAACGCCATTACAGCAGACATTCAGCGACGTCCCAGCGGATCATTGGGCCTATTCCTTCATCGAAGCTGTGGCGGATGCGGGTTTAATTGCTGGTTATCCTGACGGCACCTATCGACCGAATCAATTCGTAACTCGCGCCGAAGTGGCTGTGATGTTACTGCAGGGAATCTATGGCGCTGGCGGAGGGTACACCCCACCACCTGCTGTCGGTGGAATCTTCACCGATATCTATGGACACTGGGCCGAGGATTGGATTGAAGCCTTGGCAGGGGAAGGGATAACCTCAGGTTATGGCGACGGCACATTCCGCCCGGATAACGGTGTGACCAGAGCCGAGATTTCTATCTTTCTCCTGCGTGCAAAGTATGGCACGGGATATGCGCCGCCTCCCCCAGATGGAGGTATCTTCTCGGACGTAGCAGGGCATTGGGCAGAAGCATGGATCGAAGTCCTTGCGGAGGAGGGCATCACCGCTGGTCATCCCGACGGGACCTATCGGCCAAAATTGGCGGTAACTCGGGCCGAGATGGCGGTCTTCCTACAACGGACGTTCTCGATTCCGTTGCCATGAAGTTGGATCTCGTGTGACATATCACCCGTGCATATCGATAAACACCATGATTTAGACCCGTTCCTTTCCGTAGTTGTATCTCGAAAACTTCCCTTCTCACAATTGCACCGATCTCGCTGGCAGGCGTGGTCTTGCGTCCTTGAGAAGCTATCCAATCCCTCTCCTATATACCCTCCAGATGCAACCTCGCGGCTAATCTGACGCAGAATAAAAAACCGGCAACGGGGCAATTCGCAATCCAACTCCCACCAAGAATCCGGAAAAGGTGCTTGTCAAGCAAATTCCACAAGTAGGCGAATCTGGATTCGCCATGGGCCCTATGACAGGTTTTACGACTTCCCTACTGCAATAAAACTCAAACCCAGGTCCGGCTAACGTCACCGCCACCCACATACTCAACTACGGCACCAGCCATACCCGCTCCCATATCCTCACTGCCCATTACACTACCGAAGCCAAATTCGAGGAGACCTTCACCACCTGCACCGACAGCGATCAGCTGGACATACTTATACTTGCTTTAGCCATAGCAGATGGCGGCCACAAGACTGGCGGAACCAAGTCACAAAGAATTCTGCAAGGATGGCACAGAACCTGCATTTATATAAATCTCCTGTATTAGCCATCCGGGAAAAAGCAAGAGGGATTTAAGACTGATTGACCAGTGTCATTGAAATCGAATAGGATTGTCAGGAGAAAGAACTTTTTATTATGCCTTCCAAGCTTGAGGTCTTTCATTCACCCTTAAATGATGTACGAAAGCCCTGGTTCTCCTCCAAGAAACGCAGGGCATACTCACTTCTTTGCCTCTCAGCCATTCTCTTGGTCGTCTTACTCGCGTTGATCAATCCCACGAAGATTTTGGCTCAGATCATCTACCCCAGCACTGGAGCCATCCAATCCGCCCAGGGTGATGCAAGCGCGAGTTTTCAATCAGATCAAGCGCTCGTTGCGGACGGTCAATTTGTTTGGGGCTCCAATGTTGGCGCATTCAATATCGAAGACTTTCTGAAGGAATTGAACTCCCCCCTCTCTCCCTATGCAAAGAGTATCGAGAGCTGGGCGCGTTATTACACCATCAATCCCCGTGTGATCCTGGCTGTCTTGGAATCGAATTACGGCTTTGTCTCAAACTTCGATCCCTCAACCACCGCGGAGACCGCCCACCAACTTATTGAAAAAACGAGCGCAGATCTATCTTTAGCCTTCTACCAACACATGTACGAGTTGGGGGCCCGGCGAAAAGGCAGGGCACCACTTCTCACACAGGAAGTCCGAAGTTTCAAGTTCGAAGACGGCACACTTGCAGAATTGACTTGGAGCCCTTCCTCAGCCAGCTACGCATTGGCTGCCTTGGAGTCGAAAGGAAGACTTCTGAATCCGAGGCTCAGCGCGAAGGCGCTTGGAGGAATTGGAGATTTCGAAACTGCTTTTGGGTATTTTTTCCCAGATACCGATCCACTCGACACATCGAATAATTTAGAACCAGACACCCTGCCCCCTGATGATTACTTCCAGCTGCCTTTTCCGCTTGATGCAACGTGGACCTTCTCCGGAGTTCACAGCTGGTCAGGAGGTGACTTGTACCCAGACCGTTCGTCCTTGGATTTCTCCACTCCGTGGAGCAACTACCCTGACACACCCTACAAGAACACCGTCGCTGCAGCCCCTGGCGATGCCGTTATCCTTGAACCGAACCCTGCAATCACAGACATACCCTGCTGGGTAGAGATCGACCATGGCGGCGGATGGAGCACCCACTATTACCACCTGGTGCACCTGGGAGCAAGCGGAGCTGTGGGTCCTAAGAGCAGCAATCAGCTCATCGGTGGAATTGGCATGGAGACATGCAATGGAGGCTGGGCCTCCGGTCCCCACGTCCATTTTTCCCTCTTCTACAACGGTGCCCCCTACGATTTGGAAGGCTTAAAATTATCCGGCTGGACAATTCATGCGGGACCTAGTGGTGAAAACACATATTTTTCTGGGAGTTTCGAACGCGATGGGGTTACATTGACCCCTTGGAACTGGTTGACGAACGATTATCAAATCTATTACGGTAACACTCTGGATTACAGTCTGCGCTTTTTCGGTGACACATCCAGCGACGTCGACCGACTGAAAATCCCCATCGACGACCCGGCACGCGCAAACCCCGGTCCGCCTTTGGACCTCGGGTATCATGACTTTGTCGTTGAGTGGTGGATGAAAGCCAACCCCGGTGATAATTCAGCACCCTCCATCGCCTGCGATGCGAATGATAATTGGAAAGCGGGCAACATCATCTTCAACCGCACCCGCTCAGCCGGGACTCATGAGTGGGGGGTCTCACTTACGGAAGGAAACATCGCATTCGGTGTTACCGGACCCTCCGGAGACAGCCTCACGATTTGCAGTTCTGTCCATGTAGATGATGGTGCATGGCACCATATCTTGATCCAACGCAACCGCTGGGATTCTTCAAGCGGTGCGTATTTCGACGGTTCTCTCTGGCTGTTCATTGACGGCGTACTCCAGGCGACAGAAGCAGGACCCAGGGGTGATATCAGCTATCCCGACAGCGCTACGCCGCCCGCAGCTTGCGGTCCATCTGGGACCGAGGTTTGCAAGGACGAGTCCTATTTAGTTGTCGGTGGAGGAAAGGATGGTATCGGTCTTCCGTTCACAGGGTGGATCGACGATATCCGTACCTCGGGTTGGCTCCGTTATCTCACTGATTTCACACCACCCAGCGAACCGCACAGCGCGGACGCTCAGACAATCGGACTCCTGCGATTCAACACCGGATCCGGGAATGTTGTCTACGATACCGGTGGCTATGACAGCGGTACGAGTAATGGGTGGCTCTATATTGGCGGTACACCATCTGGTCCCGAATGGTCTGTGGATACACCCTTCACCTCCTATCCCCCCTTCTTCTCGGATGTCCCAGAAGATTACTGGGCTTTTGACTACATCCAATCCCTCGCACTCCACAATATTGCCGCCGGCTATCCCGATGGCAGCTACCGTCCGACAAATGATGTCACGCGAGCCGAGATGGCTGTTTTCCTGCTCAAGAGCATTCATGGTGAAGATTACACACCTCCGCCTGCTTCGGGGGGCGTCTTTAACGACATCGAGGGCCACTGGGCTGAACCCTGGATCGAGGCATTGTTCGAGGAAGGGATCACAGCAGGCTATCCCAACGGAACCTATTGCCCCGGAAACGCAGTCTCCAGGGCGGAGATAGCTGTTTTCCTGCTCAAAGCCAAGTTTGGTGCCGGTTATTCTCCTCCACCGGTAAGCGACCCTCCCGTATTCGGCGATATCGAGGACCACTGGGCTGAACCCTGGGTGGAGGCATTGTTCGAGGAAGGGATCACGGCAGGCTATCCCGATGGAACCTACCGTCCGAACGATCCTGTAAACAGAGCTGAGATGGCTGTATTCCTTGTAAACACCTTCCAGCTCGTGCTTCCCTGACATTCGCGAAAAGAAATCCATTCTTGATGGCGAATACCGGACCGCTCTCCTGAGCAGCTGTTTGTACACCCCTGGAATGAATCAATGCTATAAACATCTGCTAGAGCACCCATAAATTTTCTCCGTTGCATCCACACCCAACGAACGAAATAAATATGCCTTCGTCGCAGCCACACCCAAAAGGAGGGCACTCTAGTCACCCTGCCCTTCGCGACCGACGAGATCGCCATGTGGAATGGGAACACCTGGGAATGCGCCGAGGATATGGATACAATATACGTAGGGATGAGCTGGCAGTAGGTTGAATCCGGGTTCGAATATTTGGATTCTTGGTATCTGTACATCACGATCGAAAAACCTCAGACTCTTGGATGGTTATGTAGGCGGCGCCTGGCGAAACAGAATATGCATCCAATACTGCAAGAACTTGGGCACTCAGCTGCCCATAAGGAAATCGAATCGTTCGATTACAGCGGATATCAACCCGGTCCACCGATTCCAAATAACTTAACCTCCTTTGAGGGCTTTCGCTGGGGATTTAACCAACACGAGCCCCTTTACATGATTGGGGCTCGTCTCCGGGTCTTTATGGAAAAAATTTTTGTGAGTCTAAATTTTACTCCTGGGATTCTCCAAAGACCTGCAAAATCCACATGATAACCTCCCGCTGTGTAATCTCATCAGCAGGGCGGAAATTCGAATCAGTTTGAGGGTCAAGAACCCCATCCGCAGCTAATACTTCGATCCATGGTTGCGCCCAATGGCTATCGATGTCTGCAAACACACCACCCATTGGTGATGGAGGTGAGTAACTTGGGCCATATTTCGCTCTGAGCAAGAAGACAGCCGCTTCAGCACGACTAATCGAATTATCTGGCCTAAATGAACCATCGGGATAACCAGCGATATATCCTTCATTGGCGAAGGCCTCGATCAAATCCTCCGCCCAGTGGCCATCTAAATCATTAAAGACAGTGCCTGAAGCAGCAGGAGGCTGGTAGGACTCACCAAATATCTGTGGTGCGAGTTGAAGGATTAACTCAGCTCTTGTGACCGGTAATTCCCCAACTGCATTCAGATCAGCGGTTGGGAATGGCGCAAGATCTTGATCGGATCCTGTGTTTCCAGGCGCGTTGCAGGAGGCGAGTAACAAAGAAAGCAGTACCAGGATTATCAGCGCTTGATTTTTATATCGACCAAGCCGAAAGTATAAAATACCCATCACGTAGTCCCTCCCGATCCCTCATTGGAAAACGCAAATCCCTCCGTATCATAACCCAAAAAAGCCACAACATCCTAATCAATTCTCTTCTATGAGGAGAAAAACTGAGATTATTCCTTTTAGCATCACCAGATCCTGGATGTTGATCAGGGAAACTGCCAGTTTAACCTACGGTCGCGGCTTATTCGCTCAGAAAGTGCCGCCACGGTGGCCCCGTCGGGGATAAACAAGGAATGCTGAAACAGCAAGGACCATTCAAAGGGAAAAGGAAGATGGCTCGACTGTGAGACAGAAATCGAGATAACATTGTCCATCCTACGAAATTGACCCTCGAAATCCAACACATGCTAGATTCCCGGATAATCGATGCGCTGAAAAAGCGCGCCTCGCTCGGGATCAACATGCACGGGTTGTCATCTCATTTATCGGGGGGATATTAATTCATTGTAGATTTCGATCGTGGCTTGATTAACGGCTTGTTGGCTGAAGCGCTCTTTAACCCACTCACGGCCTTGTTTCCCCATTTGCAGACGCAAATCTCGATCCTTTAAGAGCGTTTCGATGGAACGTGCCAACCCTTCATGATACCCAGCGTCCACCAGGTACCCCGTGACTTGATCCTTTACGACCTCCCGGCAGCCGGGAATATCAGTTGCTACGATCGGTCGGCCACTTGCCGCGGCTTCCAGCAAAACGGTGGCAAGTCCTTCACTGTAGGATGGTAGAGCTACAATATGGGCTCCCTGGTATACATCCGGCATATCCAGCCTGTGCCCCCACCACTCCACGACCCCTTCCTGAACCCAGCGATAAAGCTGGTCCTCGGGAATTGTGGTGGGATTGCCTGGATCGGGTGCACCAACGAGAGCAAAACGGACCTTAATATCTTTTTGTTTGATCAATCGAGCGGCTTCTACGAATTCACGCACACCTTTATCCCATAACATGCGTGCGGGCATGATGACGATTGGATCACCCTTGGTCTCAGGACTCGGCCTAAAGCGCTCGAGATCGACACCGACACCCTCCACCAAACGCACCTGCTCCTTGTGTGCCAGCGAGCGTCGTAAAAAAACGCCTAGGTCAACAGAATTCTCAAAGATAATCCGCGAGCGACGGTATGCCAGCGCAAAGCGGTAGAAGGGCAGCAATATTCGACGCAAACGCGCCACATGGTCCTCGTCTGAGAGGAAAAAGTAGCCCAAGCCGGTGATCGAGTTGACCACTGCAGGTACCCGATTTATTCGTGCCGCAAGACTCCCATAAAAAACTGGTTTGATCGTGAAATGGTGGACTAGATCCGGCTTTTCCCTGGAATAGAAACCGATTAACCGCAGGAGCGTCAAGAATTCTTGATGATAACGCATCCCTCTTCGGCGGAAGGGTATCGGCTGCCAACGAATGCCCTCCCGCGCAAGTCGTTCGGCATACTGCCCGGGAGGCGAAGCCAGGACGACTTCCCAGCCTTCCTTTACTAGCTGGCGGGCCAGGGAAAAGCGGAAATTGTACAAATACCAGTCGGTATTAGCGAAGAGGACGACTTTCTTAGGTTTTTGATGCATGCCTACGAGATTCCGTTTAGACGCTGATTGTAACGGAGATGCGCTGGCTAGGATAGTTGATGGTAAAGGTCCTCAAGGATCTTTCGCTGTTGGTCCCAGCTGTACGCGCGGGTATAGGCTTTCCTTCCAGCTGCACCCAATTCAGACCGTAATTCAGGATGCTCTTCCAACATTTTCAGGGTTTGCTCCAATTGATCCAGATCTCCGTAGGGAACGACCAGTCCACATCGTTCTGCCTCGACGATTTCATCCATCCCGGTACCAGCAGCAACGATGACAGGCTTTTCAAGCATCATCGCTTCGAAGAGTTTATTTGGGCTGGCGTAGCGATGATTGGGGATGCTTGGATCGTAGATTGCAACGAGCACGTCCGCTTTTTCATAAAGAATGAGCGAGTCAATATAGTCAATCCGACCAAAGAAACGGACCCCACCTATCTCACGTGCCCGTGCCTCGATCCCCTCTGAATCGGCACCAAATCCGGCGATGTCCAGAGACCAATGCGGATTGCGCTGGACCACCTCTAAGAGTTCGTAGAGGCCACGCTCTCGCTGCAATAAACCCACAAACACAATATGTAGACGGCTATTGGGCCTCATGATGCTCGTATCGCCGGGGAGGCTTGCCTGAAGATCCTTGGGGGTGTTATACACGACTGCAAGTTGCTTCGGCTTACTTCCTTCGATCTGAACCCTTCTTCGTTCATCGGCCAGGATAACTGCATCCACACGTCCAATCGACCAAAGGTCTACTACTCGTATCAACCGCTTCACCCAACTCGGCGTCGCCCGCAGGTGCTCGGCGTAAAAATCGTAAATGTCATAAACCACGAGTTTCCCTGCGAACAATTTCAACACAAGGGCCGGAAGCACTGTGTCGAAATCACAGGCATGGATGGCGTCAATGCTCGCGCGCTGGGTCCATAACCACCGCAGCAATCCGCCTTGCCACCTTACCAATGGTAGAAAATTCCACAATCCACGTCCATATGCAGCATGAATATGCAGGCGGTTAATATCAAATCCACGATTAGATTCCTGCAGGGGGAATTGACTGGAGCGATCCCACGCCACGATATGTACTTCATGTCCGGCATCATGAAGCGCCTCCGCAGTTTTTGAAACCCGTGGGTCAGGAGCTACTGGGTTAGAGCGAGCGATTACGATCCGCATGCGCTTGCCTTTAAAGGTGTCAAATGGCTCGGGACTCCAAGCTTAATCTGCAAACCTGGAAGAAGCGAGTTGGATGATGAAATGAATGGGATCATAACCATACTATGGATAATCGTCAGATTTGATACTCCAGACGAGTCTAATACAAATCCTGCAGAGTTGGGTAATTGCGCTGATGGATCTATTGGAAAGGAAAGGGGATAGGAGTATGTATCTGGGGAGTTGGGCGAGCGAAATTTGGAAAAAAAAGGGGCGGGTAATACTTAATCTTGGTCCCGGATCGTCTCCCGGTACTCCTGATGACTAAGAAAATCGTGGTAACTGTCGGCAACATCTCCCGCTTCGCCCAACTTTGTGACACAACCATTGCTGATCCATACCGCTCGCTGGCACATGGAGCGTACAGTTGATAAAGCATGCGTGGCGATGATGACCGTCGTCCCAGATTGTGTAAATTCTTCAAATCGGTTTCTGCACTTGTCCTGAAACTGCTCGTCGCCTACGCTTAAAACCTCGTCGACCAGTAGTATGTCAGGTTTTTCAGCCATCGCCACCGCGAATCCCAATCGGGCATTCATCCCGGTTGAATAGGTGCGTAAAGGGGCATGGATGAAATCTGATAGCTCGGCAAACTCGACAATTGTGTCAAAGAGCTCATCCGTCCGGGCTTTTGAGCGCCCCAGGACGGCAGAATAGAGATAGACATTTTCATAGCCAGTAAGTTCGTAATGGAATCCAGCACCTACCCCCAGAAGGGAGATCGTATTGCCGTATACACGCGCGCGTCCTTCCGTGGGCTTGAGGATACCCGCGATGACCTTCAATGTCGTCGTCTTTCCAGCGCCATTACGGCCGATGATCGCGAAAACCTCACCAGCCTTGATCTCTACGGAGATGTCCTCCAGTGCGCGCAAGTGTTCAACCTCAAGATCCCGTTTGACCCAGCGCACGGCATACTCCTTAAGGGAGCCCGGTCGGTTGCGGCGGATACGATAAAGAACCGAAACGTTCTCAAGATTAACAACCACTCCGTCGTGGCTGTCGACATCGAATGGAGTCGAGGGTTTAGATCCGGTAAACAAATTCATCCGATCGCCTTGTGAAGAACCAGTAGCCCAGGAAGAACATCAAGATTGCCCAGCAACTGCCATATACAATTATTTCCCAACGCGGGAAAATGCCCTCGAAGACAGGATCGCGGAATAAACGAATCAGATGATAGGTTGGATTCAAACGGACCATCCATGCAAGCCATTGCGGTAGGTATTCCGTATAATAAAAAATACCGGAAAGATAGAGCAGCAAGCGCAGCAGGAAATTGAAGATATTCACCATATCCGCAAAAAAAATGGCAAGCGCGGACATGAACAACCCGAGGCCTAAGGTGAAAGCGCACAAAACAACAATGGCAAAGGGCACGAAGGCCAAAGTCCAATTGACCGGACGTTGAAAAGCTATGACAAATCCCGCCAATGGGATCAGTGAGAGCAGGAAATTTACCAAACCCGTTCCTACGGCAGAGACGGCAAAAACAGATTTTGGAAGGTAAACTTTTCCCAGCAACGAACCGCTGTACATGAGGTTGGTCATCGCCTCCGCACTGGCTTGCTGGAAGAAGGTCCAGACCACAATCCCACTCAGCAGAAATACTGGAAAGTCATTGATCTGGTTGCGGAAAAGGGAGGAATAGACCACAGCCATAACGATCATGGTGAGTAGCGGATCTAGCAGTGTCCACCCGACACCTAAAAGGGAGCGTTTGTAGCGCGCAGTAATGTCGCGCTTAACGAGGTGGACTACAAGATTGCGATAGCGCAGGACATCGCGAATCTCGGCCAGGATCGGTTGGCTCTTGACGGCACTGTCATAGTAATGCGGTGCAGGTGAAAACAAATCGTGTTCCTCAAGATTGTTCAACGTTTATACCCGCCTCTATCTAACCTGTTGCGTTAACAGGCCTATTATAAAGGAGCTAACCGAGGTTGGACCAGCGAAGTTCCTACACGATCATCACCAATAAGACGTGCGATTTGAGGCTATGGAGAGGCTCCAATTTCCTTGCGAACCCGCCCATTATCGCATCCTAACGCCATAAACGCATTATCCAGCTCTCACGTTGAAGCTTCCTCGGGAGACTTACACTTTGGGATCATTGAATAAACAACGCCCCACAGAGCGGAAAAAATCCATGAGGCGAAATTACGGAATATTTATTGAGAGGCGCGTAAGATTTTCGAGATTATTGAAGCTTTAACGGGTGTCCTCGTAATAAGCTCCAGAGCGAAAACCTTGGGGACATTGAGATAAAACCCTCATACGACAAGAACCAGGTCGAAGGTCCGAATGAGAAACACGGACATTTGCGAGTGCTTCACAAAATCATCGGGTCGATAGGTTCCATCGGGATGGCCCGCGGCGATCCCCTGGCGCTCCAGCTCCTCGATCCAGGCCTGCGCCCAGTGGCCATCGATGTCCGTGAAAACACCACCGCTCGCCGGAGGTGGTTGATAGGACAAATCATCCTTATTCTTTGCGCGCAGCAAAAATACGGCCATCTGGGCGCGGTTCACGGGATCATCCGGCCGGTACGTTCCATCTGGGTGACCTGAGACCAGGCCCATCTCAAAGAGCTCTTCGATCCAAGCCTCGAAGGGATGTCCATCGATGTCGGGAAATGCCGGGGGGTCGCTAGGTGGCGGCGGCGTGTGATCAGCCCCATAAATCCCTTTTAACAAATAGACTGCCATCTGTGCCCGGTTGACTTCTACATCAGGGCAGAAGAAGAGCGGATTCGCGAAGCATTCCGTGATAATGCCATGGGCGAAGATCGTCTCTACATAAGACCACGACCA
>Ga0114922_10005547_pt1 | contig 11632 bp, 8 predicted proteins | sample AartaG_FD_100975 | JGI IMG/M metagenome (GOLD analysis project Ga0114922, IMG submission 100975) | Deep subsurface microbial communities from Aarhus Bay to uncover new lineages of life (NeLLi) - Aarhus_00045 metaG | ecosystem: Environmental > Aquatic > Marine > Oceanic > Sediment | place: Aarhus...
CAGAAGGCATACCGTATTCTTGAGTTCCGGCCCGCAAGCAAGCACGGTCTCGGCCGGTTCCTCGAGGAATACGGGCCGTGGAGCGTACCCGCGCGACCTGCGCACCATCACAGGCGACCCGTTCACGACACGGGTAACGGTATCGTCGTTCTGGATGAAGATGTCGCGGTCGTGCATGAGGAAGTAGTCCGCGAGGCCGGCCAGGCGGTCGAGCGCTTCGTCGTTGTCTATCACAATAGGTTCGTCGCTGGGGTTGGCGCTTGTCATCACGAGAGCGAGAAAACCGTCGCTCAGCAGCACGTAATGCAGCGGCGTATACGGCAACATCACGCCGAAATATTTGTTTCTAGGCGCGACTCTTTCTGAAATCGCACTTTCCGGTCTCTTTGTCAGAAGCACGATCGGGCGGTTCGGCGACTCCAGGAGTTCCTTTTCCTCATCAGAGACGACGCAGAACCGCTCGATGCTCGCGATGTCCGGCGCCATCACGGCGAAAGGTTTTTCCTCGCGCATCTTCCGCCCGCGCAGCTGCTTGACGGCATCGTCGTTGGTGGCGTCAACAGCCAGATGGAACCCGCCTAACCCTTTGACAGCCAGTATCTTGCCATCCTGCAGAAGCTCTGCGGTGGCACGAATCGGGTCGTCGCTATCCAGCTTGCTTCCGGCAGCATCCGTCAGGAAGACTCCCGGTCCACACTCCCAGCACGCGTTCGGCTGAGCGTGGAACCGCCTGTTCATCGGATCCTCGTACTCGCGGCGGCAATCGCCGCACATCTCGAACTCGCGCATCGTGGTGTTGGCCCTGTCGTACGGGATATCCGTGGTGATGGTGTATCGCGGCCCGCAGTTCGTGCAGTTGATGAACGGGTAACGGTAACGTCTATCATCCGGGTCAGAAAGCTCACGAAGACAGTCGGCGCACGTGCAGACGTCCGGGGCGATCAGAGCTGTCCGCTCGGCGGCGGCGGCGCTCTCTCGAATGACAAAATCGGCGCCTGCAACCGGCGGAACGGGTTCGGAGGTCACACCCGTGATGAGCGCCAGAGGAGGCGCCTCGCGCTGGATCGCGTCAAGGAACTCCTTGAGCTTCGCCTCTTCCCCTTCAGCTTCTATGATGACGCCGTCGCTCGTGTTCGAGACGTACCCGACCAGCTCGTGCCGTTTCGCGAGCTGGTATATGAACGGTCTGAACCCGACTCCCTGAACAATGCCGGTAACCGCGATTTTCAACCTGTTCTTCATCTACACCCCGTCCAACAAGTTGGAATATGGGCCTCCGCTCGACCCGACTCGCCGATTGTAATACAGCTCGGAGGGCTCGATCAAGCATGCGAACGCGGAATGAGTTGGGGTAACGTACCCGGGTCCCGTGTCATCGCGCGCCTACGTTGGTGCGTTGACGGGAATGGGCATATTGTGCTAAACTGGGTGGGACAGGGCAGTTCAAGGCTTCCAAACCAGTTCTATCAAGCCCTGAAACCAACTGGAGGATCGAGAACCGTGTCCGCAAAGTTCGTAATTGTTGTTCTTTTCCTGGCGGTATGTCTGTGGTTCGCGTTCGAGCTGCTGTTCACGGCGGCAAGCTTCATTCTCGCCGCTATTCTCGGAAGGCGCGAGCGACGGAAAACCACCAAGCGACTGAAACCTGGGCGGGTACTCCTGGAGTTCGTCATCGAGATCGGCGCGGCGGCTCTGACACACTTTCTGGTGACGGTCGCCGGAGCGTTGCGTTTTCGCAAGAGCAGGGTGTCGCTTAACGTGACCACGACGCCTGTACTGCTCATACCGGGCTATTTCTCCAACCGCGGAATCTGGGTCTTCTTCATAAAGCTACTGCGCGGATTGGGTGCCGGTCACGTTCACACGATTGACCCTAAACCGATGTGGGGCGACGTCAGGGACCTCGCAAAACAGGTTGCCGACGCCGTTGACGCGATTCTCAGCACGACGGGCGCCGCGCGGGTGAACCTCGTTGGTCACAGCATGGGCGGACTGATCGCCCGGTACTACATCGAACATCTGGGAGGAGCTAGCAAGGTAGGCGCCTGCGTCATGCTCGGTACGCCTAATCATGGTACTCTTATCTCGCGGCTCGGACCCGGCGTTTGTGCAAAACAGATGTACCCCGGAAGCGCGTTTCTCGCGGATCTCAACAAGTTTGAGAGTATTGAGAAGAGAGTGAAATACGTTTCCATCCGGTCGACGTTCGATAATATGCTTGTGCCGTCGGGCAACGCAATCCTCGGCGGAAACACCACGAACATCGCGCTCGATCATATGGGGCATCTCACCATGTTGTACTCGTCGAGAGTCGCAAAACTCGTCTGGGAAAACCTGCGCGAGTAGCCCGACACGCCGGCGCTTGCCGTTCAACCCTTGACCACACCTAACGGACGTATGCGTACCACCTTACGACATATCCCGGCAGCGTGCATCACATCCACGACGGCATCCACGTCCTTGTAGGCTTCCGGCATCTCTTCCGCCAGCGTCTTTCTACCTCTGGCTTTGACGACAATTCCCTGCTGTTCGAGTTCCCTGTCGATGTTTCTGCCTTTGCTCCGCTTGATGGCCTTTGTCCGACTCATCATCCTGCCCGCGCCGTGACACGCGCTGCCGAAACTCTCGTCCATCGCCTCTTGCGCGCCGACGCAGACGAACGAGCCGGTACCCATGTCCCCGGGCACTAACACCGGCTGCCCGACGCCCTTGTACGGTGCGGGCACGTCCGGGTGACCGGGCGGAAAGGCTCGTGTCGCGCCCTTTCGGTGGACGCACAGGGTCTTCTCCTCGCCCTCCACTTTGTGCCGTTCGATCTTCGCGATATTGTGGCACACGTCGTAGACGAGTCTTAGACCGAGCTCACCCGGTGACGCGCCGAGCGCGCGCACCAGAGCTCGTTCCGCCAACGCCATCATGATCTGCCGGTTAGCCCACGCGTAGTTCGCCGCCGCGCTCATCGCACCAAGATACCGTCGCCCTTCCGGCGATTCGACGGGCGCGCACGCAAGCTGCCTGTCGGGAATCCTGAGATGATACTTCTCCACAGCTCTCTGCATGACCTTGAGGCTGTCGTCGCAGACCTGGTAGCCTAGACCGCGCGACCCGGAGTGTATCATTACGGTTATCTGACCCTCCTCAAGACCGAACGCGCGCGCGACGTCGGAATTGAACACCCGCTCGACGACGCCCATCTCGAGGAAATGGTTCCCAGAACCGAGCGTGCCGACCTGGTTGCGTCCTCTCTCCAGCGCCCGTTCGCTCAGCGCGTCCGGGTCGGCCATCTCTAAAGCGCCCTTCTCCTCGGTGCGTTCCAGGTCCGATCCACTCCCGTACCCATTTTTGACCGCCCAGCCGGCGCCGGCGCGCAGCAGTTTTTTCAGGTCTCCGACGGACAGTTTCGAGATCGCTCCCGAAGAGCCCACGCCGCAGGGAACGCCGGCGTACAGCGAATTGACGATCTTCTCCATCCGGTCCTTGACATCGGCGTGGCGCAGGCTCGTGGCGAGCACGCGGCATCCGCAGTTTATGTCGTAACCGACACCGCCCGGAGAGATCACTCCACCTTCCGAGACGTCCGTGCCCGCGACACCGCCTATCGGAAAACCGTAACCCCAGTGCGCGTCAGGCATGGCGATCGAGTACCGCACTATGCCCTGAAGATGGGCGACGTTTATGATCTGCTGCGCACAATTGTCGCGCACAATGCTCTTCAGCAGCGTCTCGTCAGCGTAGATTCTCCCCGGTACCCTCATCCCGCCGGTTTTCGGGATTTCCCAGGTATAGTCATCGATCTTCTTTAGCTTCAACGCATCGGACATATCGCATCACCCCTTTACGGACGTTCAATTCAACGCCCCTACAGGTCGAATATGACCTGGACTTCCCACCCGTCACCTTTGTGCTCGATTTGCAGATCGTGGTAGGTAGCTGCCTTGATCTCCGACTGCAATTCATGGCGCTTCGGGTCGTAGACCTCTCCTGCTACCTCCCCCTCCAACGAGCGAGGTTCAACGCTCGTGACCGTGAACTTCGATAACAGGATGCGTTTAGATTCCCAGATGTAGAGCAGCTCTTCCAGCCAGCCGACGAAAAGTTCCTCGAGGTTTGCCGCTTCCAGAGAGACCGGCACCGATTCTCCCGGTCTAATCTCATCGAGTGAGGCAATGATCTCGAACATCCCCCGCGCGGCACATTCGAAAAGACCTTCCAACGTCGGCGCCTTGCAGCGCAAGCCCATATCGGCCGTATGCTCTACAGGCTGACATTCGCCCCCGGGGTCGCCTCTTCTTGGTTTTCGCACGGTTGCCCTCGTTCATGATCTCGAACACGCGCCGCCGACCGTAAGACTCACGGCATCAGCCAACACGTGCCGCCGCACCTGCTGCGGCATCAAGATACTTTTTCAGAAACCTGCCTGTATACGACTTACTCGTTCGACAGATCTCCTCCGGTGTGCCCTGCGCTACAATGTATCCGCCCTCATCCCCACCCTCGGGACCGAGATCTATGATGTAATCCGCAGTCTTGACCACGTCGAGATTGTGCTCGATGACTATCACGGTGTTGCCGGCGGAGACCAACCTCTGCAGAACCTCCAGCATCTTCTCGATGTCCGCAAGGTGCAGACCGGTCGTCGGCTCGTCCAGAATATAGAGCGTGCTGCCGGTGCTTTTCCGCGCAAGCTCCGTGGCGAGCTTCACACGCTGTGCCTCGCCGCCCGATAAAGTCGTGGAGGACTGACCCAGCTTGATGTAGCCCAGTCCGACATCCTGAAGCGTCTGGAGTTTCCTGTTGATCTTAGGTACATTCGCGAAAAAGTTCAACGCCGCCTCCACGGTCATATCCAGCACCTCGGCAATACTTTTGCCTTTGTACTTGATCTCGAGGGTCTCCTTGTTGTACCGCTGCTCGCCGCACTGGACGCACGGGACGTATACGTCGGGCAGAAAATGCATCTCGATACGGATCATGCCGCCGCCCAGACAGGTCTCGCACCGTCCTCCCTTCACGTTGAAGCTGAACCTGCCGGGTTTGTAACCCCTCATTCTCGCGTCGGGAGTCATCGCAAACAGCTCCCTGATATGCGCGAAGACACCGGTGTAGGTGGCTGGATTCGACCGGGGCGTTCGTCCTATCGGCGATTGGTCTATGTCTATTACCTTGTCGATAAGTTCAACGCCTTCAAGGAGATCGTACGAACCGGGTTTCTCGCGCGCACCGTACAGCTCGCGTGCGGCGATCGGGTACAGAGTCTCGTCAACGAGGCTCGACTTACCGGATCCCGACACGCCCGTCACACACGTAAACACGCCGAGCGGGAACGACACGTTCACGTTTTTCAGGTTGTTGTGTCGGGCCCCGTGTATCGTGAGCGCTCCTTTATCCGGTTCGCGTCTGGCTAGCGGGACGGCTATCCGGAGCTTTCCGGCAAGATACTTGCCCGTAAGCGACGCGGCACACCGCTGTACCTTTGCCGGCGGACCCACGGCAACAACCTCGCCGCCGTGAGCGCCGGCGCCCGGTCCCAGATCGACCACGAAGTCGGCGTTTCGGATCGTCTCCTCGTCATGTTCCACGACAATAACGGTGTTGCCCATATCTCTCAACCGGGTCAAGGTTTCCAGCAACCGCTTATTGTCGCGCTGGTGAAGACCTATCGTCGGCTCATCAAGAATGTAGACCACGCCGACAAGCCCGGCGCCTATCTGTGTTGCCAGCCGTATTCTCTGAGATTCACCGCCTGACAGGGTGCCGGCTTGGCGGTCAAGTGTGAGGTACTCCACCCCAACGTTTATGAGAAACTCCAACCGCTGCCTCACCTCTTTGAGCACCCTTTTCGCGATAAGAAGCTGCGTCGGACTCAATGTCAGCTCCCTGAAAAAGTCCGCCGCATCGTTGATCGTTAAAGCCGTTATGTACGATATCGAACGATCCGCCACGGTTACCGCCAGGCTTTCGGGCTTGAGCCGTCCACCCTCGCAAGCCGGGCACCGTCTGACGGACATGTGCTCGGCGATCAGCTCGCGCAAAGCCACCGATTGAGTCTCCCGAAACCGCCTTCGGAGATTCGGTATTACGCCCTCGAACGGTCTCTCGAAAACACGTTTCGCGCCAGCCTGGTAGTGCTCAAATCTGATCGTCTCATCGCCCGAACCGTATAGAACGATGATCTGGAACTCAGGGGCAAGTTTGCGGAACGGTTTCCGGAAGTCAAAACCGTAATGTTTGGCAACCTGTGCAAGCATCTCCCTGTAGAACGCCGCCACTTTGTTGCCAAATCGCCACGGTCGAACGGCATCTTTAGCGAGACTCAGCGATCTGTCCGGCACGATCAGGTCAGGATCAAGCTCCATAGCCGTGCCCAAGCCGGTACAGTCCGGACACGCACCGTGCGGGCTGTTGAACGAGAACATCCTCGGAGTGAGCTCCTCGAAGCTGACCTGGCAGTCCGGGCACGAAAAATGTTCGCTGTAGAGCACTTCGGTCGCCCGACCGGAAGGAGGTTTACAGGCCACACTGATGGTTCCACCTCCGAGACTGAGAGCCGTCTCGACAGAATCTGCAACCCTGCTCCGTATCCCGGCCTTCACGACCAGCCTGTCAACGATCACATCGATATTGTGCCGCTTATTCTTATCGAGCGATATTTCCTCGGCAAGGTCACACGTGTTGCCGTCAACGCGCACCTTCACGTACCCCTCTTTGCGGACGTCGTCGAACAGTTTTCTGTGCCCGCCCTTTCTGCCGCGCACGAGCGGAGCCATAATCTCCGCGCGCGACTTCTCGGGAAGCGCCATGATCTGTTCGGCAATCTCCTGAGGTGACTGCGACTGAATAACGTTTCCGCAGGAGTGACAGTGCGGCGCGCCGATACGCGCGAACAGAAGCCTCAGGTAATCGTAGATCTCCGTCACGGTCCCGACGGTTGACCGCGGATTTTTCGACGTGGTCTTTTGCTCGATGGATATCGCAGGAGATAGACCGTCAATATGGTCCACGTCCGGTTTCTGCATCTGTTCGAGAAACTGGCGGGCATAAACCGAGAGGCTTTCCACGTAACGGCGCTGACCCTCGGCGTAGATGGTGTCAAAGGCAAGGGACGACTTGCCCGACCCGCTGAGGCCGGTTATCACGACGAACTTGTTGCGCGGGATCTCGACGGTGATATTCTTCAGATTATGTTGCCGCGCGCCTCGGATGATTATCGAATCGTCAGGCATGGGTCATTCGTGCTGTTCCGAGCCAGCACCGGGATTCTCGTGCGCCTTTCTGCGCAGTGAACGTATCTTAGAGCCCTTCTTCCGCAAATACTCGTACGGACTCTCCCAGAACCGGTAGAACTTCAACTGCTTTACGAGCCTCCTGTTTGCGCGGCGCCACCGACGCACGATTCGCCATCCCGTGTAGCGAAGGGAGGCGTTGAAGAACTTGAGGTGTAAGATGTTTCCGATACACTCTTTGAGGGAATAGAACCCTGCCATCGCACGGATCATCGTCCTCTGCAGCTCGAACGGAGACATCTTCGCAGGTTCAAACACGACGTGCATGCCGTCGTAGAGTTCCCACCGTTTCGTGAACAGCCTGTCTTCCCGCTCAAGCTTCTCATACAGATCAGTGCCCGGTAGCGGCGTCAGTATCAGCAACTGCACGCTGTCAATCCACTGTTTGCGCGCAAACTCCACCGTCTTGCGCGCAACCATCTTGTCGTCCTCGTCGGACCCGAGCACGAACATCCCATGAACCTTTATCCCGACTCTCTGAAAGGCCCTTATGCTTTCCTCCATCTCTTCCACGGTCTGCTGTTTGCGGTACGCGACGAGTGTTTCAGGTACGACGGACTCGAACCCCACGAAGACGAAGTGGCAGTTCGCCCTCTTCATCAACGCCAGCAGCTCTGGATCCTTGGCCACATCCACGCGGACTTGCGCACTCCATCTAGGGGTCAGGTTCCTCCGTATCATCTCCTCAAGAAGCTCTTTTGTCCGCTGCGGACTGGCGGTGAAATTATCGTCGTAGAAGAAAACGCTCGGCCTGTAGTTCCTCGCGAGCTCCTCGATAACGCTTTCAGTCGACCGGAACCGGTACTTTCTGCCGAACACTTTCGTGACTGAACAGAAGCTGCAATCGTACGGGCAACCGCGGGACGTCATTATCGGCGCAAACGATATTCGCTCGTCACCTTCGATGAGGCTCAGGTCCGGAATCGGGAAGGAGTCCAGATCGCAGGGATGCGGTATCGGCTCATTATGGTGCATCTCATCACCGCGCCAGTAGGACAGAGCCGGTATATCCGCCCAGGCTTCCTCGTCCGCCAAGTTCTCGACCAACCGTAGAAGGCTGTGTTCCGCCTCGCCCGCGATGGAGAATTCTCCGTATTGGAGGGCTTCCTCCGGCATGAAGGTCGTGTGCGAACCGCCGAACACCACCGGGATGCCCTCTCGCGAAACGCGTTGTGCGATCCGATACGCCTCGGGCGCAGTGGATGTCGTCGTCGAGATTCCCACCAGGTCAGCGCTCAACACGCTGCTGTAGTCTATCGGCTTCACGTCCTGACAGTAGACTCGCACGTGGTGTCCCTTGTCTCGGAGTATCGCCCCGAGCAAGGGTAATCCCAGCCTGGGTAATACCGTGTAACTGTAAATGTGGTAACCTGGTGACCTGGGTTCGATTAGCGCTATTTTCATTTTGTTTCACCTCACGTCGTGCCAGGTTTCCCCGACTCGTTCAGGCCCGCCGAACACTTCCGGCATATTCTAAAGCTTCTTCATGGCCGCGATGGCAGAGTCTTCGCCGACAAGCAGGAGCCGGTCGCGTTCGCCGATCTCCTCTGATGGGTCCGGGATGCTCACCCTGGGTGTATCCGTGCCCGGAACCTCTTTCTTGATCAGTATAACCTCGACATTATGTCGTTCACGCACCCTGAGTCGTGTGAGACTCTTGCCGACCCAAGATTTCGGCGCGAGCATCTCGACAATGCTGAACCCTTCGGCAAGCTCTATCTGGTCGATCACTCGCGGCGCGCTCAGACGGTTCGCAATCCTGACGGCCATCTCCTCCTGGGGAAAGATCACTTCATCCGCCCCGACAAGCTTGAGGACCTTTCCGTGATCGGGCGTGTTCCCCTTGACAATGATCTTTCGAACGCCGAGCTCTTTCAGGAAGAGAGTCACAAGGATGCTCAGGTCGGTCTTGTCCCCCAGGCAGACCACCGCGCCGTCGACATCCTTAAGCCCCATTGCGGCCAGAACGCCCTTGTCAATTGCGTCGGCAACTACAGCTTCAGTCGCCCAGTTCTTGACCTCCTGGATCTTGTCACGGTCTCTGTCAATCACGAGTACCTGGCACCCTGACTCGCTCAGCCGTTTTCCGATCCGCTCCCCGAACGTGCTCAGACCTATTATGGCATACTGTGGCATGATCCGCTCCCCGTCCTGTCCTTGATCCCGCTCTTCTTCCCGTTCATCCTATCATGACCGCCTCACGCGGATGTTCGTACGAAACCCTCTTCTTGGCGCCTGCGAGCCCCATGGCCATTGTAAGCGGTCCGATCCTCCCGATCAACATCAGCGCGCTGACTAACAGCCGTCCCGCCGTGGTCAGCGAGGACGTTATTCCCGTCGACAACCCGACAGTCCCGAACGCGGAAAGCGTTTCAAACGCTACGTTGCGGAACATATTCCCCTCGCCGCCCAGCGACGCGCGTTCCGTGACCAGCAGCGCCAGGCAGAACACCAACACTACGCTGAACGACGCGGCAAATACCGCAAGGCTCCTGTTGACAACCTCTCGCGGCACGGTCCGTCGAAAAAGGTTAACCTCCTCTTGCCCTCGGAGGCGGGCCCTCGCCAGGGCAAGGAAAATGCCAAACGTGGTCGTCTTAATGCCGCCGCCGGTCGAACCCGGCGACGCGCCCACAAACATCAACATCATCACCACGAAAAGCGTGGCGCTGCTCAATGCTGCTGTGTTAAGCGTGTTGAAACCGGCCGTCCTGCTCGTGACAGAGAGGAAAACCGACGATAGTATCCGACTGCCTAATGAGCTGCCCGCCAGCGTGTTGTCCTTCTCAAGAAAGAAACACGCGACACTTCCTATCAGAATAAGCCCACCCGATACCGCCAGCACCATTTTAGTCTGTAGAGTTAACGTTCGCAACCGTGCTCTAGGTTTACGTCGCGGACTTCTCGCAAGGTCCGCGAGCACAAGGAAACCCAGTCCCCCTACAACAATCAACGTGACTATAACGCCGACAACGCACGGGTCTCCGGCGTATTTCATGAAACTTGTGCTGAATAGCGAGAATCCTGCGTTGCAGAACGCTGAAATAGAATGAAATAGTGACAGAAACGCCGCCTTACCGGCGTCAAACTCCTTGGAAAACCTCAAATACAGGAGAATTGCCCCCACGGCTTCGATACACAGTGTCAGCTTCAGTATATCGGTCACGAGCGTTTTCAGGTCGTTGTCAAAGAGCGTTCCGAAACTGTCACGCACTATCACTCGTTCGAGCAAAGCCACTCTCCTGCCCATCAGATAGACGAAAAAGGTCGAAAACGTCATCAAACCCAATCCGCCGATCTGTATGAGGAAAAGAATCGTACATTGACCGAACCGGGAGAAATCGACAGCCGTATCCTTGACGATAAGACCGGTTACACAAACCGCCGAGGTCGCCGTGAACAGCGCATCCACCGGCTCCACTGTGACACCTTCCTGCCAGGAGACAGGCGTGGATAGGAGCACCGCCCCTATGAGAATCGCCCCACAGTAAGTTAGCACGAGTGCGTGTGCAGGTCGCAATTACGCCCCTTCCGCCCCGATGCTCGGGTCACTTCCGCCGGAACATTTGTTCCCGCGCGGAACCGTCCAATCCACCTTGACCGCTGCAACACAAAAGGTCGGGCCCATTCCCTGGTTCAGAGCAGCCCTCAGGACTTCCCTTCGATCAGGGAATCCAGCTCCCGCCTGACCTGTTCAAGAATCTCCTTGCGGGTGTCATCCGCGATCTTGTAGTGGTACTTCTGCTCCAAGAGTTCAATAGTGCGCATTACAACCCGGTGGCACAACTCCTCGAGTTTCATACACCGTCTCCCCACACAGATCGATGAGACCTACGAAGCCTTCCCGAGCATAAGATGTACGCGCTAAGTATATCACACGCCCGAGAATTCAGTCAATTTCGCCCGGGCACGAAATGTATTGTCACACCGGGCTGACCGGTCCTGCTGTGGTAGACGTCTCTCCGGTGCGCCTTTACTCCTTCTCATCGGCAGTCTCGGCCGCCTCCGACTCTATGCCAGTCTCGTCCTCCTCCTTCTCTTTCATGGCCTCAAGCAGACTTTCAAGCTCCTTGACGCGTTTGTCGACCTCCTCTCCCGACTTCTTCAACTTATCGACTTCTTTCCTGAGTCCCCGGACCTCGTCCGTCTGTTCGCGGGCGGCGTTAATCTGCTCCACGGCACGCTCGGCATCTTTTTTCTCCCCGTCGCCCTTCGTGGTTTTCGCGAATCGTTGCAGGTCGTCGATCGCTTTCGGGTCCCCGAGCTCCCCTAAGGCGTTAATGGTTGCAGACCTGACCCTGCGGCTGGGATCCTCCAGCAGTTCAACGAGAATCTCACGCGGTCTATCC
>Ga0114922_10005548_pt1 | contig 11632 bp, 7 predicted proteins | sample AartaG_FD_100975 | JGI IMG/M metagenome (GOLD analysis project Ga0114922, IMG submission 100975) | Deep subsurface microbial communities from Aarhus Bay to uncover new lineages of life (NeLLi) - Aarhus_00045 metaG | ecosystem: Environmental > Aquatic > Marine > Oceanic > Sediment | place: Aarhus...
AAGCCCACTCGCCTTAGGGCGGACGTATGTGACGATGGATGTGCTAGAAGTGGATAGCTTACTGGCGCAGAGTAGTTAAGCGGGGGGGGGAAGTTCAGATGATCAATGAGGGATCGACCCCAAAGGCTGACGAAAGCCGGCTAAGATGCTTCGACGGCTGTCTGGAAGGATCACAGCCCTAATGATGGTTAGAGGCAACCAGCGCGGAAGTCGTGCAGAGACAGTCACTAACATCCCGCAAATGTTTCGCGCTACCCGAAGAGGCAGCATTCCGCGGCCGGATCAGCGATACCCTTTAAGCCTGAGGCCACGCCCGCGTACTGTCTCAATATATCGGGGATTAGCAGGATCAGGTTCTATCTTTATCCGTATACGCCTCACTAAATGATCAATTTGGTCATCAGTTATCCCCCCGATGGCTTGTTCACCCCAGACAGCGATGGCAATGTTATCTCGGCTACAGATTTGGTTGCACCTCTTATAGAGATATGCTAAGAGTTTATACTCAAGATCGGCCAGGGAGGGGGCCACTAATTCTCCTTCGACCCATATATCCCCTGATTGCTCATCTACACACACTCCTTGCTTAGAGATTGGTCCGCCCCTCTCAATTTGCATGACAAATCCAGCAAAGGCAGAGGAAAACAAATTCTCATCAATGACGTATCCCTTCTGAGTCAGGGTTCCGAGCCTGTTCTCAGTAATCTGTCCCCCGTTAGCCAATGCAAGCACTAGTTGTCGCTCACTATGATCAAGATGACGCCAAATATACTCGAAATGCTCCGTAGCTTCATCCAGGAATTTCTGTCGGACCTGCGCCCTGTTCATAGAATGCCCCTGCTCTACAAAGGCTTGGAAGTAGTACCAACACGCAATCTGCACAAAGAATGGAAACCGACCGCCTAACTGGATTATTTCTTGCTTGAAGTCCAACATTGGCACACCGGACGGCCCTGAGGTTTCAACAAGAAAATCAACAAGTTCCCCTTCAGCAAATGCGCCAAGTGAGCACAGTGCAAAGGAGTTGAAGAATTCCGAGCCATACTTTCCCACCACCTCAGGGGTACAGAATACCGCTAACCTGGTCTGACTTGCCGTCACGATACGAACATCAAGCTCGTCCAAAGGTGCCTGGGTTAGCCCCCTGAGGTACGAATAAAAATCCGGGTCAAAGCTCGTTTTCGATACCAACTTCTCAAACTCATCCAGCAGCAGAATCAGCGGTCGTGGCCCAAGCCGCTTTTTTAGAAGTCTGTGCGTGTTTCTCCAGTTCATCTCCTCGTATACTTCAATGCTGAGGGAAGGTATTTGTTTGCCAAGCGACCGGAAGACCCTGTCAAAGAACTCGTAAGGCGTTGCTATCAATCCGGGATTGAGATACACAGCGACGCAGGGATCATCTGAGAAGAACTGAACACCACTAATTTCACTTAGTGCTTGATAGAGCAGTGATGTCTTTCCGATCTTCCGCTCGCCGACTACCTCAACACACTGTCTACGCTTGCAAAGACTAAGTAAGCTTTGGAGTTCTTCCTCGCGTCCATAGAACTGCTTAGGATCCCTGATGGGTCCCCTATGATAATATGGATTCTCCTTTCCCTGGTTGGCCAGCATTGTGTTATCTCCTTTCGCACTTATTGAAGCTTTAATAGCATATCGCTTCGCTGCAGCCACAACCTCAGTAATTCGACGCTAAACTGATAGCAGTACTCTTGGCCAACTCTCTTTTCCTGAATGAAATCCCGCTGCTTCAACGTTTCCAGAGACTTTTCTAGCTCTGCTACAGGCAGGCTGTAGCCTGCAAGGACTGTCTCGATCTCCCGCTTGGAAACGAACCGCCATTCATCCCCCGCGTATGCCAGTGCTGCCAATACCCTTCGCTCAGCCTCTGACAACTCTTCGTAGTCAGTGCTAATGTTAACAACTATTTCCTCCAGTTTCGTCGCTAACACCTCATTCACATCTATCAGATCAATGTAGTTCCTTTCTTTACGCCGGGCCAGATTAACCAGGCTGTGACAAATGTACTGAATGAGATACGGGTGGCCGGCAGTAACTCGTAATATCTTGCTGACAGCCAGGCTATGATAGTCTATAAGACCGCGAACTGGTTTTCTAATCAGTTCCTCTGCCTCGTTCAGATTGAGCAGACCGATTCTCTTTGGCTTCGTCATGCGAAAGAGACGTGACGTTGGGTCTCCTAACATCTTCGTCACTTCGTGTGCACCGGTGAAGAGGAAGTTGACCTTCACACTACTTTGCATAAGACCTCTGAGCGTATCATAGATGTCCTTATCCAACAGCCCCTCGTTAACTTTGCCAATGAGTTTATCGAATTCGTCTATCATGATGACCACGTAGCGATCGTGAAGCAGGGCTTCGAGCTGGCTGCAGAAGCTTCTGAATTGCCGTTCGGGATAGGACTCGTATTCATCCTTATGCGGTGGAGCCATCGCAATCCCCGCCCCAGTTAGTTCTGCATGAACTCTCTCTGCTAGCTCAAGGAAGAAATCTCCTGTGGTCTTGGGGGCAGCCAATTCCATGTCAAAAAGAACAAAAATGTGATGCTCAGTTGGTGGGCTCAATCGAAGCTGATGGAGCACAGATGTCTTGCCTGTACGACGCTGCCCATGCAGAACCAGGATGTTCTGTTGATAGGTACCACTCAGGTTGCTGCGCACCCAATCCAAGATATCTTCTCGTCCATAGAACATGTTTCGAGTCCTGACGGGCGCCCCGGTTATGTATGGATTCGCGTCGTAGGGGATCGGCTTGTATGTAGGCACTTCACTCAAGAAATGAACTCTACCACCACTGACTAGCTTGGAATGACCTGCTCTGTTTATGTCATCGTACCTGACCTCGAAGCTCAACTCAACACTGCCGCTTCTAAGAGGCTCAAGGGCGAATTCCAGCGTGCGATGCCCTCTAGCCTCAATCTCATGAGGGTATTCCTTCGTCCCCTCGATGATTCTGAATTCGCCCTCTCGGGCTGGCAGAAGAGCGGCTGTAACGTTTGTCGCGGGCGCGTTACCTGTGTTCGCTAACTTGGCAAGGACTACGTGAGGTTGCGGCTTCGCCAGGCGCAATTGATCAACCAAAAGCTCTAGCTCCAAATCAGCGCGTGTTCCTGTACGTGCCGTGGCTTCAGCGATCAATTGCTGCCAGTGTTCGACAATCTGACGCAAGATGGTGAGTTCTGGATCCGCTATTCCGGCTGTCAATTGCCGTAATCTTCTCACCCTTATACCCATCCTCAGCAAAGCATCCTGTCGGTTTTTCTCAATCGCACTCGTTCGATACCATTGGACGTCGCCCAGTATTTGACTGGATTCACGCAACCATTCTCTCAGGCGACTGCGCCCCAACCAGCGAACTGTCTGGCTCAGTCGTACCAAATCGTTCTGTTCTACAGTGAATTCATCTAACCTTTGGCCTGACACCAGAGAGTGGAAGACCTGAAACAATTGCTGCAATTCGGCGCTTCGTTTCCACCACCCAAGTTCATGGAGCGATGATAGGATTTCTTGTGCGCCGTAGTTGCCTTTCAATAGCTTAGAATAGGCCGCCGCTAACTTTGCCTGCGCAGTGTCCTTAGTGGCGTAGATTGTGCCAATGTTTTCCAGCACCTCAATCGCGTATTCAAGGGCTGTGCTGCTCCGCCCCCCACGCTCATAGAGAGTGTCTATCAGTGGTTCAACGACAGAGGTCCCAGTTTCCACCAATGCTAACAAGGCATTCTGACGCACGGCCTCTGACCTGTCACTCAGCGCTTGCAGCAGCGAGGGGATTGCTTGATCATCCCGAAGTTCTCCAAGTGCCTTTGCCGCTTCCCACCGGACGCCATCGTCTTCATCTGATGATAGAGCCTTGATCAGGGGGGCAACTGCTCGCATGTCGCCGATCTTTCGTAATGAATCAACAGCGGCCCTTCTTACCTCCCTCCTGCTGTCTTGCAACACCCCAATAAGCAGCTCCAGGGCCTCTGTATGGCGAAGTTCACCCAGAGCCTGAGCTGCTCTCCACCGCATTTCCCACCTTTCGTCTTTCAAGGCAATGCTGAGCTTTGCTGTTGCCAGACCTTCGAAAGCAGCCAAGGCATCCATAGCCACTTCTCGGAAGTCCATATCAAGCAAGGTTTCTATTAGTTCATCGAGTGCGGGTTCGCCGCACATCACTAGAGCTTTTTTGAGCGCCTGCGACATCTCGCCCCGAGCATCCGGCAGAGCGTTGATCATGGATTTCACCACCCGCGGGTCGCAGATTTCCACTAGCACGTCCACAATCTCTTGAACTAGGTCGCCCTTGGCTTTGGCGAAGGCCTCAACCAGTTGCTCGACTCCTGGCTCTCCTATCCTTATTAAGGCAAGTTTTACTCCCTCGCGGACCTTCTGCCGTTCATCGCCCAGGGCCTCAATTAGCAAGCTAACGGCAGGAGCGCCGATCTGGCCGAGAGCTATCATGGCCACTCTGCGCACCTGCTCTTCTGAAACACTCAAGGAGCGGATGAGCGGTTCCACGACAGGCCGCCCTATCGCAGCGGCAGCCTGTGCCGCTTCCTCCGCTACACCCTGATCTTGATCGTCAAACACACGGATCAAAGGATGGATAGCTCGCTCATCCCGGATCTGCCCCAATGCCCAAGCGGCCCTCTTGCGAACACCCGGCCTGGGATCTTCCAGCGCATTGATCAAGGGAGTAACCGCCCATTCCTTCCCAATGCGACCCAGTGCCCAGGCCGCATTCTGGCGGAGTTCGGGGTTCTGGGCCTTCAAGAACCCAATAAGCGCCCCTTCCACACTTGTATCCTCAATCCCGGCGATGCTGGCGGCTGCTTCCTCCCACAGCTCAGGCGACTCTTTCCGGAACAGTTCGAACAGGTCTTTTCTGATGTTCTCCTTGAGGGTGCCAACTGGCTGCGCGGCCAGGCAGCGTGCAGCCAGGAAGAGGGCTTGCTGTGGATTTTGGCTACACTCACGGATCAGCCTGATCAATTCATGGGCCTCCCCCCGCAGCCCGGCCAGGAGCACGAAAACCTCCTCGTACCAGGGATCGTCGACATGCCCGGCGATGGTCTCCAGGTCGCTTCGTTCAAACACTGCTCGGGCCGCCAGGTATTCCTGCAAGGCCAAATGGGCGAACCCGTACTTGCCTTCCACACCTGGCCACAAGATGTTGGCGATGACCAGCTCGTTCAACAATTGGTCAACTCTATCGGCTGTGTGGCCGCTCCGGGACAGGATGGCTTGCATCCTGTCCAGAAGCTCACCCTTTTCCAGAGACCGTGCGCGACGGGTGTGAAGCTCCAAGGCCAGTTCCTGGAGAACCAGTTTTTTCAGGGCTGGTTCGAACGGGCTGGTTTCATCCTGATCTAGCAGGATACGCAGCAGCCCCTCGTACAAGGCCGCACAGCGCGCAGGCTTTTCTTGATCACTTTCATAGACCACGAGCAGGACGGAAAGGAACAACGGGTTAGCCGCCAGGGAGCGAAGCCCCTGGTTGCGGTCCATGGTCCGCCGCAACGCCTGAGCGTGTGCTGGCTGTCCGCCGTACCATCTGGCGCCCAGGTCATCTATGCCGGCATCGTCTAGCCCGAGCACCCACCAGCGCCTAAAGCGTGGTGAGAGACCCTGGTCATCGTCTCGCCTGGACGTTACGATCACGGGATTGAAGGGGTACTGCTTCGTCAAGTGCTGGATCTCGGCGGTCACCCGTGCCCGCTGCTCTTTCTCCGCGATCTTGTCCAGATCGTCCATGAGTAGCACACACTCGCCTCTCTCAAGCCGGTCGGTGAGGAAGAGATGGGGGTAAGGGACCTGATGGGCGGCAAAAACCTCGGTCAAGTGCGCCAACAGGTCCATGTCACTCCTGGCAAAGCCAGGCAGGGAAACGATGATGGGGAGTAGACGTTCGAGGGGTTTGTCCTGAAGCCCCAGGGTGAGCTGGCGGACATAGTCTGCGGGGACCTCCTCTTGCATGAAACGAAAAGCCAGGGCTTTCAACGTTGTAGACTTCCCGCTGCCAGGCTCGCCCAGGAGTACCATGTGCGGCGATCCGCGCAGCGCATCCTCGACAGGTAGCGCATGGGCAGGGACCTGGTCGCCCTGCTCTGCTTCCTGCCCTGTGGACGCCATTCGTTGATGGGAGTACTTTGCAACTCGAAGGGAGATGTAGATACCTTCGATGTCGAGGGGCTCCGCTCTGCCGGGTACCCGTATATCTCTCACGGCGCTTACCAGCGCCGTCTGGTATATGTTGACAAGGCGATTGCCCTCTACCGTTGTGCGGATTCGGTACAGCCATCGGGTCAGAGTATCAGCCCTGAATTTCCGCCAATGGACCAGAAGGTCTTCTATGCCATGCATGAGTTCAGTCCTTCCCCAATCTTCCACACAGTTACAGGCTCTACAAACAAAATCGGCTTCCTGAGCCAGCAGGATGGCTGCATTAAAGCGGCCACTTAGAGTCTTTCTCCCGCTGTTAGGCCGATGCCTTTGGAAGCCATATTCGTCCCCCCAGTTGACATCATGCTATTACGCTGTGCTACAAGCAATTTTACCACAGTTGCGCCGATTCTGCAACTTCTGTGTCATCTGAACGAGGTAGTTCTTCCCCGGTGTCAGCCAGACGTCAGGTTCTTGTCAGAATATGATCAAGCATTTTCCCTGGCTCTGTGGTACAATATGGTCGAAGCTATTCCCCTGGGAGCAGCTTGGTTAAGCGTTGGATTTCGTTGGCTTCAGTGCTCCCTCGGGAGCACTTGAAGCTAGGAAGGGGCTGAGATATGCGTGTGCTGATTGCCACCAAGGTACTGGCTGTCTTTGATGTCCTCAAGGACATCAAGGATGTCGAACTGGAGGAAGCCCTCTTCAGCGGGCAGATCTACGAGGACCTGGCCGGGAGCCAGTTGGCCATCATTGACTTCGAGGATGTGGTCCCCCATCCTTACAGTCTGGATATGCTCAAGGGGGTGCTGGCCGAGAAAGGGATGCTCTTCGTCAACAGTCAGGAGTTCCTATCTCAGCCGGATCGCTGGCTGGCCGAGGCCCGGGCGGCCAGAGGTGAACTCACCGCCTTGCCCGAGCAGAAGGCAGTGGCCTTCGTCTCGTATTCGGGCGGGACCGGTAAAACGATCCTGGCCCTGGACACGGCGGTTCACTTCGCCCGGCGCACCAAGATGCCCGTGCTCCTGGCCGAGTTCACCTATGGCGAGTCAGCTTTGCCTTCCATGACTGGCCAGGACATGCCCCGTCGTCTGTTCGACCTGGCGACCCAGTTGGACGTGGAGGCGCCGAAGTATAAGGGCGTCACTCTGGTGCCCATGGACTACGAGTACTGCCGGGATCTGCCAGTCCGCCAACTAGCGCAATATTTTGAAGAGCAGATGGAGAAGCACATCCTGATGGTGGTAGATAGCCGGTGGCCCCATGGCCTCATCAGCGCGGTCCAGGACGAGATTGATGAGTGGTTCGTGGTGGCCACGCCGCGCATTGATACCGTCGAGAATGCCCGTAGGCTGCACCACGAGCTAGAGAAGCTAGAGCGCAAGGCCTCGATCATCATCAATCAGAAATCCACTGCAGATAGCCTGGTTCTGGCCGGGTTTGAGGGGGCCCTCGACTTGCCGAGAGTTCGGCAACCGGATCGGTTGGAGGGTCAGTTAGGCAGGGAGATCTTGTCCCTGATTTATGGAAAGAAGAACTGGAGGAGATATGAACCTAAGGGATTCTTTGCCAATCTTGGCCGTCGCTTTAGTTCTGGTGGGCGCGTTTCTTCTCGTTGATCCGTTCGCCATATTTGGCGGTCCTGTAGAGATACCGACTCATACCTTCCTTCGTGCTGGTGAGGATGTTGATACGTACTCCATCCTGACCTCGGACATGATCGAGAGGTGTCAGCAGTCAGCCGAAGGGGTGGCGTGTAAACCGGCCGAGCTGGATGAGAACCGGATCTTCATCACACGGAAAGCTGTGGTCCAGGGGGAGGAGCTCGACCACGACGCCTATACTGTCGTCGGCGGTGACGATGGGTGGCGGCCGGGCCGGATGGATCTGGAGGTCATAAGTTTTCGGGCCGAAATAGACAAGATTCTGGGGGGCACGCTCCGGCCAGGGCACAAGATCAATATCTACGGCTTCCGCACTGAAAGTGAGGAAGACAGCCCGCCCCCGACGACCCTGATCGCCGATCACGTCTGGGTGGTGGACGCCCGTACCTCGACTGGCGGAGAGGTGGAGGCGCGGAGCAGAGGGAGGCGATGGTGCTGGGGGGGGATTCCTCGGCTCGAGCGGACTCGCGCTGGCGAGCTCAGGGCCGGCGAGCATTGTCACTGTAGCCGTAGAGCCAGAGATTGCCTTGCAGATCATTGAGGCCCTGGGTGCACAACAATATCAAGCATGGGTCACGCTATCGGGCCCTACTCCTAGCCCTACTGCGATCACCCAAGAACCGACGCCGCCGACAGCCGGGCCCATGCCCGACTTGGTCGTTGAGGACATTACCACCGGTCCCTTACCCATGGTAGTAGGTCAGCCTAGCAGGGTGCAGGTGAAGGTAAGGAATCAGGGCTCAGCGGAGATGGTGACCACGTGCTGGGTAGGACTGTATATTGATCGCGCGGCCGAGGCAGATCCTGGCAAGGACATGTTCTGCCCTCCGCTAAGGGTGGGCGAATCGGCCGTCATCTCCTATACTGTCACCTTGGCCGATGTGGGCTACCATGCCCTCACCGCCTGGGCGGATTGGCTAGAGGCGATACCCGAGGAGGATGAGACGAATAACCAGTACAGCGTCTCCATTCACTGGTCCGCCCCCCCTACCCCGACACCGACGCCGTTGCCACCAACACCAACACCGACGCCGACGCCCACCCCACCGACGCCGACGCCGACGACACAGACAGATGCGACGCCGACGCCGACGCCGCAGACTGATGCGACGCCCACCCCACCGACGCCGATGCCGACGACACAGACAGATGCGACGCTGACGACACCCACGCCTACGCCGGTGATCCATCTGATCTTCGAGAACAACTACCAGTGCAACTGGTATGCGGACATTGTGGACATTGTGTGCGACGACGGCGTCTGCCCGGTCTCCGAGGTTCCGGCTGAGGATATCCGGAGGGCTGGGGAGCATAGGCTGGACTTTCTTCACACCCGCGAGGTAACATTAACGGCGAAGAACGTGTATCCCCCTGGGGAAGACATCTGGATTATGCGCACCAACGTGGACGAACGCGCTGAGGTGCTCATTGAGGGACACGCGGAGGACGAAGAAGGGCGCCAGTTGTTCAAGCCGGGCGTAGAAGGGAAGGTCGTCATCCGCCTGGCCGAAGGGGCAACAGAGGCTACGGTGACGCTCCTGGATGGTGCCGTGCAAGCAGAGGTGCAGGATAGGCTCAGCGCTGATGTGGTGGAGCTGGCCAATTGCCAGCCGCTAGTGAATAGACTGATTGATTAGACGCAAGATCATGAGACTACTCAACATTCGGGGGTATTCGGACCATGGCGTTTCTTGATCGGAACGACCGCTACGATTACAACGAGATGGTCGCGCAGATCCAAGACTATTGTGTGCAGTGGGAGATTCCTGTGCCCCGCTGGCGTTACGCTCACGATGAAGAGATCAACGCCTTCCACGCCAACGTCCTGCGGGCCATGCGGCGGCTCGGCTTCCAGATCGTCGAGGAGGACCGCCAGCGTGTGGCCAGGGAGGTGGCTGGTCGCATCACCAAGATGGGTGTGCTCCAGCCTTTCCTGGTGCAAGAGGGAATTGAGGAGATCATCGTCCGTGACGGCTTCGTGCAGGTGGAGAGGGAAGGTCAGATCGAAGATGTAGGACGCCTGGGCCTGGAACAAGGCAGTGATCATTATTACTACGCCCTGGCGCGGCGCATTGCTGACCTGGAAGGCGAAGAGCTCTCAGCCGAGAGACCGCAGATGAAAGTCGGCCTGCCCGACGGTTCCCGCTTCACAGCCACCATCCCACCCATGAGCCGCCGGGGCACAGCCATCAACATCCGGCGCTTCGCCCTGAGGAGGATGACCTTCCACGATCTGATCGAACAAGGCAGCATAGATGAGGAGACGGTGGATTTCCTGGCCGAGGTGGCGACTAGCATGAACGTCAGCGTCGCCTTCTCTGGCAAGCCGGCGGCAGGCAAGACCACCTGGCTCAACGCCTTCTCCCAGCACTTGCCCAAGCGAGCTCAGGTGTCAGCCATCGAGACGTTCCAGGAGCTGCAACTCCAGATTCCCCACGTTCACCACTTGGTGGTAGAAGAGGACCCCGATGTGATGGGCGAGGCCATCAACACCACCATCCTGCGCATGCGCCCCGACGTCTTGGTCATCGGTGAGGTGGTCTCCCGCGAGGCCGTCGAGTACATCATGGCCCTGAACCTGGGTATCGTGACCCACGCCACCGTGCACTCCAAGAGCGCCCGGCTGGCTCCCACTCGCCTGCTGAGCCTCTCTCGGCAGTCCGATATCCCGGTGGAGGAGCGCCGTGAGATCATTGGCGCTGGGCTGGGTCTGGTGGTGCATTTGGCCAAGATCTGGGACGACCAGGCAGATCGCTATCAGCGTCGCATGGAGGAACTGCTGGCCATTCGCGGCGTCCGCGATGGCAAGCTCGAGACAGAAACCCTGAAGCGCTGGGACGGCAGGGGCTTCACACCGCTGAAGGTAGGGAGAGAGATATGGCAGGCTCTTTGATCTTTGGCGCTGGGCTGATCCTGCTGGTATACGTGGTGATTGATAGGCTGCTGCTATACCGCCTGCGACCCCACCTGCGCCGACGGGGGCTGAAAGGTCTCCCAGAAACCCGGGAGATGAACTGGCGGGATTATGTGGCGCTTCCTGTCACCTTCGCCCTGGCCTATCTCATGCGAGAGGGGCGTCTCATCAGCATATACTTGATAGTCCTGGGTGTTCTGATTACCCTGTACTACGTACTCTGGCGAACGAAGGCCAGGACGGCGATGGCGATGGATGCCGAGATCCTGAAACTGGTGGAGGAGTTCCAGAGCCAGTACAAGCTTACGCCCCCCATCTTCTCGGCCCTGGGCCAGACCAGGCTCAAGGTGGCCGAGCCGCTGCGGGGACACGTGACGGCCACTGTGGAGTCCTTCTACGTCACCGCCTCCCAGAAGCGGGCCTTCGCGGAGTTCCGACAAAGGGTGCCCAATTCCTACCTCAATCAGTTCGTGTACATCCTGGAGCGGAGTGAGACAGCCCGCCGCGAGGTCGTGCAAAAGGCCCTGGAGCGGCTCGTCGCCCGGCTGAGACGCCGGGAGCAACTGCGCGTAGAGACAGAGACCGACCTGACGATGATCACTGGCCAGACGCAGCTCATTCTGGTTCTGGGCATCGGGATGCTGTTTGTGGTGGCTCTGATCCCCAGCCTGCGGGAGGTCTACACCCGATCTCGGAGCGGTCAGATTCTGTTCATCGTCTTGGCCACCATCGGGGTTTTGACGACGTATTACATAGACCGGCGGACCACTTCGCTGAAGGAGAAGGTGCTATGACGACGAACGTGATATTCGGCCTTCTGCTCATCGCCGCAGCCACGATCATCCTGGCCGACAGACTATTGTATTTGCTCTGGCGCATCGTCCGGTTTC
>Ga0114922_10005549_pt1 | contig 11631 bp, 10 predicted proteins | sample AartaG_FD_100975 | JGI IMG/M metagenome (GOLD analysis project Ga0114922, IMG submission 100975) | Deep subsurface microbial communities from Aarhus Bay to uncover new lineages of life (NeLLi) - Aarhus_00045 metaG | ecosystem: Environmental > Aquatic > Marine > Oceanic > Sediment | place...
AGCGTCTCCTCGTCGCGCACGAGGATGAACTCCCAGGGCTGGCGGTTGTAGCCGGACGGCGCGCGCCGGCCCGCGTCCAGTATCCGCATCAGGTCTTCTTGCGGCACGTCGCACTTCTTGAAGGCCCGCACGCTGGCCCTCCGCGCAATCGCTTCGAAGAAATCCATGGCAGGTCCTTTCCGTTCAGGGAACTCACTTCGCATGGCGCTCCGAACGTTCAGCCTAACGGCCACAGGAGCACCACTTCAAGCAGGGAACTCAGGGCCAGGAATAGGAAGGCGAAAGCGAGGAAGAACAGCCCGCGCAGATTGCGCGCCCGGTTGTCGGCGGCTGGCCGGGTGAAGACGGCAATGCCCAGCCCAACGATCGTCAGCATGTTCCAGAAGCCGATCAGGGCCCTACGCCGCCACGACCGATAGACGACCAGCGATGCAAGGCCGGCCGAGACGTAGGAGAGCCCGGCTAGGCACAGCGCCCACGGATAGAACCAGGACCACGGCGTGTGCTCGCGTGACAGGATGGCGTCAGCCACTGCGCCGTACCTCATCCCGGGCGGCCTGACCGGGGTGAACCAGAGGTCCTCGGTGAAGGCCCCCGCTGTCTCTCCGATCCAGACGCGCGTGTAAGGAATGTAGCCGTGACCCGTGCGCGGCCTGAACCCGTCCGGCACGCCTGGCAGCCACCCCTTGTGTCGGAAGTGGTTCACCAGCATGAGGTAACCCAGTTGCTCCGCGTTTGCGACCTCGAAATACCCCTCCAGGAACAGCGTGATCTTCAGATAGGCGTCGCCGTACGACGCCGTCGGCCGAAGCGGATAGAACGGACGCTCCGTAGGGAACTGGACGTGCACGCAGGGCCAGCGATCTGCGTCCCATGCCTGCGGCGTCCAAAAGCGCGGGAACTCTTGCAAGGCCTCCTCCCAGGAGGCGATCCAGACCAGCACGAGCACGTAGTCCTCGCCCAGGTAGTCTTCAAACGCGGCAAGCTCGCCGCGCGGCATCCCCACGCCTTGCTTCTCGATGTAGCGCGCCAGCTCCTGCTCTGAAGCAGCCTTCACGGTCTCGGCGTGGATGCCCCACTTCTCCGCCACCTCGTGCACGAAGACACCCCCGGCGTTCAGTGGGTATGCCCGGCCCTGAGTCACCGTTCCCAGGCGGAATAGTGCGGGGTAGATCTGAGTGGCCGTGAGCGCCCTTCCGAGACTGCGGATCTGGAGGCGCGCCGTCTGCCGCGGGTCGTAGCCCTCGAAAAGGGGGAACACGTCCACGACGTCAAGCTTCACCTGGTCCGGAGTGCCCGGCACGGGGAACATCCAGAGCGCCTTGTCCTCCTGGGCCAGGTCGGCGCTGATGGCGATGACCATGCTTTCGATGCCGTCCCGATGAGCGATGGCCGCCATCTGCTCGTTCTGCGTCAACGGCGCGAGAGCGCTGTAATCACGCCCGCTCCAGGCCACCCCGTCCGCGTGTGCCGCGCGGGGCGCCAGAATGCACACCGCCACGACCGTCAATGCCATCCATCTAGCCTTCATCCCCAACCCCTTTCATCAACCGGTGATTCCGCTATCGTCCAGCAACCGTGATATGCCCTATTCTCAATCCACTTCCCATTCCCATGGCGCATCAGACGCTCAGCTCAACGGCCAGAGGAGCACGGCTTCAAGCAGGGAGCTGAGGGCCAGAAACACAAGGGCAAAAGCCAGGAAGAACAGAGCCCGCAGGTCGCGCGCCCGGTTGTCGGCCGCGGGCCGCGTGAACAGCGCGATGGCCAGACCGACAATCGTCAACATGTTCCAGAGGCCCACCAGGGCTCTGCGCTTCCACGACCGGTAAACGACCACTGACGCAAGCCCCGCCGAGACGTAGGACAGCCCGGCCATGCAAATCACCCAGGGCCAGAGCCAGGACCAGGGGCCGCCTTCGTAGGACAGCATCGATTCAATCGCGACGCAGTACGCCATCCACGGCAGCTTGACCCGGGCGAACCAGAGGTCATCGGTGAGATTCTCAGCCTGTGTCCAGACCGAGACGCGGGTGTAGGGGATGTGCTCGCCCTGACTGGCCTGCGGGAATCCAGGCGGCGCGCCTCTCAGATAGCCCTCGTGCCAGAGGTAGCCGACGCCGACGTCGTGGCGCAGTGAGTCTTTTTTCGCGACGTCGAAGTAACCTACCAGGAACAAGTTGATCTGCATGTGTGTGTCGCCGTAAGACGCCGTCGGCCGAAGCGGATAGAACGGCCGCTCCGTGGGGAACTGGATGTCCACGCTCGGCCTGCGGGCGGTATTCCAGGTCCACGTTTCCCCGTAATCCGGAAACTCCTTGAGGAACTCCTCGCGCGAGGGTATCCAGACCAGCGCCAGGACGTAGTCCTCGCCCACATAGTCCTCAAACGCGGCGAGTTCCCCGCGCGGTATCCCCACGCCCTGCTGGTCCAGGTACTGCGCCAGATCGTCCACGGAATCAGCGGTCACGGTCTCCCCGTGGATGCCGAATTTCTCCATTCTGATAGCCACGGCGACGCCGCCCGCGCGCCCGGCGTGCGCAGGGGCCAGCATGTATCGCGCTATGCGGAGCACGGCGGGGTAAATCTGCGTCGCGGTGAGGGTAGCCCCGAAGCCACGGATCTTCTGCCGCGCGTTCGGACGGGGGTCATACCCCTCGAAAAGAGGAAACGTGTCCACCACGTCCAGTTTGACCTGTTCGAGAGTGCCGGGGACCGGGAAGATCCAGAGCGCCTTGTCCTGCTGCGCCAGATCGACGCTGACGGCGATGACCATCCTCTCGACGCCGTCTTCATGCACTATGGCCGCCATCTGCTCGTTCTGGCTCAACGGGGCCAGAGCGGTATAGTCGCGACCCCACCACACCTTGCCGTCCGCGTGCGCCGCGCGGGGCGCCAGAATGCACACCGCCACGAGCGCCAATGCAATCCATCTAGCCTTCATCCCCAACCCCTTTCCTCAACCGGTGATTTCGCTATCGTCGAGCAACCGTGATATGCCATATTCCTAATTCACGTCGCCCAGGTAGACCGGGCCCCGGGCCTCCGGGTCGGCCAGCAGCGGCACCAGGGCCTTCGGCCAGAGGTCGTAGCTCGCCAGCCGATCCAGTTCGAGCCACTCGACGCCGACCTGCGCCGAATCGGGCTCGGTTTGGCGCGAGGCATCGGGCGGGCTCGTCAGCCGGCAGTCGAAGAAGAAGATGACGCCGTGTACGTCGGCGTGCCGGTCGGCGAACTCGTGATGCCTGCCGATGTATTCGCGCACGTGGCGGAGCGGTCCGACCTCGGCGTCGGCGCCGGTCTCCTCGCGCACTTCCCGCTGGACGGTCTCGACCAGCGTCTCGCCCGGCTTCTGCGCGCCGCCGGGCAGAATGTAGTAGACGCCGTCGACGTCCCGGTTCTTGACGGCCAGCAGCTTCCGTTCCTCGAAGATGATGGCCCGCACGCCGTTGCGCAGATACATGGATCTCGCTTTCTCGCTTCTTGAGGCACCGGCACTGGGGATCCCGGAATGCCCGCCCGATTATGTGCTTCTGTCCTCACCCTTCAAGGCGTGGCGCCTCAAAGCAGCGGCGCCAGAAGGGCCATGTACGCCAGCATCGTCAGTATGATGTACGTGGCGGTGAACAGAAAAATGAAGCTGCCCGCCTGGGGGAGGCGCTTCCCGTCCTCGCCCCGAGCGATGAACACCCGCACGGCGAAGGCGACGAAGGTCAGCAGATTCCAAAAGCCCATCTGGGCATATCCCCGCCACCTATGGTACAGGAGAAGTGCCGACGACCCCGCGCACACGTAGGACGCGAGCGCGACCGCAAAGAGCCAGTAGAGACTGACCTGTGGCGGCGAAGTCAGCCACCCAATCATCCGGGCGTACTTGATGCGCCGGGGACCGCCGGGCAGGAACCAGAGATCATCGGTGAAGTTCTCGGCCCGCGTCGAGATGGTGATCGTGGTGTAGGGGACGTCTTCGTCCGGAAAGCCCGCCACGAGCTCCCTGGGCGTCGTTCGCCAGAAACGGTTCTGCTCACGGTACGACACGCGCAGGTGTTTCGCCAGAGGCGGCGCCGTCTTCGCCCGCACGTGACCCATGACGAACAAGGTGACGGGGATGGTGCTGCTCCCATAGCCGCACGTCGCCCGAAGGGGGTAGAACGCTCGATCCGTGGGGAACTCGACGTACAGGCACGGCCAGCGAGCACGCCCGGGATAAGAGTCCTCCCCGTACTGCGAGAACTCCTCGAGCAGTTCTTCTCGGGAGGCGACCCATGCCAACACGAGGAAGTAGCCTTCCTTCAGGTAGGGCGACAGTGTGGCAATCTGCTCTTGGGGAACGGCCGCTTGCTTGGTACGCAGGTAGCCGGCCAGATCTTCCAGTGACCGGGCTGTCACCGCCTCGGCGTGGACGCCGTGCTTCCGCATCTCACTGTAGACGGTCACGGGACTGGCTCCGCCCCCGGCCCCGGCCAGATCCGCCAGTGACCGGGCTGTGACCGTCTCTGCGTGGACGCCGTACTTCGGCATCTCACTGTAGACGCTCACGGGACTGGCTACCCCCCCTGCCCCGGCCACTTCGGGCACCCGCCGGCGAATGCCCATCGCCCGCCCGATGAGAACGGGATAGACCTGCGTGGCACTTACCTGCACCATGAACGCCTCGATCCGCTGACGTGCATGTTGGACGACATCCCTCCCGCCGAAGTCCGGGAAGACTTCCAGCACGTCCAGCTTGGCCTGCTCGGGATCGCCGGGCAGGGGAAAGACCCAGAGGGCCCTGTCTTCGTTCTTCAGCTCCAGGCTCATGGCAATGATGAGCCTCTCCACCCCGTCCTGGTGCGCGATGGCGGCCCTCTGCTCGCCCTGTTCGATGGAGCGCAAGGAAGTCAGGTCACGCCCCGCAAACGCCGCGCCGTCGGCGACGGCGTCAGCCGGGGCAAAGAACAGCACGCCCACCAACGCCACCCATACTATAGGCCAGCCCCTCATGGTTCTGTCTCCCTCCTTCCAATTGCAGCGACACACGCAACTGCCGCAGCCCCGCACGTCAGGCGAGCGGCGCGAGCAGCACCGCCCTCGCCGCAAATGCCAGGAGCGCATAGATCAGAGCGAAGACCAGGAGGAAAGGCACCAGGTCCCGCTTCTCCCCGACCTCCCGCCGGTGGTACTTCGCGACGGCATAGCCCAGCCCGATCAGCGTCAGCAGGTTCCACACGCCGCGCCGCGCATAGGGGCGCCACTCGTCGTAGACGAGCAGCGCCGAGATGCCCGCTGAGACGTACGACAGCGCGGCAATGAGCAGCGCGCAGAACGGCGCAAAGACGTACGGCCTTAAGAGAATCGCCATGACACTCGCGTACTTCACCGACGCAGGCTCATGGGGTCTGAACCACAGGTCGCTGGTGAGTTGGTCGGCCGTAAGCGACCGATCATAGACCACTGTGTACCGCACAGGGCTCTCAGTGAAACCCTCCGTGAACTGCTCGGGGGCGTTCGGGCCGAATCCGTCCTGCCTGCAATACGCCACGCCGAAGTGCTCCTCGGCCCATTCGGGATCGTCGACATCGAGAGTAACGAAACCCACCACGTAAACGGAGATCCAAATCCACTTCCGGCCGTACGCGCTGGTCGGCCGGAGGGGATAGAAGGCGCGCTCGGTCGGGAACTCCACGTAGAGGCACGGCCAGCGCTGCGAGGAGTGCCACCAGCCCTCCCGCACTTCAGGGAACTCCCTGAGCAGCTCTTCGCGCGACGCTATCCAGGCCAGAACTAGAACGTACTCGTCCGACACATAGGGCTCGAACGTCCGCAGGTCTTCCCCGGCAATCGTGGCCCCGTTGGCGGCCAGATGGGCGGAAAGGGCCTCCAGCGAATCGGCGCTGACCGCCTCCGCATGAACGCCGTACCTGTCGACCGCCTGGTGCACCGATACGGGCTCGAAACCCGAGGAACCACCGGCAGTAGCGATGAAGAAGAGCGGCAAGATTACCGGATAGATCTGCGTGACCGCCATCACGGCCGTTACGCGCTCTATGGCCATTCTTGCCTGGCCGCGCAGGTTCTTGCCCGAGAACTCGGGGAAGGTGTCCAGCACGTCCAGCCAAACCCGGTCCGGCGTCCCGGGCACCGGGAAGATCCAGACGGCCTTCTCATCTTGCTCCAGGTCGATGTTGATAGCGATTATCAGCTTCTCGACGCCGTCCCGATGCGCGATGGCCGCAATCTGTTCGTCCTGTGGCGAACGCTCGAACGGCGACTCGGGATCGCTTTCGTACGCCACGCCGTCGGCGCGCGCCTGCCCCGCGAAGGTCAGAGACAAACCGCACACGATAGCCCACAACGCAATCCGGCCCCTCATGTCTCACCCCTCCTCCCCTCGTGTGTATCGCGCCGCCGCTCTGCGTCTCCCGCTCAACTGAGCATCGCCATCAGGAACGATTTCACGCAGCCAGTCAACATGATGTAAACCAGCGAGAACCAGAACAAGAAGGCAAAGCGGTGCGGCATCGGCTCTCCGTCCTCGGACCTGTATAGGGCGACTGCGATGGCGAATGCGATCAGCGTGAGTAGATTCCACAGCCCCAGCCGCGCGTAGGGCTTCCACTTCGCGTGGATGATCGCCGCCGTGACTCCCGCCGAAACGTAGGAGAAGCCCGCCACAACCAGCACCCACAGCAGGACGGCCACAAGCGGCCGCGAGAGCGAGTGAATCGCCTTGGCGAGGCCGATGAGCGGCGGATGGTAGGGCTCGAGCCACAGATCGAACGTGAGCTTGTTTACGTCCACATGCGACCGGCCAATCACGGTGAAACGGACCGACCCCTCGGGCAGGCCTCGCACGAACCGCTCGGGCGTGTCGGCAGGGAAGCCGTCCTGCTCGCAATACGCGACTCTGAACCGCTTGCGCACCAGCTCGTGCGCCTCGGCCCTGACGTAACCCACAACGTAGACCCAGATCGGAAAGAGGGTGCTGCCGTACGCCCTTGTGGGCTGGAGGGGGTAGAAGGCGCGCTCCGTCGGAAACTCCACGTACAGGCAGGGCCACCGCCCCATCGCCCTGCTGCCGCGGCGGAGGTAGTCGGGGAACTCGGCCTCAAGCTCCTCGCGCGACGCTATCCAGGCCAGCACCAGGACGTACTCGTCCGAGAGGTAAGGCGCGAACGTCTGGAGGTCTTCCTCAGCGAGCCGCGCCTCCTTGCTCTGAAGGTACTCTGCGAGCGCATTCAGGGAGCCTGCCGTAATGACTTCCGCGTGGATGCCCCACTTCTCGATCTCATTGTGCAGGGACGCCGCAACCGGCGGCTCGGCCGGACCGCCGGCGTGCGACATGAAGTACCTCAAGAAGAATATGGGGTAAACCTGAGTCGCCATCGCCAGGCTCATGAACGCATGCACCTCCTGCCAAGCCTGGCCGCGGACGTCTTTGCCGGAGAACTCCGGGAACCGGTCGAGCACGTCCACCTCGACGTCCTCGGGCCTTCCGGGCACAGGGAAGATCCACAGCCCTTTGTCCTCGTCCTCCAGGCTCAGGTCGACGGCGATGACCAGCCGCTCGATCCCGTCCTGATGCACGATGGCGGCGCGCTGCTCGTGCTGATAGACACGCTGCAGGGATGAGTAGGTGCGCGCGCCGTAGGCCACGCCGTCCGCGCACGCCTGCCCGGCGAATAGCAGAGACAGGGCCCACGCGACCGCCCAAACCGCAATCCGACCCCTCATGTCTCACCCCTCCTCCCCTCGTGTGTATCGCGCCGCTACCCGCTGCGGCGCGGGTCGTCCGGATACGTCACGTTCACGAGCGCCAGGCCCCGGGCCGGAGCCGTCGGCCCCGCCGCATCCCGCCGGCACACCTCCAGGGCCCGGGCGAACTCGCCCGCCGCCATCTTCCCCCGCCCGACCTCCAGCAGCGTTCCCACGATGATGCGGACCATATTGTAAAGGAAACCGTTCGCCTCGACCAGATAGTGAAGCTCGTCCCCGGCCTCGGCCAGCTCGCTGCGAGTCACACGCCGTACGTTGCTCTCCGTCTCCGTGTGCTCGCTGGCGAAGCTGGTGAAATCGTGCTCGCCGACGAGCATCGCCGCGCATTCGCGCATCGCGCCGACGTCCATGTCCCTCCATTCTCGCAGCGTGAAGCGTTCCCTTAAGGGCCGCCGTGCCGCGCTGCGCAGGATGCGGTAGCGGTAGAGCTTCGAGGAGGCCGAGTAACGAGCGTCGAAGCCGGCGGGCGCCTGGCGGCTGTCGAGCACGGCCGCGTCGGCTGGCAGCCAGTAGTTGAGGGCCGGCACGAACCGGTCGGCGCCCAGGTCGGACTCCGTGTCGAAGTGGGCGACCTGCCCCTCGGCGTGCACGCCCGAATCCGTGCGGCTGGCGCCGGTGACGCGCAGCTCTTCGCCCGTGGTCCGGCGGACGGCGTCCTCGAGCACCCCCTGCACGGTCCGCCCCTCGGCCTGGACCTGCCAGCCGAGGAAGTCCGTCCCGTCGTACTCGAGGGTGAGCATCAGCCGGCGCATGTCGTGAATGTAGTTCACGGCAGCGGCCAGTGTCCAGTGATCAGTGGCCAGTCAAGGCAGTTGCCAGTGACCGGTTGTCAGCAACGACCGAAGGCAAGACAAGGCGGATCCCCCCGGCACTGGCGCCGCGCCCGTGATTGAAAAGGCGCCGACCCGTTCCTATAATGCGGCACGTCCCCCGTCCGGGCAGCAGTCGCGCGCGTCGGCGAGCTTCTGCCCCGATCCCGACGATCGAGCAAGGACCCCCATGCGCTGGTCGGCCACCCTCATCCCCACGCTTCGGGAGACTCCCGCCGAGGCCGTCGCTCCCAGCCACCGGCTGATGCTGCGCGCCGGGCTGATCCGGCAGGTGGGCAGCGGCCTTTACGCCTACCTGCCGCTCGGGACCCGTGTGCTCAACAAGGTGGTGGCCGTCGTCCGGGAGGAGATGGACAGGGCCGGCGCGATCGAGGTGCTGATGCCGGCGCTCTGGCCGATAGAGCTCCTGCAGGAAAGCGGCCGCCTGGATGCGTTCGGGCGCGACCTGATCACGTTCCGCGACCGCCACGGCCGGCCGCACGCGCTGGCGCCGACCCACGAGGAACTCGTCACCCGCCTCGCGCACGACGCCCTGGCCAGCTACAAGCAGCTTCCCCTCACGCTCTACCAAATCCAGACGAAGTTCCGCGACGAGGTGCGGCCCCGCTTCGGCGTGCTGCGAACGCGCGAGTTCATCATGAAGGACGCTTACAGCTTCAGCGCGGACGAAGCCGGACTGGCGGAATGCTACGAGGCCATGCGCGAAGCCTACGGGCGCATCTTCAGCCGATGCGGGCTGGACTGCATCGTAGCACAGGCCGATCCCGGCGCCATGGGCGGGGAAGGCTCCGAGGAGTTCGTGGTGCCGAGCCCCTTCGGTGAAAGCAGCTACGTCCGTTGCGAAGGCTGCGGCCACACGGCGAACGTCGAGGTCGCCGCGGCACCGCCCCCCTGCCCCGGGCCGCGGGGAGATGAGCCCGAGCTGCGCGAGGTGGCCACGCCGGGCATGACGTCCATCGAGGCGGTCAGCAGCTTCCTGGGCGTTAGGCCCCAGGCCATGATAAAGACGATCATCTACGTCGCCGACGGGACGCCGGTCGCCGCGCTGGTCCGGGGCGACCACGACGTGAACGAGGCCAAGCTGCGGCGCGTGCTGGGCGCGGAGTCGCTCGAGATGGCCGGCGCCGACATGGTCGAGAAGGTGAGCGGCGCTCCCGTGGGCTTCGCCGGACCCGTCGGACTGGCGGGCGTGGAAACGGTCGCGGATCACGCGGCCGCCGCCGTCCCGGCTTCGGTGACCGGCGCCAACAAGGAAGACGCGCACTTGCTGGGCGTCGTCCCCGGACGCGACTTCGAACCCGACCGGGTGGCCGACATCCGCTACGTTACGGCGGAGGATCGGTGCGCCGCGTGCGGGGGCCGTATCCGCCTCTTCGAAGGCATCGAGCTGGGCCATTTGTTCCGGCTGGGCACGAAGTACAGCGAGGCGCTCGGGGCGACGTATCTGGACGGCGACGGCAGGGAGAAGCCTTACGTGATGGGCTGCTACGGCATCGGCGTCAACCGCATCGTTGCGGCTCTGATCGAGGGCGGAGCCGACGAGCGCGGCATAGTCTGGCCGCCCGGCGTGGCGCCCTACGAGGTGCTCGTGCTGCCGCTGGACATGAGCGAGGAGCGCATCACGGCCGCCGCCGAGGCCGCCTACGGGCAACTGCGCCAGGTGGGCCTGGACGCACTGCTGGACGACCGGGACGAGCGGCCGGGCGTGAAGTTCCATGACGCGGACTTGATCGGCTTCCCGTTGAGGATTGTCATTGGCAAAGGCTACCTCCGGGATGGTAGCCTGGAACTGCAAGTGCGGAGGGACGACGCGCGCACGGAAGTGGCGCCCGGCGAGATCGCCGAGGCCGCCCGCCGCAAGCTGGCGGAGCTGTCCGTCCACAACGAACAGGGGAGTTGAGAAGCCCGACATGGCCGAGGCAAGCCGCCCGGAGAAGGCCAACCTGATATGCGCCGTTCTGGCCGGCCAGGAGCCCTGGTTCGCCGAGGCCATGGACCGCATGGAGAAGCTGTTCGGCCCGACGGACCTCGAGAGCGAGGTCTGGCCGTTCGACTTCACGGACTACTACGCGGAAGAGATGGGGAGCCCGCTGCTGCGGAGGTTCTATAGCTTCAAGGAGCTGATTGCCCCCGACAATCTGCCGGCCATCAAGCATACGACGAACAGGCTCGAGAAGGAGCTGGCTCGCGCCCTGCCGCAGGCGCCGCCGCGCCCGGTGAACCTGGATCCCGGGTTCGTCTGCCTGAGCAAGCTGGTGCTGGCCACGACGAAGGACCACGCCCATCGCGTCTACATCGGCGCGGGCATCTACGGCGAATCGACGCTGCACTGGCGGGACGGCGCCTTCCAGCCCTGGGAGTGGACTTACCCGGACTACAGGCGGGAGGAGTGCCGGGAGTTCTTCGGCCGCGTGCGCGAGCTGTACCGCGAGAAGCTGCGCCGGCCACAGGGCCGCTAGCGCGGGGCGAAACGGCGCAAGACAGGAGGCAACCCAAGGCAATGGAACGGACGCTGGTGTTCCTGAAGCCCGACGCCGTCAGGCGAGCCCTGGTGGGCGAGGTCATCTCGCGCTTCGAGCGCCGCGGCTTCAGCATCGTGGGCCTCAAGCTGATGCAGCTTGGGGAGGAGTTCGTGCGCGAGCACTACGCCCAGCACAAGGGCAAGGACTTCTACGAGCCGCTGGTCCGTTACACTACGAGCGGCCCGGTCGTTGCCATGGTGCTGGAGGGCAAGAACGCCGTCGCGGTGGTCAGGAGGATGATGGGCGAGACGTTCGGCAGCGACTCGGCGCCCGGCACGATTCGTGGGGACATGGCACTGAGCAACCGCTTTAACCTGATCCACGGCAGCGACAGCGCCGAAGTCGCCGAACGCGAAATACGGGCGTTCTTCAACAAGAACGAACTGGTCCAATACCCCGTAGAGGCCACGCGCTGGATCTATGACCAGAGCGGACCGGAACCGGTGTAGAACCAAAGGAGAAGGGCAGATGCCAGCCAGGAAAGGGACGGAATCGTCGAACGCCATCGGCCTGCGGCGGCTCGC
>Ga0114922_10005550_pt1 | contig 11627 bp, 7 predicted proteins | sample AartaG_FD_100975 | JGI IMG/M metagenome (GOLD analysis project Ga0114922, IMG submission 100975) | Deep subsurface microbial communities from Aarhus Bay to uncover new lineages of life (NeLLi) - Aarhus_00045 metaG | ecosystem: Environmental > Aquatic > Marine > Oceanic > Sediment | place: Aarhus...
AGCTTCCAGACGATGCCTGGGGCCATATTTTCCTAAGGGACAGCGAGAGGAAGGAGATATGGTGCGACATGGCCTGTTTACGCATCTACCAAGTTCGTGATGAACTACCCGGACCCGAATCATGGCTCATCCTCAGAAAAGACGATAATGGAGAGAAGAAGTTTCAATTGTCAAATGCATCTCGTAATACAAAGATGAGCAGGCTCGCAGAGATGTCATGCAGCCGGTACTGGATAGAGCGAGCCTTTGAGGATGCAAAAGGAGAAGTAGGGATGGCGGATTATGAAGTAAGAGGATGGCTGGGCTGGCATCATCACATGACAATGGTCCTGTTGGCGATGCTCTTCCTGCTAACTTTACAAATGAAATGGAAAGACAAAGCTCCGATGCTGACGATACAGGATGTCAAGGAGATTCTGGTGGTGATATTGCCAAGGAGGAGGGTAACAAAGAAGGATATACTTGAGATCGTAAAGCGGAAGCATAAAGCGAGGGAATCAGCAAGGAAGGCTCATCATAAGAGGAATAGCAAACCAAACTAAGAATATTTTGATGATTTTCATGCAATCTAAGCACGCTTAGTTTGCGCTATCTCATGATTTTGGATATTGATGTCTATTCTCCTTTCAATCCCGTGGAAATTGATATTCAGGCGCCCGATAATCGTAGATTCTTTGAGGCTAATGTGAACAATAAGATGGAAAATGGATAAGATTAAATAGCATTATTTATAAAATGACAAAGTCAAGTTAGTTCTTTAACTAAAATAACATTTGATAATGACTGTTTTTTAAGTTCATCGAGCTTGGGCATCAACCCCTTTTTAATTTCATTTCTTCTTAGCCATGTATCATCAATCACTCTGAACACCTTTTCCTCTTCTATGTCATCAATAATTTCATCGGCATTTACGCATTTACTACCTTGACCAATAGTGTTCATATAAATTCTACATTTATCATGACCTTGGGACGCAGCAATCCCAATCACCGGGACATTTACAATAGTAGCAAGAATTAAGGCATGTAGCCTTTGAGCTATAACAAGCTCCATCTTTTTAAAAATCCCCGCAACTTCTTCCGGAGAAAGTTCTTCCTTTAACATAATGGTATTATTTTTGTTTTTCATCAAACTTACAATCTCCATACAAACTAAATCATCTCTTGGATTCTTTGCAACGTCCATAGGGATAAAGATTATCTGGGCATTATATTCTTCTATCAAATAATCTGCAATTTGAGCCAATTTCTCTTTGAACTTAGAATATTTTAAGTGAAAAGAAAAAGGCATGAGATTCAACTTTAATCGTAAAGTTGCTGGCAAGAAACCACTGACCTTGTAAAAAACCTTTCTTGGTGCAATTCCTATTATATATCCATCATCTTTGATTCCATAATTCATTGCAATCCGTTCAAACGCAGATTCGTCAGGAGAAATTAAAAACGAGGGATCGGCGGTGACAAATATACGGGGTATCAAAACACCAATTTTTTCGAGAAGCTCTTTAGATTCTTCATTCCTTAATATAATTAAATCACACTTATTCAAGGCGAGTCTGGCAAAAAACCGCCCTATTTTTGTATCCAGCGGTCCAATCTCAACACCGTAAAGGGCTACTGGTACACCCATCATCTCAGCAAAGAACACTCTGATCAGATGATATGGAACATCTAGAAAGCTTGACTGGTCTTGAAGCATTTGTCCACCACTCCATATAAATAGATCTGATTTTGAAATTGTCCTTGCTACGGTAAATATATTCTTAAGACCTGTATAGACCGCCTTTACATTGTGGACTAACGTTACCCTCTTTGGGCAGTGTGACAACACTGTTATATCAACATCGCCTATTTGAGAAAGGGACTTTAGCAAAGAATCGAGAATTGCTTCTTCTCCTTTATTAAAATCTGCATTTGTCATTCTTGCAATTACTATTTTTGTCATATTATACCATCAAAGTCATCTAAATATTTCAAATGTAGTTACGTTAGTTTTATATGCTGATTATATTTTTAAATACTTTGAGCATACTTCTAAAATCGCATAGTATATTGCTATATGCCTGATTAGCCATTGGACAATAACAATTTCCACCTTTAATATAGTTTCTGACTTCATTAGCCTGCTTCGAATGCCAAATATTCTTAAACTCATAATTCACTTCTCGCAAATCACCCATCGGTTTCTCATAGCCCAGAATACAACATGCCCACACCTCGCCGTACGGATTGATATGAACATTGGAGATACCGGCATAACACGGTAATACCTGTCTTTTCTCTCTTAAAGTTCGAACCACGATGTCATAGTATACAAGGCGAAAAGATTGTGTATACCTTGATAATTTATTTTTAGATTTAATATCCTTTCGAATCTCACTGGAGAAATACTCAATTGCCCGCTCGTATTTTTCTGATGTCGGAGTAATAGGCTCATTCAATGTGAATAATTCTGACCTTTGCTCTGCAATCTCATTAATATAACTATCTACATCTAATTCATGTGCATAATCGGAAATTTCAACGATGTCATCAACATTAAAATTTGAGATTACAGTGCCGAGATTTACATGCAGATTTGGATACTCTTTTTGGATTTCTTTTAAGCGTGCTACTGTATCCAAAACCTTCTCAAAATTTCCTTCCACACCTCTGATTTCATCGAGTTTTTCTCCTATACCATCAAAAGAAGGTTTAATCGTAAATGGCACCTCGTGTTTGTTCTCTTTCATAACCTCTAAAATTTCAACCGTCTTTTTCTCAATTAATTTTGGTGCCAATGCATTTGTGGGTGTATGAATTACGCCAGGCGCTAAATATTTGCACGCTAAATCTACTATTTCCACCAAATCTTTTCGCAGATATGGTTCACCGCCACTGATATTGAAAAAGAATAAATGTCCTATGCTTTGAAATATTTTTTCAATCTCCTCAATTTTAAGCTCTTTTTTCTTTAATTCTGGATTATCAATGTAAACTTGCCAGATATAGCATGTTTTACAACGCGATTGACACATATTTGTGATTGAATAGGTGAGGGTAATTGGCATAGGCGCTTTACAGAGCCCGTGTCTGGACGCTTTATATCCTAGTACTTTATTAAATAGCATTAAATTGTGGGGTGTGTTCATCGTTAATACCTTTATTTGAGTTGATTACTTCTTACAATATATTATTTTCGATGTACCAATCTGTTGTTCGTTTTATACCATCCTTAAATTTAACTTTAGGAAGATACCCCAGTTGGGTCTTTATTTTAGAAATATCTGATCCATGACTTATGGTTAAAAAATTGATTTTACTTTGAGAAATAAAAGGTTCTTTTTTACTTACTTTGGAGATATTTTCTAAAACAAAAGCAGCACCTCTTGCAAAAACTTTGGGAACTTTAAATTTAGAAATGGTCACATTTAGAGCTTGGGCAATTGTTTCTAAATATTCCCTCACAGTTATTGGTCTCGAACCAGCAATATTATATACTTCTCCTATTGCCTTTGAGTTATTCATAACCAATTCAAAGCCACAAATTACATCGTCAATATATGTTGGATGCAAAAATGATCTCCCATTCCCTATCATGAGAAAACTCTTATTTTTTATTGCTTTATATAATTTTAACCTTCGCAGATCACCAGGACCATACACAAAGTCGGGTCGAATAATTGTCATTGGCAACCTCTTCTCTTCATAAAATCGTATGGCAAGTTTTTCTGCCTCACACTTTGTTTTTTCATAGATACCAGGTGGATTATAAGGTAAATCCTGCTTAGCCTCTGGATATCCAGTCAACCCTAACACTCCAGGTGTGCTACAAAAAATAAAATGATTTATTTCAGCTTCCAAGCTTGCGTTTAGTATATTTTCTGTTCCTTTAATGTTAATTTTAATGAATTCACTATCTGGAACTCCCCACCCTCCAACTTTTCCCGCTAAATGGTACACAATATCTACATCCCTTGCAATTCCTTTCAAAGTATACTTATCTGTAATATCCCCGTAAACAAAATCCACACTCATGTTTTTAAATTTCTCTACCTTACTTGTTTTTCTAACAAGCACTCGTACATCTTCCCCTTTTGATACAAGAGTATCAACCAAATGACTTCCAATGAAGCCGGTTCCACCAGTAACTAAGATCACCATTTTTCTATTTTATTTCCTCATCATATCTGCCATCAGTCCCATAAAAAGCAATTGCACTCCAGTCATAATGAGTAATGCAGTTAATATTACGCTTGGAGTGCGTCCAATTATACCACTTATTGCAAACTTATACGTCAGAGCAATTCCAAGTGCAGCACCACTTAATATAAATAACACCCCTGCTGTACCAAAGAATGATAATGGATGATAGTCCCTTAAAGTGCGAATGATTATTGTCCACCCGCGCCATGCATACGATAATGGATTTGTTATCAATCGAGATTCTCCACTAACCCTCTCCACAAAAGTAATTGGAATACTTTTAATACGCCATCCTTCTTTAGCTGTTTTAATTATCATTTCTTGTGTATATGTGTATTTATTAGCTGGCATTGCCATTTCCAATACCTGTCGGCGTATTGCTCTAAAACCAGTTTGTCCATCTTTGACATCACCACCAGTTAATATCCGTAAAACAAAAGAAAATGCTTTATTTCCAAATCTTTTCAAAATCGGCATCTTGTATTCGATATTCTCAAATCGAGACCCTAAAACCAAATCCGCTTCGTTGTTTAGAACCGGTTGAATCAATAATGGGATTTCATCAGCTAAGTATTGACCATCCGCATCCAATTGCACTACGATATCCGCATCTCGTTTGAGCGCTCCATCATATCCTTTTTTTATGGTTTCGCCTAAACCACGATTAACAATATTATCTATTACATCCGCACCAGCGGACTCTGCCACTTCTTTTGTAGCATCTGTACTGCCATCATTAATGACAATAACTTCATTTACATACGGTAAAGTGTCTTTGATTACACTTGCAACTGTTTCTTCTTCGTTGTATGCCGGGATGATGGCAATGATTTTCATGGATTTAGTGTTGTTCTTTATCATACTTTATCAAAATATAGAATAGGTGTATATAAAGATTACGAAAGTCCCGCTATTCACAAAAGCTCTCAATTGTCTCGACCATTTTATCCCATGAAAAAATATCTTTTTGTTTTTTTATATTTGCTTGAAATTCTCTCTCTTTGTTCCCTTCAAAATACGATACAATCGCTTTTGAAAGAGCATTCGCGTCTTCCGAGGGCACAATAAATCCTGTCTCACCATTCTTAACGACATCTGGAAGTCCGCCAACATTTGTTGTTATCACAGGTTTATCAAATCCATATGCTATTTGAATAATTCCACTTTGCGTTGCTGAAATATATGGCAGAACCACAACATCGGCAACTGAGAAATATAAGTTAACCTCTTCATTTGGAACGTATCTGTCAATAATATACACGTAATTTTCAATTCCAAGTTGTTTAATCTGGTTAATATACTTCTCTTTGTCATCCCAGAATTCTCCAACAATCAATAAATCCACATTCAGTTTTTCCAATACTTTTGGCATTGCTTCTATCAGATAATTCAGCCCTTTATAATCTCTTATAAAACCAAAAAAGAGGATTGTTTTATTTTTCAGGTTTAAGTTTAATTCCTCTTTTGAGTGTGAATGCAAATCGATTTTATTTTCAGTTTTGAAATATTCGTAAGTTGGGTGATAGGTTCGCTTTGCTTTAGCATTTGGTATTAATATTCTTAAGTTCCGAAGGTCTTCTTCTGAATGAACAATAAAGAAATCCACGTTTTTATAAACCATTTTTGTCAGAATTCTATCTATCTTTTTTTTCTCGTGTGGCATAACGTTATGGCAAATCATGAGTATTTTAGTATTTGTCAAGTATCTTGTTAAAAACGAAATTGTAAAGTATACCGGCGTAAAGAAGGGCGTCCACCACTGAAAAATGAGTGTTTCTGGTTGCTCCTTTTTGATGCTTAAAAAAGCGTGTATCCAGGTAAGTGGATTTATGCTGTCAATGAGGTATTCTGAGTCTGTTTTAATATTTATCTTACTGTTTAAATCTTTTTGATCTTTACCAGGATATAAAAAAGATGGATAAAGTTTTTTAAATGATACCGATTTAACATCGTGTCTTTTCTTTAAGTTTTCACATAACAATGTATTGTAATGCGAAATGCCTCCTCTATATGGGTAAGTTGGACCGATAATATAAATTTTCATTGTCATCTCCTAAAGCTTTCCCTTCCAAAGAAAGGTTTGTTTTGAATTATTAATTTAGCATCTACACCCTGTATAACAAATATTTATTATCTTCATATTCTATGAGATATGGTAATCGTATATCTATTATCTCTTTATTAATAAGTATGTCGGAAACATTATAGCGATCAAGTATTTTAGTTCTATCTTGCTCTGTGCTATTTGTGTCAAAAAATGTTTTTATTGCTGTTTCTCTCTCATAAAAATCTGTCATTAACATTGAACCGCGAATCGGATAAACTATTTTTCTTCCCGTTAATCCAGGTATAGCAAATCCTGTTAAGCCATCTGTTAATATTACCGCATTTGGGTTAGTATGATCTTCTATAAATTTCATATTTATTGGTTCTATATTATCTTGTCTAAGTGTTCTATAACCCACAGTAAGAACGGAGGACAACAATATTAATATTACTATAACAACTATCATTATTTTCTTGGGCTCAGATTTGAACTCTTTAAGCTCTTTATACCATCTTTCAATCAATATTCCAAATCCAATATGTAGCGAAATCATTGAGAAGAATATGAATCTCCATGGAAATGGTACAATTTTTAATACTAATATTGCTAAACAACTAAAAAACAAAACCGGGAAAAAGAATTGTTTATTTTTAAATAGGCGCCATAGACCAATAACACCCGCAATGGCTACACCTCCAAATGCCGGATAATCAGTTATTCCAAATTTAGTTTTGCTATGTATTATACTATGCACCACGAAATTCGGAAGTCCTGAAAGAGCTTGCTTCATTTCGATAAAAGCAGTATCGGTTAATAATTTAAATGACATAACAGATTGCGTTAATAATCCTTCAGATATATTGTTACTGTAAGAAGCATGACCCAGCACAGGTAGAATTGGAATGAAATTTTGCACCATAAAGCCAACAGAATAATAAGGCCATAAAAGAGATAGTAAAAATATAGTGATGGGCATACTTAAAACAAAAATGTGATACCATTCTATCTCTTTTTTATGTAAATATTCCATCGTAATATATAAATAAACCATTAAAAAATAAAAAAATCCCGTTAAAAGATGTGTTGTGAACAATAAAAAAGAAGCTAATAGGCAATAGACCCTATACTTATGATTATGCTTAGCTTTAATTAAAAAGTAAAATGAAGCAACCATTAGCGTGTATGCAATCCCCTGAGGATAGAAATAATCATATCCATCTGCAGCAGCGTATACCCCCGCCCAAAGAGGACCTACACCCCATAGAAAGAGCATACTAAAAACCGAAAAAAGAGCTATTCGCTCTCCAAAAAGTTCTTTTATGAGTTTAAAGGAAAAGAATATAAATAAAAATACATTTACAATCCCAGCTAAGTAAAACAGTATAACAGGGTTAATATGAGAAAAAGCATATATGTATCCTATTATTACGATATATGGACCATAATGCTGATTAGACACGTTTTCAGTAGTAAGCGCACTATGTGGAGGAATTTGTCCTTTTGCAATCTCAAGGACACATGCTAAATGCTCATAAAAATCAGCAGTTGCATGTATTTTTAGCGGAAGGTTATAGATGTATTGCGACCCTACAATGATAACAGATAAAATTATAATTATTAACAAATATTTATTAATTTTTATCCTACTCAATTTGTTTAACATAAAATCAACATACGATGACCCTTTTTCTAAAAAGCGAAATATTCTCCTGTTCGATAAGATTACAAGTAACCCTGCCAATAAAATTCCATAATCTAATGGACCATAAATTGAGTCCGGTGTATATAGATTATACAATATAACAGCCAGAATTAACAATAAACCCGAACTTATAGTTTTAACTTCAGAGGGATAATCCGTATGTTTCCTATCTCTAAATTCGACATAAAATATTAACAAAGGCCCATAAATAAAAAGCCCGACTAAGATGCTTTTTAATAAAATATTCTCCATTTGTTTCACCTCACCTATTTTTATTGTATCTTGATTTAATCAACAAACTTTTTAAAATGTTTTCTTCTCGTTCTCACAAGAATATCACTTGATTACGCATCTCTTCTGGAGCCTTAACCTCTACAATGGTCTTTAAGTCCTTCGACAAATTCCTGTTCATCCTTTATTTTCCTGTCTATCACCTCCCTATTCTCATAGTAATAGGACAGGGCATCGTGTATTTGTTGAAGTGTCAGGTGTGGATGAGCGCTGATTATCTCATCCGGCGAGTGAACCAGATATTCGTACTCGATGATGAATATGAGTTCCTCTTCTAACTCGTTATCTCTCCATAGTGCTGCCCCACTATAGTTGTATCCAAAATGTCAACCTTGCCATCCTCATTGACATCATAGCGTGGATAAGGCGGATACGTAGTTTCGCCGAAGTGCTGCTCCACTATAGTAGTATCCAAAATGTCAACCTTGCCATCCTCATTGACATCATAGCATGGATACGTCTTGACAACCCCAGCCTCATAATGTGCCAATATCTCTTCTGCACTCAATGCCCTGTTGTAAATCCTGACCTCGTCGATGGTGCCCTTGAAGTTATAATCATTGCAGTAATAACTTCGTCCAATACGATAGAAATGCATTTGGGTTGGCACAGAAGATAGCGTGTTATAATATTCCCCGTTTATATAGAGTGTTAGATTACCATTCCCGTCAGCTATCCAAGTTAAATGTGTCCATTTGCCGATATAAGGAGAAGAGCTACCTGAGGCAAATGAATGATAATTACTGTTTTTATCTCTAAAAGCAAACCGATTGTTCCCATTATTTTTTATTACAAAGTACTCTCTTACTTCAGAACCTAGGCCAGCATAAATTACATATGACTTGTCTTGTTGTCCAGCCCACTGTATCCAATGTTCAAAGCTCCATGGATCAGAATCATTGAAAATCAAACTCGCGCTTATTCCGCAGTCAACATAATCATCTGTGCCATCAAAACTTAAAGCATAATCCCCAACTTTTCCATCAACCCAGTCTGTCGCAGGATCCATATTGGTTAAAGTTCCATCATTACCCTGACCAGACGAATCCACAGCAGTTATTCCTTCTCCTTCCTCAAAGTGCCATAAGCCAATAAGATCATCAGGTGCTAGGGTCAGCAAGAAGTTTACAGTAGTGGTTTGATCCTCTAATACTTGAACATTTTCCTGCGATTGACTTTGATAGCCGGTCTTAGATGCTGTTACTGTGTAGGTTCCTACTGGCAGGGTTATTGTATAGCCACCTGTTGAGTTTGTAGTGTCTGAATGTGAATTTGCGGATACTGTTGCACCCTCTATAGGAGTGCCTGTATCCTTACCTGTAACAGTGCCTAAAATTGTGCCAGTAGAAACTCCACCAATTACTTCTATATTAAATGTTCCTATCGAATTTAATGTATGGTTTGTATATTCACCATCGCCATTAACAGAGAATGTTCTGCCGTCAGTGTATTTGATAGTAATTGAAGGATTTTCTACTACTTCCGGTTCGTTTGTCACCACAATGTTAAAGCTAGTGCCTTCTTGATTCTCTATGGTAATGTTCTCACACGAGTCTGGTGTCGGTGTTTCTGGATTATTAGGATCATCAATTGTTTTGTGGAATCTGTATTCAGTAGAAGGACCTTGCATATCGTTCCCGAAGAAGAGAATATCGGGACCGAGACACTTAATACCATGCTGTGTTGAACCCCAATTACGAATTGTATTATTACTTACAACACCGCTTCCACCCATTTCAATCCCTTGTCTCGGTGGTGCAGAGTCACATACCATATCATGGATATAACAATTTGTTATCGTTGTATTTTTAGAGATATAATAAGTTCTAATGCCATCCTTGCAGTCATGAACTTCTACATTCTTAATGACGGTATTGGTAGCCTTTGCTATTCCTATTTCGGTGTCTCCAATAGTTGCTGAATAATTACCCCCGTCAACAATATTGCCATCTGCCCCGTGGCCTATTGCAATGCCCATATGTCCAATAATGCCCGATACAACACAATCCTTTATTAAATTGTTTGTCCCCATCAGCCCAAATCCAGTATTAGTAATATCGTGTGCAACACACCCGTTAAAAACATTGTAATCACCAGTGCAGTCAACCATAAAACCCTCATCTGAATTACCGTATGCCTCACAGAAATTAAGTATATTATAATCTCCACTAATAAAAACATCATAGTAATAATCTGAAACATCAAAATATTCAATTATCCAGTAATTGCCATACACTCTTATACCAATACCCGTATTTTCGACATTGTGTTTTAATGTTATTAGCCCTGATGCGTCATACCTCGTTATTTTGATTGGATTCGATTCGGTTCCACTGGTAGTGATGGTAACATGCTCAGCGCCATAGTTGCCGGGAACCACAAAAATAGTGTCCCCTGCACTGACATGATCAACACTATGGTCTATCGTGCGCCATGCGGTATCTAAAGTAGTGCCATTATTAGCATCATTCCCCGAGAGCGAGACATAATAATCATTTGCACTTGCCACTCCTATACCAACAAACAACAGCATAAAACAGATAACAGCTAAGCCTACCCCAAAAGATGTAGGGATATAAGGGCTATGCTCTTTTTTATTATTTTTTGTAGGCATAGTAATTAGTTTGAAATTATAGGGTATTTAAGGTTTTCGATGTTTACAAAAATATGTTCACAAATTATTGATATAATGTTCAGACCTTTGACAACTTATGTACATAAATTAGAAATTTACTTCCTCCTTTATCTTACCCATTATGTAATTAAAGATAAAATCAGGTTATTACAGTGCAACACATGTGAGAAATGCTTCTCAGAGCGGGTAAACGCCGTCCTCTATAACTGTGGGATCTCAGAGAAAAAAATATCTTCGTCTCCCCTCATCTTGTGGAAGGGCACGGACAGAGGAGAACCGCTCGCCTCGTGGGAGTCCATAAGGAGGCAGTAAGATGCCTGAACAAGGTTGCGGGGTTGCATTTCAAAAGGGAAGATGGGCGAAGAGGTAAGGGCGGATCAGTGGGACCATATCGTCTTTGAAAAGAGGTTATGCCGGAGAGGATTGGGTTGTAAGATCGCACCGGAGGATCTACTTTACCTAACTCACCATAAGCGGAGAAGAAAGGGGAGGGTCATAAAAGTGTCGGTAAGAGAATACTTCTCCTCTTTTGACTTTAAACCTTTCATCATCATCTGTTGAATTTTGAGCAGATACTGCTGTTTGTTATCATTATCGCTCTTGCACCACAATAGTTTACTATAACAACCATAATAAGTTGGAATCCAAACCTTATTTCATTTAATTATTCCTGAATCAAATTTACACCCCAATCGAAAGCTTTAAATGTAGTGTGCAATTTGAACATTACATGGCATTTATTCGCGCCCAGAAGCGCAAGGCAAAAAG
>Ga0114922_10005551_pt1 | contig 11627 bp, 7 predicted proteins | sample AartaG_FD_100975 | JGI IMG/M metagenome (GOLD analysis project Ga0114922, IMG submission 100975) | Deep subsurface microbial communities from Aarhus Bay to uncover new lineages of life (NeLLi) - Aarhus_00045 metaG | ecosystem: Environmental > Aquatic > Marine > Oceanic > Sediment | place: Aarhus...
CGGCTGCGTAGACTTTTCCTTTGTCGGTCTTTATCGCTACATAGACCGGGCTTCTACCTTTATGGTGCTGGCAGATGCTTTTTATGGTCGCCACCTTTTCTTTGGTAACGTTTTCTGCATCGAGGGATATTTTAACTTTGCCAGCTAATTTTTCGGTTACCTCATCCAGGGTTATCAGTTCCACAGCTAATATATTGGGTTTTTCTCTTCTGAAGTCGAGTTTTCCTTTTGCAAACACGATTGTATCTTTGACCAGCAGGTTGCCGTATCTATTTAGAACATCCGAGAACATTACGACTTCGACAGAGCCCTGTAAATCTTCAAGAGTAAAGACAGCCATTTTTGAGCCGGCATTTCTGCCGGTCTTTATAAGGTTGTATCTGATTTTGGTAATCATTCCGCCGATGACGATTTGTCTGTCCTGAGTGTAATCAGCCAGTTGTGATGTATCGAGTGTCGAGTAGAGGTTTATTGTCTCGGCGTGGTGGCTTAAGGGGTTGCTGGTTATATAAAATCCGAGGACCTGTTTTTCATAGGTTAGCATTTGTGTTTCTGGCCAAGGTGGGAGGTCTGGCAGGTGTTCTGCATCTTTGGCATAGTCGCCATCCTGTTGGAGTTGCGCGAAGAAGTTCATTTGGCCGTTTTGTTTGTCGGCCTGGAGACGGGCACCGATTTGCATTGCTTTTTCGAGGCCAGTGGTCATTTGTGCACGGTTTCCACCGAGCCTGTCGAAGGCGCCGGCTTTTATCAGAGCTTCGACGACCTGTTTGTTGACGGCTCTTAAGTCGACGTTTTCGCAGAAATGGAACAGGCTTTGGAAGCGGCCGATTTTTTCACGTGCAGTGATGATTTGCTCGACTGCTTTTTCGCCGACGCCTTTTACGGCGGCCAGGCCAAAACGAATTACGCCTTTTTTGTTTTTGCCTGTACCTTTATAGAGGGGTGTAAAATCGACGCCGCTTTCGTTTATATCGGGGGGCCGTACTTCGATACCCATTTTTTTACACTCTGCGATATAATCGACGACTTTGTCGGTGTTGTCCATTTCATAAGTCAACAAGGCAGCCATAAACTCTACGGGCCAGTGGGTCTTCATATAAGCGGTCTGATAGGCGATGAAGGCATAGCGAGTTGAGTGGCTCTTGTTGAAGCCGTATCCGGCGAAGCGTTCGATGAATTCGAAGATTTGTCTGGCCTGGCTTTTAGTCAGGCCTTTGTCGATGCAGCCTGCTGTGAATCTTTCCCTTTCCTTGGCAATGGTTCGAGCTTTCTTTTTGCTTATTGCTTTGATTAGGGTGTAGGCCTCCCGCAGCGGGATATCGCCGAGTCGGTTACAGATGCGCATAACCTGTTCTTGGTAGACCATAATGCCGTAGGTTTCGTCGAGTATTTCTTCCATAATGGAGTGAGGCAAGTTCCATTTTGCGCCGTGTTTGCGTTCGATGTAGTCCGGGATGAGTATCATCGGGCCCGGACGAAAAAGTGCATTTGCTGCGATAAGGTCTTCGATTCTGTCAGGCTTCATTTTTATTAGCATGTCCTGCATACCGCCGGACTCAAATTGGAAGACGCCCTTTGTTTTGCCGCTTGAGAACAGTTCAAAAACCTTTGGGTCGGTGAGGTCAAGTTTTTCCAGGTCGATGTCTGTACTGTGAATTTCTTTTACGAGTTGGCGTGCCCGTTCGAGGACGCTGAGAGTCTTTAGCCCGAGAAAGTCCATTTTCAACAGGCCGACCTTCTCGACTACAGGCCCTTCGTATTGTGTTATAATGTCGTTGGAGTCAGATGCTTTATAGAGTGGTATAAAATTGGTAAGCGGCTCATCAGCAATGACGACGCCGGCGGCGTGGACGGATGCATGGCGGGTAAGGCCCTCGAGTTTTTTGCAGATGTCGATAACTTTTCTGGTTTGGTCGCTTTGTTCGTAGGCTTGTTTTAACTGCGGCTCGGTTTTTATGGCCTTATCGAGTGTCATATCAAGAGAGAAGGGAACAAGCTTAGCTAATCTATCTGCTTCGTACAACGGCACACCAAGTACCCGACAAACGTCCCGGATAACGGCGCGGGCTTTCATTGTTCCGAAGGTTATGATTTGAGCAACGTGGCCATATTTTTGTCGGACATAGTCGATTATTTTTGCCCGGTTGACCTGGCAGATATCGATATCAACATCTGGCATTTCGTTTCGATGAGGATCCATAAAGCGCTCGAAGAGCAGGTCGTATCGGATTGGGTCAACGTCGCAGAGGCCGAGGCAGTATCCGACAAGTGTGCCTACGGCACTACCTCTTGCACCCACAGAGATATTATTTTTGTGTGCGTAGTTGCAGAAGTCCCAGACGATAAGAAAATAACTGGCGAAGCCCTTTGATTCTATCACGTCCAGCTCTCTATCGAGTCTGTTTTTTATTTGGTCGGTGATTTTGCCATATCGCTGTTTTAGCCCTTCGTAGCACAATCTGGTTAGGAGCTGGTTAGGGGTTGAACCATCAGCGGGTTTGAAAACGGGTGCGTGGCGAGTTTTCAGGTCGAGCTCAACGTTGCAGCGCTCGGCGATGGCCAATGTATTATCACAGGCTTGGCTGATTTCGGCAAAGTCGCTGCGCATTTGCTGAGGGCTTTTTAAGAAGACATCTTTTGGGTATATCATTCTGGTGGGGTCGTCGGCGTTTTTGCCGGTGCTTATACAGCATAAACAATTGTGCGCTTCATAATCATCTTCTTGCAGGAAATGTACATCGTTTGTTGCGATTAGGGGCAGCCCCATCTTTTTAGCAAGGTTAATCAGTGCCTGATGAATATTTGGGTCATCATTTTCGTGGATTTGGATTTCGATGAAGAATCTGTCAGGACCGAAAATCTTTACGTAACTTTCTGCAGCGGCGGTGGCTGCTTTTTCGTCGCCGTTGGCTAACAGAGCGGGAATCTCGCCTTTTAGGCAGGCTGAAGTGGCGAGCAAACCTTCATTTAGCTCGGCAAGAATTTCTTTGTCGATTCTTGGTCGGTAGTAAAATCCTTCGGTGAAGCCGACGCTTGCGAGCTTGAGCAGATTTTTATAGCCGGTATTATTTTCGGCAAGGATGAGCAGATGGTATGCAGCATCGGTGATAGAGCATTTTTGTCTATCGAACCTACTGCGGGGGGCGATGTAAGCCTCGATGCCGAGGATGGGCTTTATGTTGGCATCGTGAGCTTTTGTGTGGAATTCGATGGCGCCGAACATATTGCCGTGGTCGGTGACGGCTATGGTGTCCATTTCAAGCTCTTTGCAGCGTTTTAGCAATTTGTCGAAGGCGATTGCGCCATCGAGGAGTGAGTATTGGCTATGCAGATGAAGGTGCGTAAATCCTTTACTTGCCATAACTTAAGCCATCCTTTCAAGGTACGGTTAACATTTACATAATAGGCTGGAGGTCTGATTCTGTCAATGCGTGGTTTGAGTATTTATTGAAGTAAATGCAAAAAGTTGCAGGAAAAGCTTGTGGTGATGGCTGTAGGGTATTAAAATGCGGTGAGAAAAGCTTGGATAAGCCAGGGGAGCTAAAGACCAAACGTGCGTTTGGGCTACAGCTGAGAAATCCCGATGAATCGGGATGACCCTAAGAACCTGATCGGGTTAGAACCTGCGAAGGGAGGTATTGAGTATGTATATCAGGCACTCTTTTGCGGGAGTGTCTTTTTGTTTGGTTATTTTTTAGAAGTTAAGTTGATTGAAAGGGAACAAAAATGATAGAAATTGAGATTAGTAGAGTGATTATAGAAGAGTATAGTAAGAGACTATCGGGACATCTTGAGAATGATGTTGTTATAGTTGGAGCTGGTCCTGCAGGTCTGGCAGCTGGCTATTACCTGGCGGAGGCGGCAGTTAAGACCACCATAGTTGAAAAGAAGCTTTCGATAGGTGGAGGAATCTGGGGTGGAGCAGCCGGCTATAATGTTGTTACTTTCGAAGATAAGGACATTTTGGATGAAATTGGCGTATCTACAACGAAAAAGGGAGAGCTATATGTAGCAGATGCAATAGAATTTGCAACCGCTTTGGCTTATAAGGCTAAGAAGGCTGGGGCAGAAATATTCAACTTGACCGAAGCTGAAGATATTGTGTTAAAAGAGGGTATCGTTAAAGGGGTTGTGGTTAATAATGCAAGTGCCCGAGCGATTAATCTTCATATAGACCCATTTTGTATTTGCTCGCGATGCGTAATTGATGCGACAGGGCATCCGGCCGAGCTGGTTGGTATGCTTAAAAGAAGGAATCCAGAACTTTTCCCAAATGAGTTACAGGAATACTTTATGGACGTGGAGACATCCGAGGCCGGTGTTGTTGAGAAGACGGGAGAAGTTTATCCGGGGCTTTACGTTGCGGGTATGTCTGTATGCGACGTTTATAATCTGCCGAGGATGGGCCCAATTTTTGGCGGGATGTTAAAATCAGGAAAGAAAGTTGCTGAATTGATAAAAAGTAAATTAGCAGCTTGACATGATAATGACGAAAGTTCATCTTTTGGCTTTCGCTGATTTATTTGGGCTGATGATGTTACTATTTTGGGCTCTACAGTTATTTTGAAGATAACTTTGCAAAAGGGGGTAGGTTTAGATAGAGGCCTGTTTCCAGAATGACCTTTTGGTTGCCTTTAAGCCGGAAACAATGGTAACTATTAGCATAAGTGCGAACACTACTGTAGTGAACCAATATCCCCAAGTTGCCGTCTGGACATGGGCCATCTTTATTATCACCGTTCCGATAGCAAATGATTGCAGAAACATTTTGATTTTACCGGAGAAAGTAGCGGCAAAATTAATGCCACGAGCTTCGGTAATGTGGCGTAGTGCAGTAACGTAGACTTCTCTTAAAGTAAGTATAGCAGCCACCGACCAAAGGATTATTTTAAGGGAGAGGTCAGGTAAGTTAAAAAGTTTTGGCTCACCGATTATTGCAAAGCAGATAAAGGCACCACAGACGAGGATTTTATCGACCAGTGGGTCCATCATTCTGCCGAATTTGCTGGTGACATTGAGGCTGCGAGCCACTATGCCATCAATAATGTCTGTCAGGCCAGCGATGACAAAGAGAACAAAGGCAATATCCAGAAAGAATGACTTGTTTGCAACATAAGGTGAGCAAAGAATCATAACGAGAAAGACGATGGTTAAAACGAGCCTGCCAAAAGTCAAGATGTTCGGGATGAGCTTTAGCATGGCGACAAGTTTACTTTATTTGCGGTATAATTCAATACTGAATTTGCTCGACGACTAAATCGTAGTCTTTTGTTCCAATGACCTTAGCGTCGATGAATTTACCTGGACTGGTTGAGCAATTTTTGATAATGCAGACGCTGTCGATATCGGGGGCTTGGCCGTAAAAGCGTCCTTGGGCGGCGCCTTTATTATCAATGGAGTCAAGGAGGCAGGTAAGTTTACTACCGATTCTTTTTTTATTCTTTGCAAAGGCGACTTTTTGCTGTGTCAGCATTGTCTCTTTAAGGCGTTGTTGCTTTATCTTATCCGGTATCTGGCCAGGCATTTCTGCGGCTTTTGTACCGGATTCCGGATAGTACCTGAAGCAGCCGAGGGCGTCAAATTCAGCCCATTTGATAAATTCTAATAATTCGTTGAATTGCCGGTCGGTTTCACCGGGGAAGCTGACTATTAGCGTTGTTCGCAGGACAATGTCCGGGCAGGCCTGCCGTAGGTTTTCAATAAGAGAGCAGATGCTTTTTTTTGTATCCGGCCGGTGCATGTCTTTTAAGATTTTGTCGTTTATGTGCTGGACAGGCATATCGATATAGTGGACGATTTTTTCACTTTTTGCAATGGTTTCGATTAGTTTATCATTAATTCCAGCTGGGTATAGATACATCAATCTGATCCATACGAGTTCAGCGATTTTTTCAAGTTTGCTTATAAGTGAAGCCAGACCGTTTTTTATTTTCAAATCGCGGCCATAATTGGTGGTATCCTGCCCAATGATGCTTAATTCGACTGCACCTGCTCGTACGAGTTCGGCGGCTTCGTCAAGAATGAATTTTTTGGGTTTGCTTCTAAATGGGCCTCTGATTGCGGGTACTGTGCAAAATGAGCAGCGGTGATTACAACCTTCGCTGATTCGCAGATATGCCCGGTGCCTTGGTGTGATAAGTAATCTGGTTCTGTCATCAAGGATTGTTCGGGGGCGCTGGTTCAGATAAGCGGTGGGTTGGTTGGAAGAGAGGGTTTTTTTGATTATTTGAGCGATTGCATCCCGTCGAGCAAGGCCGACAATGGCGTCAATACCATTAGCCTGGTTGAATAGCTCGGTTCCTAATCTTTCTGGGAGACAACCTGCGACGATTACCTTTTTTATATTGCCACGGATTTTACAGTCTACAGCGTGTTTTATTGCTTCGAGGGCTTCGGTCTTGGCTGGAGCAATAAAGCCGCAGGTATTGATGACAACGACATCAGCATTGTCGGGCTCGGCGGTTATCAGAAAGTGAGCCTGGGCGATTTCTGCTAACATCCTTTCGCTATCAACTATATTTTTGGGGCAGCCCAACGCTATAAAACCAACAGTTACGGGTTTTTGGGTGTTTTTCTTTGTCATAGTTGAATAAACGGTAGCAAAAAAACACGAGCTGGTCTAATGTTTTAATTTAGCAAAGAGGTATCGGCATAACTTTTGTAGAATGTACTTGCAGATGACAAAAGTAGATGTATACTGGTGACTACCGGCAGTTGAGGTTAGAAAGCCAGGAGTAGGCAGAGAAGGCCGGGGATAATATGCGAAGTAGATGAGACATATGGCGAGATTGTATCGTTGTTTTTGTTTGGCGGCTGGTAACGTTGGAACTGGGTGACATTATTGGAATTTAATTTTTAGTGGAGGATAATTTATGGATAATATAGATAACGGCGGGTTTGCTCCTGACAAGGACCTTGATAAGTCTATTCCCTTTGATGATGATACGAGTGGTTCAAACGTTTCACATTCACCTTTGAATTTGGGTGGCGGCGATAGTACGCCAGCAGCGCCTAAGATTAAAGCGACATCCGGAGTTGTAAAGCCAGCTGAAGCAGCAAGTTCTACCGAGCGTATCACAGGCGTGAGGACCTTTTTTACGAAACTGCACTCAGGTGCTATTGATTTTCTCGATGGGCAAATTACTAAATGGCTGAAAGACAACCCAGGTGTTACTATAAAGCGAACCAATACGGTTGTAGGTGAAGTCCAGGGCAAAAAAACAGAGCCCAATATTATAGTTACGATTTGGTATTGAAGGTCCATCACCGAGGATAAAAGATAAGTATTGGACAAACCTATCTGGGGCTGGAGGTTTGCATATACTGCTTTTATGAAATAGCCTTAATCTTTCCGCTGGTTAAGCGTGGAGTTTGCCTGGGTCTGTTAAGTGACTAACTTTGTCTATGTTGAATTTTAATCCTCTGTTTGCTGTTTACGGTCCTTGAGGGGTTGCATTGTTTTATCTTTATCAGCCGAAGTCGCAGGTTTGTTTTTTGGCGGTACTTCAGCGATTGGGATTGGTGGCTGTTTTTGCTGTTGAGTTTGAGTAGATTGTTCATTGTTAGTTTCGGCGAGTTCGAGGATGGCTTTTTGCACGGCCTGCTCGGCGGGTTCATCGGTCAATGCCTTTAAGTACAGCTGGGTGGAGGATTTTGACTGCTCAACCCAGACCAGTTTTTCTCGAATCAATTCAAGAAGTGCCAGGAATAATCCAATCATTACGAAGCGGTTGTTTCTTGATTCGAAGATTCGTTGAAAAGTCATTGTTTCTTCTTTTTGCAAACGGTGCAAAATCTCTATCTGATACAAATCAATGGGGGTATCGTCTTTAATATGACTTATGTTAATATGAGCGCCGGTGGCCTCCATAATTGAGTCAAAGGCATCGAGCAGGTCCCAGATGCTTACCTGTTCGATGTCAATTTGCGGCTCGGCGTCGGGTTTTAGCTGCTCGATAATGGTGCCGGGCCTAGCGAAACGTTTCTTTGTCTCATCGGCTGCGGTGCCGAGCAGATTGGCAGCATCTTTGAACTTTTTGTATTCGAGGAGCTGGCGTATAAGCTCTGCTCTCGGGTCGGTCAAATCATCGGCCTGCAGTTGCTCGGGCTCTGCTTTTGGCAGGAGCATTGCCGATTTTATCTGCATTAATGTTGAGGCCATTACCAAGAAGTCGCTGGCTAAATCGATGTCAAGTTTTTTCAGCATTTCGATGTATTGCAAGTATTGGTTGGTTATTTTGGCGATGGGAATATCGTAGATGTCGATTTCTTCTTTGCGGACGAGATACAGGAGCAGGTCCAAAGGTCCCGCGAACATGTCAAGATTTACGCGATAATCAGCCAATTATAACTCCTGTTTTTTTTGCGATTCCAAAATTTTTTGTGCTTTCTGAGCCTGGTTTTCGAGGACTTGCAACTGCGTATCTGCGATTGCAGGTAGTCCGGGATATATGTTTGCGGCGTTTCGTCCGGTTACAACTGATTTGATTCCAAAATCATCAAGCAACTGTTTTGCCAAATCAGCCTGTGCTGAATCTGCAAACCGTGCAATTGTAACAAGTTTGTTGGCCATGGTTAAGTTCTCAATCCGACGGCCTTTCGGGCCTGGGCGAGGGTTTCGGCGGCTACAGCTTTTGCGTGTTTGGCGCCGTTGGCGAGGATTTTTTTGATGTAATCAATGTTGTTTTCGAGCTCGGTTCTTTTTTGTCGGAACGGCTTGAAATGGTCTATCATCAGTTCGGCAAGTCGTTTTTTAGCTTCGCTATAGCCCATACCGCCGCTGTGGTATCTGCTTTCCCACTCGGCTAATTCATTTGGTGAGGCGACCAGCTTTAGAAGCGCAAAGACGCTGCACTTTTCGGGGTCTTTTGGCTCTTCAACCAGTGTAGAGTTGGTAACGATACTCATAATTTTTTTTCTGATACTTTCTTCCGGCTCGAATATCTCGATGGTATTTCCGTAGCTTTTGCTCATTTTTTGGCCGTCAGTACCGGGAACTACGGCAACAGATTCTATAATGTATTCCTCTGGCACGGTGAAGATTTTGCCGTAGTTGTTGTTGAATCGGATGGCGATGTCGCGGGTGACCTCGATGTGCTGCTTCTGGTCGGCGCCTACCGGAACAATATCACTTTTGTAAATGAGGATATCAGCTGCTTGGAGGACGGGGTATGCGAACAGGCCGTGATTAGGGCTGAAGCCCTGGGCGACTTTGTCCTTGTAACTTGTGCATCGCTGTAAGAGCCCCATCGGAGTTACGCAGGAAAGCAGCCAGGTCAGTTCGGTAACTTCGGGGACGTCAGATTGTCGCCAGAAGACGGTTTTTTCAGTATCGAGGCCGAGGGCGATATAATCCATTGTGACATCAAGAGCAAATTGGGCGACATCAGCCGGTGTTGGATTGCTGGTGAGGGCGTGATAGTCGGCGATAAAATAAAAGCAGTCGTGTTCGGTCTGTAGCTGGAGGTGCTGTTGCATTGCGCCGAAGTAGTTGCCTATATGAAGTCGACCGGACGGTTGTATGCCTGAAAGGACTCTCAAAGCTAATCTCCTAAATATCAAGGAGGTAAAGAATCAAAACAAAAAAGCGAAATTGCTTATTTTAAAATAATGGTGTTGGAGACAAATGTCAAGGATTTAGAGTTTAAGAAAGTAAATGCTAAAAACACTCCGAATTTTCATTTTCGCAGGCGGGTTCTTAAGCCCTATGGGTGCATCGCCACCGTATAGCTCTTGTTCATTCTAAAAATTAAGCCTTAGTTTGTAAAAAGTGCCAGACTCAGCAATGCGGAAAGGCAGACAACCACTGCAAAAATCAATGGTGCGAACAACCTTCGTCTTTTTACAGTCCAGAACGAAGACCAAACGCTTTTGAGACCTTCCGCTTGTGATGATTCGCTGGCCAAACCCCAGTTAATTTATTTGTCGGTTAGTCCCAATTTGCATAGTGTTGCCGATTGGGACCAGCAATCTCAAGATGATGATTTAATTCTTTTACGCCCTACCAATAGACTTGAGATATCTTTTCGACTTTCGCAACCCCATTCTGGAAGCTTTCTTCTTTACTGCGTCGGTTCTACGGCCGAGCCGTGCAGCTATTTTAGAAGTTGGGTTGTTTGGGAAGAGCTTCTTGAGCAGGTTCACGTCGCGCGTTGTCCAGAGACCCTTCGGAGCCTTTTTTGCTTTTCTCTTCTTAGCCATTTTATGCTCCCTTTCGTTAAATGGTATTCAGCTACAATTATCCCTCTGCTTTTTGCTATTGCAACTACGTAAAAGATAATCTACCGATGGTATTTTGCTGTGTCAAGGTTTTTCGGTAATTTTAAGGCGGGGTGTATCTTGACGTGTTTTCGGCTAGGCGGGAGTTTGAATGGGAGATTGATTTACTGTTGTGCTTTACAGGGAGAGGTTTTTCGATATACTTAGTAGTTGCTATGGTAGAGATTGGAGAAAATTCGGTTGGTATCGTCGAGACGAAGACGATACGGGTAATCGAACAGGATGAGCCTTTGAAACTGGGGTGCGGCAAGATGTTGGCTCCGATTGATGTGGCCTATGAGACATACGGGGAGCTTAACAAGGCGGGCGATAATGCTGTTTTGATATGCCATGCTCTAAGTGGTGACGCTCATGTTGCCGGTTACAACAGTGCCGAGGACAGAAAGCCCGGGTGGTGGGATATTATGGTCGGGCCGGGCAAAGGAATCGATACGAATAAATATTTTGTTATTTGCTCCAACTTTTTGGGTGGCTGCAGCGGAACTACGGGACCATCTTCAATTAATCCAGAGACAGGCAAGCCATACGGTCCGGATTTTCCAATTATAACCATTGCGGATATGGTCAATGTCCAAAAGCTGTTGCTGGATAAGCTCGGCGCAAAAAAGCTTTTGGCGGTAATTGGCGGCTCTATAGGAGGGATGCAGGTTTTGCAGTGGGCTATTGAGTATCCTGACTTTGTCGGAGCAGCGATAGCGGTTGCCGCAACCACTCATCTCGGGGCTCAGTCGATTGCGTTTGACGCTGTAGGTCGAAATGCAATACTGGGCGACCCAAATTTTTCCAGCGGGCGGTATCATAGCAAAAAAGGTCCGGATGTGGGCCTGGCAATTGCTCGGATGATAGGACACATAACATATCTGTCGGAGCAGGGTATGCGAGCGAAGTTCGGGCGGAAGCTGCGGAGTGCCGATGAGTACAGTTATGATTTCAACAGTGAATTTGCCGTTGAGACATATCTTGACTATCAGGGGCAGAGGTTTGTAGAACGATTTGACGCCAATAGTTATCTTTACATAACGAAGGCGGCGGATTATTTTGACCTGCAAAAAGACTACGGGTCATTAACCAAGGCCTTTGTGGAGGTCAAGTCGCGATTCCTTATAATTAGTTTCGCAAGCGACTGGCTGTATACGCCTTCGCAATCAGAAGACATAGTTAATGCATTGGTTGCCAACGGCAAAAATGTGAGTTTTTGTAATATTGCATCGGATTACGGTCACGATGCTTTTCTATTGGAGCCTGAGGTACTTGGTTCATTTATTTCCGGTTTTTTAGATGCGACACATCAACCTGGGGTAAGAGGTGAAGATGACGTGGTCTCAATCAAACAGGAGCGTTTGGTTAGC
>Ga0114922_10005552_pt1 | contig 11627 bp, 10 predicted proteins | sample AartaG_FD_100975 | JGI IMG/M metagenome (GOLD analysis project Ga0114922, IMG submission 100975) | Deep subsurface microbial communities from Aarhus Bay to uncover new lineages of life (NeLLi) - Aarhus_00045 metaG | ecosystem: Environmental > Aquatic > Marine > Oceanic > Sediment | place...
GGTCATTGGAATTTGTTTCGAGTTTCGATATTCGAATTTCGGATTTCCCCGTCTCTGATAAGTGGATTAAATGTAACCAAGTTGACAACATTTCATTTTGCCAATTTGGAATACGGAATTTATGAGACGGGGCACTAGGGTGGATCTATGCCGAAAGAAATGATCCCGGTCTTAACGAGGGCTGAAATAGCGAAGAAGGTCAAATCCCTGGCAGAAAGCATTTCAGAAGATTACGCGGGAAAGGAACTTATTGCCATTGGCGTCCTAAAGGGCGCCTTTATTTTTATGGCCGACCTGGTCCGCGAGCTTACCATTCCAGTCCAGGTTGATTTTGTCCGCCTGGCAAGTTACGGTTCCAATACAACATCCTCCGGGACCATCCGGATCACCAAAAAAGTTGAGCTTGACATAAGGGATCGGGATGTTCTGATTGTTGAAGATATTGTCGATTCTGGCCTGACTATTGCATACCTTCTGGAGCACCTCAAATCATTTTTTCCAAAATCGGTTAAGGTATGTGGGTTTATCGACAAGAGAGAACGACGTGAGGTGCAAGTTCCCATCGATTATACAGGTCTTGTGGTTGAGCATGGATTTCTGGTGGGATATGGGCTCGATTTTGATGAAAAATATCGCACCTTGCCGGCTATTTACCGGATAGGATCATAGATGAAAGGAGTTCACCATGATCGTAACCTGTGAAAACTGCAACACAGGGTTCAATCTTGATGAAAACCTGATCAAGGAATCAGGCTCCAAGGTCAGATGTTCCAAGTGCCATCACATATTTACTGCCTACAAACCAGTCCCTGTTGAAGAACCTGAGCCTGCACTCGAACCCGAAGAAGCTCCTACTGAGATCCCGGAGTCAGCAGAAGCATCCCTGCCTTCCCTAGAAGCCGAGGAAGTTCCTGAAGAGGCTCTTGATTTTGATCTGTTAGAGGAGGTTGAAGAAGGACCGGCCGAAGAAGAAATTGTACTCGAAGCGCTTGGTCTTGAAGAAGAGCCTGCTGCTGAAGAACCCACCCTCGTAGAAGAAGAGGCTGCTGTTGAGGAAACAGCCGAAGCTGTGGAGGAAGCCCCTGAAGAGGCTCTTGATCTTGATCTGTCAGAGGAGGCTGAAGAAGGACCGGCCGAAGAGGAGATTGCACTCGAAGCGCTTGGTTTTGAAGAGGAGCCTGCTGCTGAAAAACCCACCCTCGTAGAAGAAGAGGCTGCTGTTGAGGAAACAGCCGAAGCTGTGGAGCCGGAACCCGGGATTGAGGAAGCCGAGGCAAAGGAAGAGCCCAAAGAGGAAATGCCAGACGCCATTTCCGTGGAATCTTTGGAAGGGGTCGAAGAAGAGGAGACGGAACAGATTGAACAGCTCGAACAGGTTGAGGAAGAACTGATGCCCCCTCCGGTGGCCGACATAGAACCACAGGCAAGGAAACGCATTAGCACGCCGCTCATGATTGTGTTGGTATTGGTCCTTTTGGCAGGAGGAGCCTTTGCTGCGTACAGTCTTTTGAAAAGTTTTGATGTCAAGATACCGTTTTTTGAATCTCTCACGGGTACACCAGAGTCCGCGACCGTTGACCCCGGTAACCTTCGTATGACTACTCTCGAACAGATAGTAAAGACTGAATTTGTTGATAACAGGACGGCTGGCCGTCTGTTTGTAATTAAGGGAAAAGTCAGAAATGATTATCCTGAAGCCCGGAACTTCATCCTGGTAAAAGGGGTTCTCTATTCAAAGGACGGCAAAGCCGTTCAAGAAAAGACCGCGTACTGCGGCAATACCTTGTCAGATATTGACCTGCAAGCCCTGGATAAAGCGACCATAGACACAAGATTGCGGAACAGATTCGGGGATAAAAGATCCAATTTCAGGGTCCCATCCGGCAAGGTGATTCCCTTTGTGGTTGTATTCTCTGATTTGCCTCAGGATTTGGGAGAATTCAGCGTTGAAGTGGTGAGTTCGGCTCCGGGATAAATGTCTCGGAAACTCTACAAGTTGCTGAAATCATAAGCTATTTGATGGCAATATATTTTTGCACTCCACATGCTTAGGGTTTTTGAGTTCGTTGGTAAACCCAACAAACCCATCCCTCCGGTACTCCATCACTCCAGTACCCCATTACTCCATCACTCCATCACTTCCAGGCAGGCAGAGAGTGCACCTTTCAAAAATGTATTGAATCTTACTAAAAACCCCTATATCCATAACGGACATGGAGGTACGTTTTGGACCGAACCACCTATCTTGTCATCGGGATTATAGTTTTTGTTTTGATGCTTCTGGGTGACACCATCGGATACATGATCATCGAGGGTTGGTCATTCACAGACGCCGTGTACATGACCGTCATTACCCTGAGCACCGTAGGATACGGTGAGGTTCAAAGGCTTTCTCCGACTGGACGGATCTTTACCATTGTCGTCATTATCCTGGGGGTGGGTTTTGTCTTCTATCTTGCAGGGAGCATCATCCAGTTCATGGTGGAAGGTCGCATCAGGGAAATCTTGGGGAGGCGCAAATTGGAAAAAAAGATCCGCGGACAAAAAGGTCATTACATTATTTGTGGATATGGGCGTGTGGGAAGCAGTATCTGTGAGGCCCTTGGCTCAAAACCCATCGGTATCGTAGTTATAGAGCGAGACCCGGCCAGGGTCGCCAAGTTGAATGAACGTAACATCCTCCACGTTGCAGGGGAAGCCACAGACGAAGAGAATCTGATCAGAGCCAATGTTCAGCAGGCACGAGGGTTGATAGCAGCATTGAAAACCGACAGCGATAACGTGTATGTCATACTGAGTGCCCGGCAGCTCAATTCCGACCTGTTCATCATGGCCCGGTCAGGAGAAGAGCGGTCAGAAAGGAAGCTCATTGCAGCAGGCGCCGACAAGGTCGTTTGCCCATATAGTATGGGGGCTCACCGGATGGCCCAAACCATACTCCGCCCCACGGTCACCGACTTTCTGGAGCTGACCTTGATGGACACCACCCGGGATATCCAGATGGAAGAGATGCCTGTCTATCCTTCGTCGAAGTTGATAGATGTGGCCTTACAGGACTCTGGAATCCGCAAAGAACTCGACCTGATCATCGTGGCTGTAAAGAAAGCCCAAGGAAATATGCTTTTCAACCCTTCTTCGCAAACAAGGCTTGAGGCAGGCGATACAGTCATCGCGATTGGAGAAAAGCAGAATCTGGAACGGCTCGAAACATTACTGAATCCAAATAGGCAATGTTAGGTCGTTAATTCTGAAGCTCGTGTTTTTTCTGGCAGAACATTGTTGCTGTGTTCAACAAAAAGACATCGGTCGGGCGTAAAGCCCGACCCTACGTAGGGGCGGGGTTTATCCCCGCCCGGTCTGAGCTAAAGTTAATGTGCACGCCCCCGCCTGCCAACGCCTGGCTTGCCAGGTAGCTACAATGCCAACACATGGCAATGGCGGGCAGGTTCGGCGTGGTCAGTTTTAGAAACAGGTTGCGCTGAAAGCGCATTCCTTAACTTTAGGCACCTTCAACTTTTTTTGCCAATGCTTCAGATTTTGTAAATGATGCGCTCTTCAGTAATGATGATGTCGGTGTAACGGTCGTGGGGCTCCATGGGGATCTGGGGCACTATCTGGCACTCAAAGGCAAAGGCTACTTTTCTTGTGGTGACATCGAGTTTAGGAATGAATCGGTCATAGACGCCCACGCCATGGCCTATGCGTCCTCCTCGTTCGTCAAAGGCTACGCCCGGGATGATAGCCAGATTAATGTATGGCACCGGAATCTGCTTACAGCGGGGTGGGATCGGCTCGCGGATACCCCGATAGCCTGGCCGTACGTCCCGATCAAGGTTATCGATCCTAAAAGGCAAGATTTTCTTTTTTTTTGTATCAACCAGAGGTAAGGCAACAATCTTCTCAAGCTCCAAGGCCTTCCGGATCATGGGTTCAGTATCCACTTCGCTACCGTAACTCATGTAAAACAGGACAATCCTGGCTTCCAGAAAATTGGCGAAGTCAAACAATCGTTCCATAATAGCCGCACTTTTTTCAGAGCGTTCCTCTTTCGAGAGGGCATTACGCCGGGCGAAGGCGCTTCGTCTGATTTCAGACTTTCTTGCTTTTATGTCTTCCATCAAGCATCTCCGGTTGCTGAAGATATTTCAGCCTTTCCTTAGCAAAAATTTCCAATAAAGTCAAGTAATAATAAGCATTGACTAAGTAATAGGTTCATGCTAATTGCATAACCGATGTTGGAAATCAAATTCATCAGACAGAATGTAGAATTGGTGCGGGAATCGTTGCGCAAGCGCGGACTAGAGTATGACCTTCGCCCGTTTCTTGACTGCGACTCAAGACGCCGGGCCGTCCTGCCCGAGGTTGAAGAGCTCAAACACGAGCGCAACACAGTCTCTGGTCGTATCGCCCAAATGAACAAGGAACGTAAAGACTCCTCGAAACTAATAGCCCGGATGCGGGCGGTTTCTCAAAGGATAAAGGCATTGGACGATGAGCTGTCAAAACACGAAGAAACCATGCACGCTATCTTGATGGATCTTCCCAACATCCCGCACCCCTCGGTGCCGACAGGCAAAGACGAAGAAGACAATGTGGTCATCAGGAAGGTTGGTGAGCCTTCCTCTTTCGACTTTGAACCCCTTGCGCACTGGGAGATTGGAGAAAAACTGGGGATTCTTGATTTTGAGCGTGCGGCCAAGATCGCGGGGGCACGTTTTGCCCTATATGTGGGACTGGGGGCAAGGCTTGAACGTGCCCTGATTAATTTCATGCTGGATGTGCACACCAGGGAACACGGCTACCTGGAAGTCCTTCCGCCGTTCATGACCAATCGCACGAGCACGACCGTCACTGGCCAGCTTCCCAAGTTTAAGGAAGACCTCTTCAAGCTGGAAGGGTGGGACTATTACCTGGTGCCCACCGCCGAGGTGCCGGTAACCAATATTCACCAGGACGAGATCCTGGATGAGCAGGACCTCCCCAGGCTCTACACGGCCTACACGCCTTGCTTCCGGTCTGAGGCCGGTTCTTATGGCAAGGATACCCGGGGGCTGATCAGACAGCACCAGTTTAATAAGGTGGAACTGGTCAAATTCACCACCCCGGAGACCTCTTATGAGGAACTCGAAAAACTGTTGAACGATGCTGAAATTATCCTTAAGCGCCTTGATATCCCTTATCAGGTGATCGAACTGTGTACAGGGGACCTGGGGTTTTCCGCTGCCAAGACGTATGACATTGAGGCGTGGATGGCCGGGCAACAAAAATACCGGGAGATTTCTTCATGCAGCAACTTCGAGGATTTTCAGGCCAGACGGGGCAAAATTCGCTTTAGAAGAAAAGGGAAGAAGGGGACCGAACTGGTCCATACCCTGAACGGGTCAGGGCTGGCTGCCGGTCGCACGGTCGTGGCGATTCTGGAAAATTTTCAGCAAAAAGACGGCTCAGTCATCATCCCGGAGGTCCTCAGGCCTTATATGGATGGAGTCGAAAAGATAAGTGCCTAAAGTTAAAGGAAAGTGCCTAAAGTTAAAGGAATTGAGGAATTGAGGAATTAACGGATTAAAATCAGACAAAAGCCCTTCAATTCCTGAATTGCCAATGTTTATATCCAACTTTAGCTCACTTTAGCTCACTTTAGCTCACTTTAGACACTTTAGGCACTTTAGCTCACTTTAGCCCACTTTAGCCCACTTCAAAGGATTAGCCCATGAAGATCAACGACTTCCCAACCCATATACAGCCCTACTTGATCCCTAAGCCAGACGGGCACGTTGTCTACCGGTGCCTGGGCTGTGAGGCAGAATACGACGTCAGTCGCCTCCTTTATACATGTCCTGCGTGCGGCAGCATCCTTCTCCTCGAAGACCTTGACTTTCACCGGTTGAAGAAGGTCCCAAGGGATACATGGCGCCAGATTTTTGACTATCGAAAGATGCTGAATATCCCGGCGCTTCGGGGGATCTATCGGTATCACGAGTTTATCGGGCCGATGATGCCCCTTGATGCAGTCATTTACCTTGGCGAAGGACACACCCCTATGGTGGAGGCCAACGGATACCTCCAGGACCTGGTGGGAGCCCGGTTCTATTTCAAGAACGAAGGTCAGAACCCGAGCGCCTCTTTTAAGGACCGGGGCATGGCGAGCGCCCTGAGCTATATTAATTTTCTCGTCAACTCAGGCAGGCTGTCCGACGTGCTGGCTGTGTGTGCCTCGACCGGCGACACCTCCGCCTCTGCTGCCCTGTACGCGGCCTATCTTCAGCCCGGGGTCAAATCATCCGTCCTTCTTCCCCACAAGAAGGTGACACCCCAGCAACTGGCCCAGCCACTGGGAAGCGGCGCGATGGTCTTTGAAATCCCGGGCGTCTTTGACGACTCCATGAAGGTAGTGGAAGCCATCTCTGAACAATACAACGTGGCGCTTTTGAACTCCAAGAACGCCTGGCGTATATGGGGCCAGGAATCGTATTCTTATGAAATTGCCCAGGACTTTGACTACGACACGGACCACAAGGTAATCGTGGTGCCGATTGGAAACGCCGGCAATATCACGGCGATCATGAGCGGTTTCTTGAAGTTCTTTGAGGCCGGAATCATAGACCGGCTTCCAAAGATCATCGGCGTGCAATCAAGCCATGCCAATCCCGTATACAGGTATTACCTGGAACCTAGGCCTGAAAAAAGAACCTTTGTGCCTGTTAAGGTTCGTCCCAGCGTGGCCCAGGCCGCCATGATCGGAAACCCGGTCTCTGTGCCCCGCGTGATTCACCTGGTGGAAGCCTATAACAAGAAGGCAGGGAGCCAGGCCGTATTCTTTACAGAAGTAGAGGAACAGGCCATCATGGACTGGCAGCTTACGGCCAACCGCAACGGCCACATCGCCTGTACTCAGGGGGGTGAATCGTTGGCCGGGCTGGTAGAGGCAAAAAAGAGCGGCATTGTAAGCAAAGATGATATCATCGTGCTCGATGCCACGGCCCATGCCATGAAGTTCGCCGGTTTTCAAGCCATGTATTTTGAAAGCCGCTTCCCCCCGGAATTCGAGATTACCCCCAAGAAGTCCCTTCAAAATGCCCCCCGGCTGGTTAGACCAAAAGACCTGCACGTAGTACCAAGCGCCGATAAGCCCCTTGAAGGTAAGGACTTTGATCGTTTTGTCCAGCGGACCGCAGAGGCGATAGCAGAAAAGCTGAACCTAAAGCCAAGACAAAGCTTTGACTCTAATTGAACGTCTCGGAATTTCTACAACCCATTGTAATCATATATCTTTCAGTGGCGCTTTTCTGGGCCATCAGTATGGAATGATGGAATAGTGGATAGGAGATCATGGCATAGACCTCGCTTAAACAGGAATATAATGAGACAGGAAAAAGGCTTCACTATCGTTGAAGTTTTGATTGTAATCGCTGTTATCGGGGTTCTTGCGGCGTTTGCCATTCCAAATTTTCTGAATTGGCTGCCCAAGATGAGAGTAAATTCAGCCGCCAGGGGCCTGGTGTCTGAGATGCAGTTGACTCGAATGCAGGCAGTTTCAGAGAGAAACAATTATGTAATTACATTTAATGCAGGTATCAATCAATATAGTATTTATGATGACGACGACAATGATGGTGCGGAAGCGGGTGAATTGGTAAGGACCGTGAACATAGGTACAGACAATCCAGGTGTACAGTTCGGCTATATAAGTGGCACCCAGAAACCAACTGGTGGAAGTATTACCACGGCAGTAGCATTTGGATCCACCAGCTCCCCGATCAGGGAAACTTTCAAGCCAAATGGTGCTGCAAGTCTGAGCGGAAGTGTCTACCTGGTTCCGACTCAAGACATCGCCGCCGGCAAGCCAGAGAGGCAGAGGGCCATTACGGTAATCCTGACGGGCAGGATCAAGCTCTGGAGGTACGATGGAAGCAGTTGGAGCTAAGGGCTTTACCCTCCTTGAAGTATTGGTGGCAACAGCAATCCTCTCCATAGGCCTGCTCGCCGTGGCACAGATGGCAATATGTGTAATAAGGAGCAATGCCCGCGGGTACAGGATCACTGACGCAACGGTTATGGCCGGGCACAAGCTGGAAGGGTTGAGAAACCTTTCTTATACGGACACCAAGTTGAATGACGACGGTGATACCGGCGATGTCGGCACGGATATTCGTTCAAATACCACCCTGTTTACCAGCCCGGACCACACCGATACCTGTGACAGCGGTTGTTCTTTAACTATCGGAAGGACTCCTCAAACGGCGTGGAATGTGGCAGCAAACACCCCGGCCGCCAGCATGAAGACGCTGACGGTCATCGTCGGCTGGAAGGATGCCACCAACCGTTTTGTTACTTTGTCCACCATAATAAGGGAGTGACATAACGCTCCGGAGAGGGGAGGGGAGGGTGAAAAAACAAATCTATCACGAAAATACGAAGACACGAAATTCTTGGTATTTTTGGCATCCTTCATTTTCGCCACAGAGTAGTTTACACTTTTTTTCACCACTCCAGGTTTGGGGTTTCAGTGTTCAGGTTTCAGGTTTCAGTGTTCAGTGTTCAGTGTTTCTTGTACCTGACACCTGACACCTGACACCAAAAAGTACACCTGACACCAAAAAGTACGAAATAAAATTCTCTGCCAGAAAAAACACGAATTTTGGAACTTTGGAACTGAGGAACTCCATGCGCAGGAATGAACCGGGCTTCACATTGATAGAGATTCTAATTGCCCTTGCCATAGCAGGGATTATCTCAACGGCAATATACAATCTATACATATCTCAAAGCAGGATATATACGCAGCAGGAGCAGGTTTCGGACATGCAGCAGAATGCCAGGGTTGCCATGGACATCATATCAAGGCACGTCCGTATGGCAGGGTTCGGCAAGCCAGGCTGGACAACGATCAACGGCACTGCAGGCATTAATTACGAAATACTGGTTACAGATGGAGGCTCAGCCCCGGACACCCTTGAGATCGTCGGGTGCATTGATGCCCCGCCGGGCACACTTTCAGCGGCAGTCGCTTCAGGCGCTACGGCCATTACCCTCCATTCTTCGGCTGAGGCGAGTAAGTTTAATACAACCACAAAAAGAGATATCTTTGTTGGTGACCTTGAAAATGCCAAGGTGACTAATGTTTCAGGGGCTGTTTTGACCATCGATACGAACCCGGCTCAGAGCGGAAATCAGGGGCTTGACAATGCATATGCGGTGGGCACAAACATCTACCTGGTCAAAAGGGTTACGTATACCATTCCCAGCACATCCCTGAGAAGGAACGAAAACACGGGTGCCGGCGCTCAAGAGGTTGCGGTAAATATCGAGGATTTGCAGGTCACATACGCAAAACCCATGGTAACTGTTTCCATAACTGCCAGAACCCAGGGCCGGGCCTCTTATTACACCGGTGACGGCTATCGGCGAATGACCCTCACTTCCGATATCATAGCTAGAAATCTGGTAAGTTCTCAATAAGTTCGGGACCGCTTCAATGTAAGCGCTATGGATTTCAATGCGATGCCCGTGCCCAAACCCGCATATTCTTAACGTAGGGGCGGGTTTATCCCGCCTGTGTTCATTGCCGCACGAAGCTCTTACGGGCGGGATAAACCCGCCCCTACGAGAAATGGTCTTACCCGAAGTTTTTGAGAAATTACGAAATATGGAGTAAGGATGAAGACGATCTCTGCAATAAACAACGAAAGGGGAATGGTGCTGATTGTAGCCCTTATGTTTTTGACGCTTCTATCTGTCCTTGGGGCCGCAGGAATCATGACATCTACTACGGATATGAAGATAGCATGTGCCAATCGTTCCGCTGCAAAGGCCCTTCATATCGCCGAGGCCGGGTTGACAAGGGCCGAGGCCGAGTTGATCAATGACCTGGATACCGATCAGGATATCGGCAACACCAGTTTTGAAGCAACATCGGGCGCTATAGACTTGACAGGTCTACTTAGTTCCACTTCCTTTTATACTGTTTTCAACGCCATTTCATTCGGTTCCGGTTCCTATACCATAGAGTTCAAGAACTATGCACCTGATCCCATTACTGCACCTACTGTTTACGACCCGACAACCGTCTGGGCCAGGTCTATTGGAACAGGACCGAGTTTATCTACTATAACACTTGAAAGCTATCTTTCGGCAGAGAACCTCTCGCCGTGGAACAACGCGATATTTGCCGGCGGAGGCGGAGGCGCTGTACCGATTACAGGAAACGTTGTCATAGCGGGTTCTGTTCACATACTGGGTGAGGGTCTTCCTGCTGGGACCATTGTTTTTAGCAACCAGACCGGTGACTGCCGAAACACCAATACCGGTATGGACGGGACACTTGCCGCCGCAATTAATGGAGGTACCACGTCTGATCTGAATGCAAAATTCAGAGTCAAGAACGGGCGGGTGGATATGAGTGTGGGAACAGCAGACATAGGCTCATCTACAAGTCCGCTTAAGGGGATTTATGTGACTACCGGAACAGACGCAGGCGCTGATGGCGTAAATGATGATATTATCGGCGGGGACAATTCCGGGGCCGGCCAGAACCTTTATGCAGACAAGGGCGCCTTTTCCGCCCAAGCGTATGACCTGGGAGATTACAATATATCAATGCCGACCATCGATACTGCATGGATGGATGCCAACTGTTTGGACTTAACAGCGGGGGGAGGGGTAGATGAATATGTGGGTCCAGGTGGGAATCAAAAGGGCCTGATAGCCGGTGCGTTGGAATTGACATGGGACTATAACGTGACAGGAACCAATTACTTTCCCAATATCGATCAAAATGATGTAACTACTTTCGAGGACTCCCATAACGCCATCCGTTTTAATTCTGTCACAAACGTGCTTGAGATAAAGGGGATCGTAAAGGTATCTACGTTAAACATAAGCGATGATATAACATATGAAGGACGCGGCACCATATACACGACAGGGACGGGCGATATCGACGGAGATGTCCTGCCCAACGCAAACAATAGCTACCCAATCACTCATGTTTTTGGTGTGGTTGGTACCGGGGACATGACGTTGGGTGGCAGTTCTCAGATATTACTAACCGGTGCATACTTTTGTAAAGGCAAAGTCACGACCAATATGCAGACGGAGCTATCCGGGACAATTGTCTGTGAGAGCTTTAACATATCGAGCCAAGTCCCCAAGATATGGCAGGTCCCCTCACTGGCAAACAATCTCCCCCCGGGAATGCCCGGTGCCGCTGCCATCTGGGTTTTCACTGACAGGACGTGGCGAGAGATAACTCAGGAATAGTGAATTTATCTGGCTCATCGTGGATTAGTATGAAAATCCTCGGCCTTGATTGTGCTTTTGTTTACTTCAATCTCACTGTGGGAGCGGCTTTCCAGCCGCGATCGTCACGGCTGGAAGGCCGTTCCCACATATAGAAGGAATTGGGGAATCCCCTAATTCCTTAATCCCTAAATTCCTTAATCCCTACGATCTAACTTCGATTGATCGAATCTCTCTTTTGCCTCCCTATCTCTTTTGCCTCCCTATTTGAATTGGGTGCAGTTTCTCTTATCTCCCGTATAGCTCATTAGAATTACTAGTTAAGTCCATATGTTGGAAGCTCTGCCGCTTCCTTGCTTTTTAAGAAGTAATTCTCTTGTATTTGTTGA
>Ga0114922_10005553_pt1 | contig 11625 bp, 11 predicted proteins | sample AartaG_FD_100975 | JGI IMG/M metagenome (GOLD analysis project Ga0114922, IMG submission 100975) | Deep subsurface microbial communities from Aarhus Bay to uncover new lineages of life (NeLLi) - Aarhus_00045 metaG | ecosystem: Environmental > Aquatic > Marine > Oceanic > Sediment | place...
TCTCAATGAAATGTAAGTTTTCTATAATCTCCAGCTTTCTCAATTTTATACTATCAAAACTAATCTGCTGTTCAAAAAAGAAATCAAAAGGATCTTTAAGATCCTTCAGTAATTCTTTAGAATAGAGATGTTCGTAAAAGTAGCTACCCTTTTTAGTCAAGTTAACAAAACCTTCTTTTGAGAGTGATAAGAAGTTCTCGTTAATTAAGTCATTTACAACCGGAACTACACCCTTTTCTTTAAATAAGTATAGACCAAAATAAGAAAACTCCGTGTAGACTTCTTCACCTTGTTTCAACGATTTTTGAAAATATTCTGATAATTGCTTAGGTGTGAATTCCAAATTCGAATTATCGTTGTACACCGAAAATATCCACTTAGTAATGTATTCTCTAAAATTTATTTCGTATTTCATTTGGAACTTTTCAAACTCAATTTCTTCTTCTTTTGAGGTAATTAAATCACGAATTATTTCGTACACTTCTTTAAATATAAGAAGACATACGAAGATTGCGATGATTGGATCAAAATAATGGAACAGCGTTATCCCTAGAGATGTTCCAAAACTCGATAAAAGAGCACCAATTATAATACTAATGGATAAAATGATATTTATTTTCGAGTCTATTGCACTTGCGATTAGTGAGGTGTTCCGATTTTTTTTTCCTACAAAATTTTTCAAAATTCGTAAATAAACGTTTAAAAATATAGATAGAATAGCGATTATCACGATATATATTACATTAGAAATAGGCTCAGGACCATAAAATAAAGATTGAACTGAATTTAGTAAAATCGAACCTCCTGTTAACGCCATTAAACTTATTATGATTATATTTACTAATTTTTCTTTATTAAATTTAATGCCAATTGCAATTAAAATTACTGCTATGCAATCAAGCAAATTTTCGAAACCTTCTGCGAATAACGACTCTGAATTGAAAAATCCAATTGTAATTTTGAGCAGGCTTAGAACAAGTAGCCCCAAAAACGACCTTATTAACACGCTACTTTTGTTTAAAATTTTATTAAAATTCTTCATTTGGTTGTTTAGCATTTCATCCCACAGCTTACCCTGCTGTTTACCTACATCGTTAAGACATACATCAGTATTTTTAATATCTGCAAGTCCTAGTGCACAAAGAGAATAAATGCTTGATTTAGCCACACTGTCATCAAAATAAACCTTTTCAATAAAGATGTTAAACATTCCACTAATTTTGTTTTTTAATTCTATAAAATTTAGTCGATTATTATCTGCTTTTCTTAAATAATATAACGCAGCATATTCTATTCGATTAATTGGAAATAATTCAAACTTTCTTCTATGAAAAGCAACTGCAATTATTCTAATTAGCGAATTTATCGTTAATAAAATCATACAAATAAGAGAGACGTAAAAAATAAAAGTAAATTCGATTAGTAAAATGCTTTGACTAAGAGTTTGAAGAAATATGAACAACAATATGTAAAAATAAATGAAGACCAAATAAAAACTAATTAACCCCCGATAGATTTCTTTTACGTGGAATTGCTTGAAGATAATATTAAAACCACTTGTTAAATAATGTCCTACAAAAAAAAGCGACATAACTGTTAATGAAAAACTCCAAAGATAACTTCCTGTTATCATAAATTCGATTATTATCGATGTTGTAGAGATACAAAAATAAAGCAAAAGCACTTTTTTGGTGTCTAACTCCCAATTAAATTTATGTATAAGAATATGCGCAAAATTTAATGTCACCCCTATACTAACTAAGAAACTCCAATATATCGTTTTAAAAAATTGAAATTCTAACATAAAGAGCGTAATTAATACAATACCTAAGCCTGCCCCAATTAAGAAATAGGTCCATTTCATTCTTTAACATCACCAATTCAAACAAAACATCTTTATTTTATCAGGTCACATGATTATTTCGGTTTTTATACAATATAAAATATGAGGAGTCCGTTTTTTATGAATTTGTTTAGAAATTTATTGTAAAAAGGATTGATATTTTGAATAATTATTCTGAAAAAGTTAAAAATGATAACACATTAGCGACAATTAAGAAAGTAATATTATAATTTTGGTGAAATTAATCTGGATTTATTTGATTGGATGTTTATTATTTCTGGTTTTATTTTTTTCGTTTCCATGATGGGCGCAATACTATTGATGGCTAATGACAAGATGCGAACTATCAGAATATTTGGTGTGATCCTTGCAGTCCTGACGCTTCCAATCATCGCTATTTTGATAAATTACATCCTAATCGGTAAAGATCTGAGATTTATTATTTACCTCGTTTTAATCCTCATTTATCTACTCGCAGAATTCTTACTTGACAGCGTTTTTAAATTTGATTTTCGATCAAAAACGAGCACACATGTTCCATATATCATTATAGAATGGGCTGCGGCTTTTTCTTTCTTGTTTGGCACGATCTATCTTGATACGACTATGGGCTGGATTATTGCAATCTTCTTTTGGGCTTTCATTGGTGTTCTGGTGTACTATATTATTAAAAGAAGAAAGAAGAAAGAAAACTAAGAAGAAGTTTCTTTTGAGAAATATATTTAATTACACCTAATATTGGATTAAGGCGAGGTACATTTTCTTTATATCTCTCATAATCTTTTGAAAAAAATTTTGAGGAATATATTAATAAATGGATTTTATCAGTTCTTGTTGATAATACCGAAAAATTATTCCCCTTAAATGAGCTTAACGAGAAATTCCAACACTCTTTAAAGAAGAGTGAAGAAATTTATACAAGTTTTTCGTATTTTGGTCTTTATATATTCAAAGAAAATGGAATTAATTCTGTAATTAAAAATTTAATAAACAATGATTTATTGAGCGAGGAAAACCATAATATAGTAAAATTAACTGAAAAAGGTAAATATATGTACGAGAAGTTCTATTCAGAGCCACTAATGGAGAATATAAAAGACCCATTTGATTTTTTCTTCGAACAAAATTATGATTTCGATAGCTTGAGATATAGAAAGCAAGAAGTATTACTTAAATTTTAAAAAAAACACAATCTCCAAGAAGTATGAGTATAGTGTTTAGGTTTTTCTAGGATTTGTGATTAATTAGGACAAGAGTTAAATATAGAAATTATTAAATGTATATTGGTTCTATATTTATTTTTTTATAGGATGTGAGCTTCGTGAGAGTTAAACTATGTTTTAAATGTAAACAAATTTTTAGATTATAATGAATTGGTGTATTTTATGAGTCTATGGTATTATATTTTAATTATCCTATGTGTGATCATTCTTTTTCTCTTAATCTTTGGTCTACCTCGTAAAAGAAGTGCAAGGAGTCCTAATATTGAGGGATTAGATAGTCCGGAGGTCGCGAAAGCGTTTGATAAAATGACGGATATTTTACCATTTAGAATCTTACGGAAAAAGATTATATCACATATTCGTAAATTAAATCCATCCGGAAGACTTATAGATGCAGGTTGTGGCCCAGGAAATTTAATCGTTCAATTAGCAAAGGAATTTCCTACCTTGGAGCTTATTGGTGTGGACATTTCTAATGAAATACTGGAACGAGCTAAGATAAGAGCAACTAAACATGAGAGAAAGATTGAATTTAAGGAAGGCTCTGTTGAAAACCTACCGTTTCCTAACGAATATGCGGATTTTATAGTTTCTACTTTTTCACTCCATCATTGGATTAATCCTGGTAGGGCTCTTCAAGAAATATATAGGGTTTTAAAAAAAGAAGGTGTCGCACTAATATTTGATTTTAGACGAGATTCTCGAAAATTCTATTACGGGTTCTTAACATTTATAACTAAAATCGTCGCTCCTAAAGCATTGAGAAATGTTAATGAACCAATAGGGTCTCTTAAATCTTCTTATACGCCTCTAGAGGCGCAAGAACTCCTCTCCAAAGAGCAGATCAAAGATATAACTATTAAACCTATGCTTGCTTGGATGTTTGTTCAAATTACGAAATTAAATCCTTAGCTTCTTCTTCTAAAACAAAAGGAGAAAGTTAAAATTTCTAATTTTACTTATCATGTTGTATGGAAATTATTGCAATGGGAGAGCTGCGAGAGTTTTTTACGATTAATCTGCCCAAGTTCGAGGATCCCGTCATTTTTATTAGCTCTGAATTTATTCCTGGATGTCCAAAATGCAATAGTAGTGCAAGCGTATATTATCTCCAACTTACTGAAAGAAATTTGATTCCGAGTGAAGGAAATCTTGAAAAAGCCGAAAAACACAAATTTCCTATAGACATCTATGTCCAATATCAAGTTCTAAAAGGAAAACCCACGCAAATTGTCATAGGCACGAAAGAATCAAATGGAACGCTTGAGATGGTGCTCAATCGAATTATAGATTGAGACTTTTGAAATCAATTTTTTTCAATTTTACTTTTAAAACTCCGACACAATCTCCGAAAGGCAAGAGTATAGTGTTTTTCTAGGATTTGTGATTAATTAGGGCAAGAGTTTAAATATTGAAATTATTAACTGTATATTGGTTCTATTTTTTTTTTATAGGAGGTGAGCTTCGTGAGAGTTAAATTGTGTTTTAAATGTAAACAATACATAGCCATCCGCGAGAATGATTTTAATAATAGTAGAGACTTACTACTGTTTGATAAAGCTCATGCCGGTCATCCCACTCAGATTGTAAACAAAGAAGAAGTCGCTAATTATGAAATGTGGAGTGGAAGTTAAGTAAAAATTGCGATAAGCGATAAAGAACTTTTTACATGTGTCTTAAACTAATAGTTTACCAATTACTCATTTTTTCTAAAATAGAATAAAATTATTCTAATAGGAAAACTTATTGTAAAGTTATTAGATACGGCTTAGTTTATAGCTATTAGAATTAAAGTAAGAAATATTGAAAGAGATAGCTAAAGATGATTTGGGAGGACAAAAAGAATTGAATGAAATGAAACTCACTCATTTAACTTGGGACGATATCGATGATTACTGCAAAAAATTAGCGAATTTGATCAAAAAATCTGACTTTAAACCAGAAATCATTGTAGGAATTCAAAGAGGTGGCTGTATAACAGCAGTTCTCCTCTCTCACTTATTAAATATCGAGGATTTCTGCACAATTGGGATTCGATCTACAGCATCCGATGATGTTCGCGCTCAACGAATGAAACCAATTATATACGATCCTTTTTCCTTACAACTCATAACCGGTAAAAGAGTTTTACTTGCCGATGACATCACCGACACCGGGGGAACTTTAATCAAAGCCAAAAGAGTGTTACTAAGCTATGGTTGCAAAGAGGTTAAATTTGCTACAATTGTAAGTGCTCCGGCTAACACTGGTAACGTAGATTTTTATGCTAAAGAAATTAAACCGTGGGTCGTCTTTCCATGGGAAATTAAAACTTAAAATTAATAAAGGTGGAACATTATGAGTTTATTTAACAAATCTAATAATTAAAACTGATTTTTTTGACAAAAACATCTAATAATTTCAACTTCGTGTTAGCATTATTGCTATTTTTGAGCTGTACAAACATTTTCTCAGTTGCTCTAGCTGATACTAACGTTAAAATTTCCTCCCCTTCATCTACTTTGGATCCCGATGTTGCAGAACTCCTATGGAATTACACAACAAATGACGGCATTCGAGACGTATCAATTACTGCAGATGGAGGATTGATTGCTGCTAGTACTTACTCTGATGATGGATTAATTTACCTATTTACCGATGAGGCATCTGAATCAAAAATTCCTCTATGGACCTACAACGCAACTACTAGCGTATATGGTGTAGACATTACCCCTGAAGGAAATCATATTGCTGCAGTCAGTGATGCACAAAATGTACTGTATTTCAACGATTCAGTAACTTCCCCCAAAATGCCTGAATGGGAATTTACTTCAACCTCAGATTTTCCGAATGATGTTGCTATTTCTGCCAATGGAAATTACATAGTAGCAGCCACAGATGATGGGAATGTGTATTTTTTTAATAGTACGTATGGTAACCCTAAAACAGAAATGTGGAGTTTCTCTACAGGAGATAGCGTTTGGTCAGTCTCTATTTCTGCTGATGGAAATTATATTGCTGTAGCCAGTGCTGATAACCATTTATACGTTTTTGATAAAACTAGCTCGACTCCACTCTGGAATTTTACCGAAAGCTCTGATGTACACACCGTAGAAATTTCCGATGATGGGAATTATCTTGTAGCAGGAACACAAAATTCTAAAGTGTTGCTTTTTAATATATCTAGCAATGTACCAATCTGGACGTATAATGCCGACGATTCAGTATATTCTGTTGCTATAAATTCTAACGGAAATTATATTGCTGCAGGGGGTTTAGATAACAAAGTCTATTTTTTTGAAAGATCTAACTCAACTCCCCTATGGAATTATACCACTGGTGCCCAAATTGGTGATACTGATCATCCTCATTGTATAGATATCTCGGCGGATGGTAAATATCTCGCTGTAGGTAGTAATGATAATCGTACCTATGTTTTTGAGAGGTCAAGTGGAACTCCACTATGGAATTATACTACAGAAGGAATTTTATACGCGGTTGCTATGTCTGCAAATGGTGCTTACATTACTGTGGGTGGTGATGATCATCATATATATCTGCTCTTTCAAGATTTATCTACGCCATCTCCAGCAGCGATTTCTTTTGGATATTGGTTCATTCTGTTTGCTTTACCAACATTTGTTGGACTTATTGTCTTCAGAAGAAAGCGCATTAAAAACATATAAGTAATCCTTAATTTCTTTTTTTTTTCATTTTTCTTATTAATTGGTGAATAAGCGAGTGTAAAGATAGTATATAGACTATAAAAATTATTTGAAAATTACATTTAAATATAAGGAAATAAATTTAAAAGAACCAAAACTATTGCAACAGGAGCTAATATCTACGACTTTCGATTCATCAAGAACTATCAAACCCCAAGAGGGTGGCCACCAGAAAATGTTTCAGAAAGTAAAGCTCTCATGTAAATAACCGACTTAAAAAAAGGATATTTATCTACTCTGTTAATTTTTAAAATTTTATATTTTTTTCCACAATTAATTATTAGATAAATAATGTTTTACTTTGTAATAGAATAAATAAATCCCTTAATTATAATAGAATGGAAGGTGATATAGGAATGAAAATAATTACGGGCGTGGATATTTTAGATGAAGAGATAAAAAAGAAATTAAGGACCGAAAATATCTATAAAATTTTCAATAATTTCATTATTCCACTTATAACAGAAGAGGAGCGGGAATTTTTGGAGGAATTGGAGCAATTTTTACTAAAGGAAATTGAACCAAAAATGAATTTAAGTGAGGAAGTGTACGAACTTTTTCCCATCCTCGGCAAGAAACACTACATTCAGAGATTAAATCCGTATGGAGATTCTGAAAGATATAACATGCGTTATGAAATGCTTTTAGCGATGGCAACATCGATTATTGATCCCGAGTTAGATTTAGCACGGGTGGTGACTGGAGTAATATTTGCTAATCCACTATTTCAATTTGGTACAGGAGATAGAATTTCTGAGATTTTACATGAAATATTAACGGGCAAAAAGATTGGCTGTATTTGTATCACTGAAAGAAAACGTGGTTCTGATGCGGTCAATATGGAGATGAAGGTTAAAGATAAAGGAGATCACGTAGTTTTCACTGGAGAAAAATTATATACGACTAATGGTCCAGTAGCGGATTATTTCATAGTATATGGGGTTTCGAACGTCTCTGATCCACGCGGAACAATGTATCAAGCAATTGCAGAAAGAGGATATGAAGGATTACAAACCAATAGACTTGGCATTCAATCTGTTCCACGCGTACAAATTGGGCAAAGCCTTTTTAATTCTGTGAAAATCCCGAGAGAAAATGTTCTTGGAGGTAGAGGTCAAGGTTATAAAAATCTATTTTCCGGACTTGTAGCAGAAAGATGTTCCATCATTGGGTCTAGTTTAGGTATTGCGTGGTTAACTGCAGTTACAGGCCTTATTTATACAAACTTAAGAATTCAATTTGGCCGACCTCTATATGATTTCCAAGGAGTCTCACTTCCTCAAACCCAAAATTTCACTGAACTCATGGCAGCTACAGAACTTGGCTTAAAATCAGCTTCTGAGTATAACAAGACAATTGAACGGAAACAATCCGATCAGCAAAAGTTCATTAAATACAACGCAGCCTTTAGTTCAGGTACAAAATATCTTGCTTCACACCTCGCTCATAAAATTTCTTACGAAACTCAACAGTTGTGCGGAGGTATTGCTTTTACAGATAACTTGCGGATTGATAAAGCATTAGAAGTTGCTAAAGTTCAGGAAATAATCGGGGGCGCTCGAAATATACAACTCTATTTGGTTAGCAGAGCTATCAAAGATATGATTTCCCTATTGTAAACGATTAAAAATAAGATATAAATTTGCTCCGAACCCTACTAAATTAAGTAATATAAAAAAGTAGTTATAGGTTTTATACAAAAGAAATCCATGATTATAACCATGGAGCACGCTTATATCAGCATATTCGAATACAGCAATAATAGTAAAAACATTAAGAAGAAAGGCAATAATAAGAGTTTTTAAAATCCTATTTGATTCATCCTGTTGAATTCCGAATCCGTACATAACCTCAAATAAGTAAACTATGGCATGAAAAAATAAAAACCCAATTAAAACTGACAGCTCCCGAGTCATAGAAGGAGAACTTTCGTATTCTGCTAGCATCAGGTAGGTTGTGATAATTAATAAGACTGCGATAATTTCCAGAATTAGATAGCTGACAATAAATACAATTTTACCTACTTTGAATGATTTCATGATTCTCTCAATTATTCATAAAGACGTATTTTTCTTAAATTTACGGATTTGTCTAAATTTCGTGAATAACCGCAAGAAACTAATACTACTTAATTATCAATCTAGTTCTATTAAAGTGATCAAAAATAATTTCAATTATACCTTGAATTAAACAAATTCAAACTTTTTTCTACATTAAGATGATAAATTCTGTTATTAGATGAATTTCTCTATTATAACCGAGATTAGAAATTACAAACATCACGATAGTAGAAAAAATATTTAAATGAATAGTTTTACTCAATTAATGCTAAATTGTCTATAGGACAAGAATTTTAAATCAATAAATAATCAAAAGATTTGAAAATATTATGGGTATGGAGGAAAGTAAAGAAGACCACGAAAGAAGAATTAAAAAAAGATTAGAACAATTACAAGCATTTAACAAGCCAATAGTAATAGACAAGACAATCTTAATAGGAGAAACCGAGATTGAAGCTCAAATAAGAGAGGCGGCGTATTACTTCGCTTTAAAGCGTCCCTCATTTGATGAACTGTGTTGGAGTTTAGCGGAAAAAATTCAGACAAAATATAATTCAAAACCATCGATAGAAGCCATTAGGGAAATAGCAGAAAAAATCTATAATTCTTCAAAAACATATGACGAATTATGCTGGTTGAACGCTGAAATTGACATCTCAGCTAAAAAATAATACAATTATAAATCCTCTCTCTGGTCTTCATAATCTGGTCACATATTCTTTTATTCTATCAAATTCAAATTGAACTTAATTAAAATCATAAATTTTAATTTTATATAAAATACTCAATGAGTGATAATCGTTCTAAGTATATATTACCCAATAATAACTGAAAGATGTGTTAATAACTAATGAATAAAGAACTAATAGGTATGTGTGGGGCATATTGTGGGATATGCGAATGGAAAGTGAAAACTAACTGCTTGGGTTGCCAAACATGTAAAGGAGAAATGTTCTTTGGAGAATGTAGTGTAGCAAAATGCTGTTATGATAAAGGATATCTTCATTGTGGTTTTTGTCCAGATCTACCTTGTCCAGAGCTTCAACAAGCATTCGATCATCCTGAACATGGTGATAATGGTGAAAGATTGGCTAATCTGAAGAACTGGGCCAAGGGGGATGAAACTGTTATAAGATTGAAGTCATTTCCTAAGAAAGTATAGAAATTCATGAAACAAGATAGGAAATAATATAAAATCCTAACTTATTTTGGTATAATAAATACCCCGCAATGGGAAACAAAAGCAGGTATGTATAAAGAAATACACAATATTTCAAAATTAATTTAATAGTACTTTAATATAATGTATTAATTGATCATATTCAATAATTTAAGTTGATTTATATGGTAAAATTATTACGATGTCGTGTATGTGGATTTGTAATTAAGGAAAATAAGTTAAAAGATAACTGTCCTGCATGTGGATATCCTAGTAGTGTATTTGAACCTTATGAAGAAGAAATATCAGAAGAAAGAAAAAGAATACTTAATTTAGATTTACATCCAATTCTAGTTCACTTTCCGGAAGCATCTAGTACAATTATTTTTTTATTAGCATTGATAACTCTTATTGCTCCAACCTTTTTTAGAAGTTATATTTTAGGAACGATTATAATCCTTTCCTTACTTTTACCGTTTTTTACTGTAATAGGAATACTAAGTGGCTTAATTGATGGGAAAGTTCGGTTAAAAAAATTAAAAACTCCACTTTTAATTCGAAAAATAATTATCGGATCGACCTTTGTTATTTTAGCAATTCTTTTAATTTTACCTAGTTATGTATTCGGAAATATTGAAGAGAATTTAATTTATATTTTCATATTAAGTCTTGGATGTCTTATTTGTGGAACATTTCTTGGTCTCATTGGTAAAAAACTTACTAGGACGCTAATCAGAAAGTAGACGAAACCTTTAAGCAATCAACTTAAATTGAGATAAGGGACTTCTAACCGTAAAAGGATTCCCTTAAAAAATATCACCGGATGTGATATAGCTAAACTATATTTTAAAATTTATTGAGGAGTAGGAATACCTGATGGTTTGGATGGCTCCTGGGCCTATAATACAGATTTCAGCGAGAAATGTATAATCAATTATTCTTCAAATTATTTATATGGATTAAGGATAAAATTTATAACTATAGACCTCAAATTAATCAATTAGCTGGTAATTTTATTATGATTCGAGAAAGAATAATTTGGAAAGTTTTTGGTAAAAAACTCATCAGCTATAAAAAACTTGATGATGGAACGATTGTTGGTAGCGGCTTTTTAAATCCATTGGTAGACAGATTTCGATTAATCACTATGTTTATTGCTCAAGCGAAATTTTATAAAAATTATGATTTAGGCCGATGGCGTGGAAAAAGAGTTGCTAACACTTTTGCTCCACCTGTAGGTAGCAGAGCGATGCTTCGCGCTATGAAGAACGTCTTAAGAGGGCGTATCTTGCGTCATGCTCGTCCGATAGCGATGACTTTTGCGGTTACATATGATTGTCAATGTAAATGCGTTCATTGCAGTGCTGGGAAACATTATAGAACAGATATTCCAGAATTAACTACAGAAGAGGCTAAAACACTAATTGACGATAGTCTAAATTTGGGTATATCAGTATTGGCATTTACTGGAGGAGAACCATTACTTAGAGAAGATATCTTTGATCTGATTAACTACGTTGATAAAAAAAAGGCTGTTCCCGTTATATTTACTAACGGACAATTTTTAACTGAAGAGAATGTTAACAAATTGGCAGATGCAGGACTGTTCTGTTTATATGTGAGTATAGATAGTCCA
>Ga0114922_10005554_pt1 | contig 11624 bp, 10 predicted proteins | sample AartaG_FD_100975 | JGI IMG/M metagenome (GOLD analysis project Ga0114922, IMG submission 100975) | Deep subsurface microbial communities from Aarhus Bay to uncover new lineages of life (NeLLi) - Aarhus_00045 metaG | ecosystem: Environmental > Aquatic > Marine > Oceanic > Sediment | place...
GGCATAGTTATAAAGGGTTGGCGCCAAAAGAGATACCAACCCTATGCCGCCCGCATCGCGGGCATAGTAAAAGCGGCAATGCCGCTGGCACCGCCATGGTGCTCGGGTCGCACTCCTGCGTTGCCCTATCCCCCATGACGGTACCAATATTATACTCATACATGCCGGAGGCCTAAAGCGTTAAACTCAAAGGCTTTATTTCACAATCTCTTTGATGGATTACCAACTTTTTTGGATGAGAGCCTTATAATTTTGGATTTAGTGCTTAGGGTTTGGTTGCGGATTAACCGCACCAAGACCCGGTATGGATATACGGAGATTGAATTTTTAAGGGGAAAAAACCGGACTTTGTCTGCCCCCCGACAGACAGCGCCTCGTTAAGCCGTGCCGTGGCTTTCTTGTCCCTATCGTTAGCTCTTTTCTCGCTGGGTATTCGTCAAAAATCTCTCTCCCTCTCTCCCGATATGTCCCAACGAGGCCGACACCCTCACGAGACCTGGATAGGCAAAACTCACACGTTTTCCGGTTCCTTTGACAGATTTCTACCGACTGTCGGCTCGCCTTGGGGACATGACATTCCCCAACCAATCGCAACCAGATGTATTCAATTTTTACTGCTTTGATTGTCGGATCTTTACGGGGGTAGTACCAGCGAGACCCCGCCGTTAGTGACAACATTATGTCACCGTACCGATTTCTTTCATAGGGTAGAATTTGGTTATCCGCTTGCGGACTATTGACTTAGGTGCATTTGATCGGTAAATTATTTGTTTCGACTAATGGGTAGCGATCCCCCGCCTGGCGGTGGGGGCTTATTCTGATTTTCACGAGGATGCAGTAATGCCGGAACCGCAAGAAATGAGTGTTTTGGAACAGGATCATGCTCGGTTCATGGTGGCGGCGTTGCAGCAGGCCCAAAACGCCATGGAAGCCGACGAGGTGCCGGTTGGAGCCGTTATCGTCTATCAAAACCGGATCATCGCCCGGGCACACAATCAACGGGAGACCCTCAACGACCCAACCGCACACGCCGAGATGATCGCATTGACCCAGGCCGCGAGCTTCCTGCAAAGTTGGCGTCTGGAAGGCTGCACCATGTACGTGACGCTGGAACCATGCCCGATGTGTGCCGGGGCGCTGGTGCTGGCCCGGATCGATCGGCTGGTCTATGGCCCGACGGATCCCAAAGCCGGCGCCTGTGAAACATTATATAACATCCCCGAAGACGAACGACTGAACCATCGGATCGAAGTGATTTCCGGATTCCTGGAAGAACCGTGTCGAGCGATTTTACAAGAATTCTTCACCCACAAGCGACCGATCAAGCCCCCGCCGCCAGGCGGGGGATAATGTAAATGGTGTATCCACCCGCGTCCGTCTGCGTGTATCGGCGGTTCCAAATTTGTCTGCGGCTCGATCGCACCATGACCTCTGTAACTAAAATCGTTTACTCAAGGCGATACCGGTGGATTGGCTGAAAGGATCCATGTAGGGCGAGACATCCATGCCGAACAGTTGCGGTTTATATTTGCCGGCGACGGTTTTACCGACGGTAAAACCGATAGCGGCGCCGAAGACGACGTCGCTGGCCCAGTGTTCCCCGGTTTCCATCCGTTCGTACATCACGAACCCGCTCAAGGCGTACAAGGGCCAGCCGACCACCGGGCCGTAGTACTCATCCATCACCGCCGCAAAGGTCATGCTGATCGACGTGTGACCGCTGGGCCAGGCGTAGTATTCACCGTTGGGACTGTCGTCCTGGGCGATCAGTTTTAATGCCATCGTGTAAATACCGCTCAGCGCTTGGGCTTCGATCATGCTGCGAGAGACCTGGTACATCTCCTGATCCTCAATCAGAACACCGGTAAGATAACCGGCCCCGGTCAGACCTAATTCCGTGATCGGAATCGCTCCCAGGGCGATCGTGAAATCACGGCCGAACGTATCGTGATTTTCAAAATGATCCTCGATCTCGTCATCATGTACTGCCCGAACGTACCCGGACGCCGCGCCGCCGACCAGTAGAATCGCGATATTGGATTTGTTGGTAATGTAGTCTTTGCTATCCTGCCAGAGGTTGCCGGGCAGTTGTATCAGGTCGTCTTTAATGACACTGCCGAAGTTGTCGGCGCCGAGTAGGATCTCGCGGTTGCGTTGCCTTGAATTATCCAAATCCCTTGAATTATCCAAACCCCGACCGTAAGGGAGGGGTTTATTATCTCGCATTGATTCTATTGACCGCTTACGTACGTTCGCGGCTTGGATGGGATATGAACTATTCTTACAACCTGCGACAAGATATAATCCCAACACGATCAATATCACCGACGTTTCTATTTGTCGAGTTCGCCAAGGCATCCTCATGCCGTATCTCCCTGAAACGTTAATTGCCATTGATCTTCCCGGATGTTACGCAATCCCAGAAGTCCCGACATACTACCACTTTCCAGCCGGATCTGCCAGTCATTCTCGGTTATGTGCAGCGGCTGATAGCTTCCCGAGGCGACTATACGTACTTCGCCTCGATCATCACTCAAGAGACCCTCGTAGGTCAGGTACTTCAATCTATGATCGAATATCTTCTGACAGGGTAGCGGGATTTCACTCCATTCGGACGGCGGAAGCGACACCTGCCACGTCGCCAGATGCTCGCCTTCCTCCAGCATCAGGTCCCAGTGAACATCCTGGTCTGTCTGATGTTTTTGAATTACAAATCGCATTAGAGACGATTCTCAATTCCAAATGTGGCCCAGCCGCCCTCGGTTGGGCTTGTATCTTATCCTGCACACCCGGGGGCGGGCGCGCCACATAGAAAACAATCATCGTTGTGATTATAAGCAATCATTTGCGGACGTCGAGGAATTTTGAAATTGTCGGTGACCCTGGAAATCGCTACGATAGAATTAAACCCGTCGGGTGGCACCGCCAAGCGAGTCTTCGAGCTTGGGGGTGGAGACTTTGCGGGTGGCATGGCTACGCACAGTTTAGCCTTGGAAACAGGAGTGATATTTTGATACGAAACGCCCGGGCAACTGACGTTCCTTTGATCCGAGACCTGATCAACGAATACGCCGAACAGGGGCGGATGCTGTTTCGTTCGCTGGAGGATTTGTACCAGTCGTTACGCGATTTCCAGGTCTGCCAACAAGACGGTCAAATCGTCGGCTGCTGCTGCCTGCACATCTACTGGTCCGATTTGGCCGAGATCAAATCCCTGGCCGTCTCTCCGGACTATCAAGGCCGAGGGATCGGTACGGCACTTCTCGAAGCCGCCCTCGAACAGGCACGCCAACTGAAACTGCCCAAACTCTTTACCCTCACCCTGGAACCGGAATTCTTCGAGAAGTTGGGATTTAGACATATCCCTAAGGATTCTCTACCGTATAAGGTCTGGTCCGACTGCCTGCGCTGCCCCAAGCAGGACCATTGCGACGAAACCGCCATGCTCCGAGACGTGTAGATCCAAACCGATTGAACCAATGCAACTTCTGGATTCTGTCTCCTGGATTCTAAATTCTTATTTCTCACAACTCACAACTCACAACTTGTTTTTTTACTGTGGTCTGTGGACTGCTCGCCGCCGCAAAGCTTTGGCGTAGCGGGGGAGACTGTTGACTTTTTTTCTTACAATTCGCCGGTGAACCATCTCACAATATCATAGTAGGTAACCCAAAGGAAAAGACCGCCAATGAAGATCAGGCCGGCATACGTAATGACGGATTGCACCTTGAGAGAGACGGGAGAGCCTTTAATTTTTTCGACCAACAGGAAGATCACATGTCCGCCATCCAGAATCGGTAAGGGCAGGAAATTAAAGACGGCGATGGCTACATTGATGATGGCAATAAAGAAGCAATAATACAAAAAGGATTTTTCCTGAGCGACTGCATAGCTCATACGTAAAATTCCCACGGGGCCTCGGGCGGCTTTTACTTTCACGTTACCCATGATCATGCCGCGGAACATTAAATAGGTTTGTGCGATCGTTAAATAGGTCATATCGGCGCCCAGGCAAAGGCATTCCCAGGGAGTATCACCCTGGATGATGAATTCCAAGTTTTTCAGCGGAAGACCTTGAATGTGTTTGAAATCAGGCTGATAGGCAAGGCCGATCCAATCCAGGTTGTCCGGGACCGTGGTCGAAAAGGTTTCGGTGATTTGCGTACGTGACGTTATATAGGTAATGGATACTTCTTTGCCTCGAAAATTCTGCAGTTGATTAATAATATCATGCCAGTTTTCCACCGGCTGTTCGGCCACGGCAGCGATCCTGGCGCCGCGGGGTATCGCCAGCGGTTTCATACTATCTTTAAGTTCCATTGTGTCCGCGACGATAGGTACTTGAACGGCCGCGGGAGAGTACAAGATCCCGATCATCGGATCCGGATTTTTAAGGGTAAGCAATTGCCACGGGCTCCGTTTTGGACGCATGGGAATTACCGTTAGCTGTTTTTTTACGTATGTTCCATGCTCGCGTCGGTACACAGTCGTTTGAATTTCCTCGTCGGGGCGACTTTGTATATAATCCTGAGCCTCCTTTGTAGTGGGATTTTGTAAGGTTCCTAAGGTTAAAATAATATCGTCTTGTTGAAGGCCTGCCGCTTCGGCGGATGATCCTTCTATAACATAACTGATTTGCAGCAAAGGAATCATGCTAAGGACTTGGCCGGGATGCTTGCCTTTGGGATCGGGCGCCAACCTCATATGCAGTGAGACGTCTTTTTGAATGGTTTGCTGGTTTGGATTCGTTCGCTCTACGGTGAGAGTGATATGGTCCGGGTGGTCAGTGCCGACTTTCGGTAAAAAATATTTTTCCAATTGATCGGCGCGCGAAATGGCGTTCTGGTTTACGGCGATGATTTTATCTCCCGCTTTAAAACCGATACGTTCTAATTCTTTTTGAAATTTTTCGTCGTAGAATTTAGTAAGAATTAAATCGGCCGGTGGTGCAATGCCAAGGACCATGTGGCCCTGTTCTTCGTCCAGCTCCGGCTCAAAGGTAAACGTTTCGATCGGCGCACTGACTCCGTCATCAGGATGCCGCGCTTTCAATTCCACTTTATCCCCTTTGTCGCAAAACGCTGCTGCCGTTATGAGATTCAAGAACGTGATTTTTTCTTTCCCGTTTATGGCAAGAATCTCGTGCCCGGGGCGAAGTCCCGCTTTGTCGGCGGGGGAACCGAGTTTCACGCCGCCCACGATGGCCGGTGGCTGAGGCAGTCCTTTGGAAAATACGATCAGGAAGATAATGGACGCCATTACGAGGTTCATAAACACCCCGGCCGAAATGACGATCATTCGCTGCCACACCTTCTTATTCCCGAACGCCCGAGGATTATCGCTGGGTTGGTCGGCTGCAATATCTTCCTGACCGAGCATCTTGACAAAGCCGCCAAAGGGAATCAAACATAATCGGTATTCCGTTTCACCTGCTGCGGCGCTGGCTTTGGGGATCGTAAATGATAAAGCGCCTTGGCCGTCTTTTCCGGGGATTAAACCGGGCAGAATGCGCACGCGAAAGCCGCCTCGGATACGCTTGATGCCGAAGATGATTGGATTGATGCCCAGCGAAAAGGCTTCCACCTCGATACCCACGGATTTAGCCGCAATAAAGTGACCCAACTCGTGCACGAAGATCACCATCCCGAATCCGAACAACATCAGACAGATATTCTTGGCACGATCCATATCCTGGATCACAAACCAACTCAGCCCGATCAGCACTATCAAAAATATCAACAGGGATTTGACGGATCGTTTGGGAGATTCGTCAGCGGGGTTAGGTTCGCTCTTCGTCGGGGTAGATTCCTGCTGATTGTGGGGTTCGACATTATTATTTTGATTTTCTGCGTTTTCGGTCATTCCTTTTATTCCACATACTCGGTTTCAGGTTTCACATTTGCCATCTTATCCATTTTGGGAATGGTACCATGTAACATCGGTCCAATAATGTACTGCCATTATTATTTTAACCACCGCATTATTTAAGCCCCCGCCGCTAGGCGGGGGATTAGCTGCTCTCCACTTACTAGTGGTACTACCATGTAGGGTGCCATGCCCACGCATTTACTATCACGGGCCGGGTGCCATGCCCACGCAATTACTATTACGGGCATTGCCGGGTGCCATGCCCACGCTTGCGTGGGCATGCTCTTTATTCGTCATTCGAGCTTCGGCATTGATTCGTCATTTCAGCTTTGTCATTCTGAGCGCAGCGAAGAATCTCTTCCTATCCGCTATCCGCTATCCGCAACCCGCTATCTGCTAACTTATTTCGTCATTCGTCATTTCTCTTCTCAAGCCGGTGTTGGCCGGACCAGGGTTGGCAGGACCATTTTAACCTCTTCTCGGCCCCATTTATCGGCCTCTAAAAGCTCTGCCAGACCGGGTTTTTCCACCCATTTATGATTACGCAGGCAGTGCTCGGTAAGTTCGGCGATCTGGGAAAAAGCGATTTTCCCTGACCGAAACGCCTCTACGGCGGCCTCATTGGCGGCATTGAGAACCGCCCCGGCAGTTCCGCCGCGACGAGCGACCTCAAAACCCAGCCGCAGGGCCGGGAATCGCTCCGGATCCGGTGGCTCGAAGGTTAACTGCCGCATTTCGTGTAAGTTGAGCCTGCGGGCGGGACTGGGCAACCTCGCCGGGTAGGTCAGGGCGTACTGGATGGGCAGTCGCATATCCGGGGGAGACAATTGCGCGATCACCGAACCGTCGCAGAATTCCACCATCGAATGAATGATTGACTCCGGGTGGATCAGGACCTCAATCCGGTCGGGTTCGAGATCGAACAGCCAGCGGGCCTCGACGATCTCCAGTGCCTTGTTCATCAGCGTGGCCGAATCTATCGTGATTTTCGGGCCCATATCCCAGGTTGGATGGTTCAGGGCATCAGCAAGATTGGCCTGAGCGAGCTGATGAGGCTCATATTCACGAAATGGGCCGCCCGAACAGGTAATGATGACTTTCTGGATTTCAGTGCGGTTTCCCGACCGCATCGCCTGCAGGATCGCCGAATGCTCACTGTCGATGGGCAGGATATTGGCTTTGTTTTGTATAGCCAGCGGCATGAGAACGCAGCCTGCCACGACCAGCGATTCCTTGTTCGCGATGGCGATCGTCTTACCCGCCTGGGTTGCCGCCAGTACCGCCGGCAGTCCCGCCGCACCCACGACGGCCACGATGAGCGTATCGATAGCCTCGTCGGTTGCCAGGTCCATCAGGGATTCGGAACCGATCAAAACCTGCGTTTCAGTATTGGCAAGGTCATTTTCCAACTCCTTCGCATAGGTGGCATCGGTCAGCACGACCTTCTCAAGACGGTATTTATGGGCCTGTTGTGCTAAGGCCTGCCACTGCGTATGAGCCGAGGCGCCTACCAGTTGGTATGCCTCACCCAGCGAATCCAGCACCGACAGACAACTCGAACCAATCGAGCCGGTCGATCCCAGAATCGCTATCCGTTTACGTTTTTCGCTCATAACGGGTAATGTACGCTGCAAGTCGTGATTTGACAAGAAAATAACGATAGTAATGACGAATGACGAAGCTCGAATGGCGAATCAATAACGAAATACGAATGACGAATCGTACTTGAATTATGGTGAAATCCGTATATTATGAATATTATTAACACCTCATTGTAACGAGGTGGCCGGTGAGGGTGGCAGCCACCGAGCAGAGCGAGGTGGATGGCTGATACCTAATACCATTGAGGATATATTGTGGGATTTCAAGACCGACCTTACTATCGTGAACCGCAACCTTCAGGCCACGGCGGCTTTCATCGCCCTACGTTTGGTATGCCGCGGCTGACACCGATAGTTAAATATCTGCTTATCGCGAATGTGGTAATTTTTCTTTTACAAATATTTCTGCGTAATCCGGAAAAGTATTTTCCCTTTGGTGGGCCTATGGAATATTACTTATCCGCCACGACGATTTTAAAGTATTCAGCGTTTCAAGTATGGCGCTTGATTACGTTTCAATTTTTACACAGTACACAAAATCCGTTTCACTTGCTGCTCAATATGATCGGTTTATATTTTTTAGGAACCGTTCTGGAGCGATCCTGGGGATCGAAAAGGTTTCTGATTTTTTATTTGGTATGTGGATTTGTCGGAGGATTATTGTATATCGGCGCCAGTTCTATAGGTTTATTGCCCGATGGTTTATTAGTGGGTGCGTCGGGTGGCGTTCTGGGTTTGTTGGTGGCGTGTGCAATACTGTTTCCACAAATGATGGTGATCTTGATATTATTTCCTATGTCAATCCGTACGGCAGCTTTGCTTTTAACGGCGGTTTATGTGTTAATGGTATTGACCGGCGGACAAAATTCCGGAGGAGATTTGTGTCATCTGGGGGGGATGGCGACGGCGTTTATCTGGATTATGTCGAAGCCGTATCTTGCGAAGTGGAAAATGAAACAACTCGAAGGCGCCTATCAGCGGAAAATGGAAAACCAACAGCAGAGGCATTACGAGGTGGACCGGATCCTGGCCAAGGTCCATGGACAGGGCATTCAAAGTCTTACCCGCAAGGAAAAACAAATCCTGCAGGAAGCCACGGAGCAGAAAAAACATAAATGAGTAAATGGGTAGATGGGTAAATGAGTAGATGAGTAGAGGAGTAGAGGAGGGAATCAGTACAAGGGGAAGGTCATTTCTCGCCGTTATTTTTGGTCTGGATGACCCGTTTGGCCAGTTTGAGCAGTTGGGCTTTGATCGCAAATCCCTTCGTTTTGGCCATGTCGTTATTCACTTCAAACTTAATTTTTTGATCTTCAAGAAAGAAATTAAAAATACCGCACAGCGCGCCTTTGGTCTTCGGCTCGATAAAGCCCGGCATCTCGCCGATGAACAAGATATTTTCATCCTTAAGAGCGGTAAGAACCTGTAAAACCGAGGCGCTCTTTGGAGTAGCAGTTACGAGTTGGCTGAAAAACAAGATGTCGCACCTTCGCAGTGATTCCAGAACCTTGGATGTTTTGCCGGCCTGAACGTCTTTCAACAGTATAGCATCGAAACGAACCACGCGCAGGGTTTTGGTTTTAATTTTTTTGCCATGGAGGATCTTACATATCTCAAACGCCTCCGGATTCATGATAAATCCCACCGTGATCGTTTTGGCCTTGGGATCGTCTTTTTCCGTCTCCGACGTTTTCGGTTTGGCAGGCTTGGGCCAATCGATGAATTTCAGAAAATTATAAATAAAGGCGGTTTTGACTTCGTATTCTTTTTGTTTCGTTTTATCGAGTTTCGCCCAGGCAGACGGCGCAGCCATACTCAGCATCACGATCAACATGATTGTGACAGTTATTTTCATTATCGCTTTATTATATGCTGCCATCGGTTACCTTGCAATCGTATTCCAGGAGTATGTTTCTTCTCCGTTAAAATCGAAATTGTACGCGTGCGAAAAACGTTCGCCCCGGGACTTTATGGCCCACAAACTGAATACTCTCCAGAACCGGATCGTGGTCCCGGTTTAAAAGATCGCTCACGCCCAGCATGATTTCCCCTTGTCCCTGCAAAATCTTCCGGGATAGAGTGACATCCAGTCGATGCGACCGTTCCACGTCGTTGCCGGTTTCAGGATTGCCGGGCGTCGTATTCATGAATCGGTAATTGGCGTTTACCACCCAGTCGTTCGGCAAGAACAAGCGACCCGTAACGCCGGTCTTGTGTTTGCTGGGTAAAAACGCCCGAAAATCCTGATCCGAATGCGAGGGATCGAAATCATTATACGCATACCAGGCGGACAGTTTCCCCCATGTTTCTTCCAGAGAAAGTTCTATCTCCGTCCCCCATGAATTGGCTTTGTCTCCATTTTCGGCCTCGATAAACTGCTGTTGAAACTCGTTGCTGGTAATCGAATAACCGATAATTTTATCAAAGGCTTGAAAATAGGAATCCGCTCGAAAACGTATCTGGTCGGTAATTTTGCCATTATATCCCAGCTCCAGGGCATAGGTTTGTTCGTTGTCCAGATCCTCGACGGCATCCAGATTATATAGATTCAACCCCATAAACATCGGTACGGAATATTTGGATGATTCCCGAACCACCAGAAGGGGCGTCCGAAATGCTTTGGCCGCACTGGCTCGCAGAATATGATCCCGTTTCTCGTCCAGACTATAGATACCGGTGAACCGTCCCGACCAGTCCGTCTGGGAGGGAGAGTACCAGTCAATTCGGACCTGTCCTTCCAGGGCAAATCTTTCCGACAGATTCCAGCGATCAATCAGAAACGCGCCCGCTTCATATTCATCATACGGCTCGTCATCAAACCTGGCCTGTTCCGGATGGTCTATTGTGGTTTGGATATGATCCCATTGCAGGTCGGCCCCGATCGAGGTTTGGTGGTTTTCCCACAAGGTGAAATTATACTGGCTGTCCAGTGTGTATTCTCCGCTTTTGACGCGACCTGCCTGGGGCCAGTTCATACTCCAGAATTTACCCGCCCATTGCAGATAACCGCTGCACCCGTCTTGTCCTCGATGGTCGATTCGTACGAAGGGGCGGATGTGCTCTTCCCGGATGGTTTTCTGCGGGTATAATCCACCCATGTCATAATCGCCCGCGTCGAAATGGGACCCTCCCACGCCGAACCATACGTCCGTGCTCTCGGACATCCGGTAATACGCTTCGCTGTCGAAGCGGTGATTGCGAGAGAAATCCCGTGCCTGATATTGATCCACGTCAAACAGCATACTCAACTGATCATCCAGGAACTGAAATTCCGGATGAGAGAGGATATCCGCTGATTCTTTGATTTCCTGGTAACCGCCCGAAATTCGCCAACTCCAGCGGCCTTTCGTATCTGCCCAGCGCCAATGCGAATAACTATCGCAATATTCCGAAAAGGTCGTCGTACAGAAGAGGCCTTTTACGTCTTTAGGTTTTTTGGTGACGATATTGATCACGCCCGTCAGGGCGTTGGCGCCCCAACTGGCGCTGCCCGGCCCCCGAATGATTTCAATCCGGTCGATGTCTTCGAGCAGGACCGGCAATCCCTAAAAGTCCGCTCCCCCGTAGATGGGATTATCCGCCGCTCGCCCATTGATCAATAACGTGGTCCGATCCGAGAGAGTTTCGTGTAATCCGCGTATCCCGACGGCATATCGGTGCCGATCGATTTTTAATACATCCATTCCCGGCACAAATTGCAGCAATTCCGGGATATCCGTCAGACCGCTGTAATGGATGTCTTCGGCAGTGATCACGCTCACCGGCACCGACAACTCCGATTGCTTCTGCGCCTGACGGGACGCAGAACTGATTTCCAATTCCACCTCCAGCAATTTCTCGATGGGCATGGCTAGAAAGGGATTTGTTAAATCGTCCGTATCGGAGGAATGGGGAGATGCCGCAATCTCTTCATGTATTCGTTCTTCTTGCGCACTGAAACATAGCGACGCAAGCAACATGATCCCAAAGGAGAACACGAAAAGAGTGTGCGGATTCAATGTACTTTTTGTCGAACGAAGAAAAATCATACCTGGATTTTCTCGCGTGTTTTTCTTTCTTACGTTAACGTTTAATAGTTTCTTTCATTATGTAACCCTAAATATATTTTCGGTAATTATTTACAGCGTATTCATCGCTTATTGGCCCGCAGGACGA
>Ga0114922_10005555_pt1 | contig 11623 bp, 10 predicted proteins | sample AartaG_FD_100975 | JGI IMG/M metagenome (GOLD analysis project Ga0114922, IMG submission 100975) | Deep subsurface microbial communities from Aarhus Bay to uncover new lineages of life (NeLLi) - Aarhus_00045 metaG | ecosystem: Environmental > Aquatic > Marine > Oceanic > Sediment | place...
AACGCCGCCCGCGCGGCGACCAGCCGCCCCGCGGTGGGGGGGGGGGGGGTCGGGTGGTCGAAGTGGGGGGGGGGGGGGGTCGGGAGGCAACATGGCAAGAGGCGGCATCACACGGTCGGCCTTGTGTCTGCTCGCCGTGGCGATGGCGGCGGGCTGCGCGCAGCCGCACGCCGACGAACCGCTCGAGCCGGGCGCGGTCCGTCTCTTCAACGGCCGCGACCTCGCCGGGTGGACGGTGCTGGACGAGGGGTTCTTCGACAAGGGCGGCAAGGTTCGTGCGTCGGGTGGCGCGGTTCACCTGGAGGCGGGCCGCGACCAGACCGGCATCGCCTGGGCGGGCGAGTTCCCGACGACGAGGTACGAGGTGGAACTGGAGGCGATGCGGGCCGGGGGGGGCGACTTCTTCTGCGGCATGACGTTTCCGGTGGCCTCGTCGCACTGCACGTGGATCGTCGGCGGCTTCGGCGGCAAGGTCGTCGGCCTCTCAAATGTGGATACCTACATCGCCGCCGAGAACGGCACCACCCGCTTCATGACGTTCGAGTCGAACCGGTGGTACCGTCTGCGGCTGCGCGTGACGGAGGAGCGGATCGAGGCGTTCATCGACGGCGAGCGGATCATCGACCAGGAGCGCGGCGGGCACACGTTCGACATCTGGCTGGAGGTCGAGCCCTGCCGCCCGTTCGGCATCGCCACCTGGCGAACGAGCGGCGTGCTGCGGAACATCGTCCTGCGGCGGTTGGACGGATGAGGACGGGTTCGTCGGTCGGCGGGCGGTCTTGAGAAGTTCGCGCTGATCTTCCGTCATATCGCGACGCCCTCTCGGCGGACGTTCCGCAGGAGCGGGCCGTTCCGATGCCGGAATCGGTGCCCGTCCATGAAGATGCAGGAGATCACCACGTCATGCGCAAGGGAAAGCGCCACGACGTCATCGAGGGTCCGATCGACCTCCCGGCGGGGGTCGACATCTCCGGTCAGGACCACCAGCACGTCGATGTCGGAGCCGGGTTCCGCGTCGCCACGCGCTTGAGATCCATACAGAACCATCCGAACCAGGCGCGGACCGTACAGGGCCTCGAAACGGTGTCGCAGTTCGGCCAGAATGTCCTGCAACCTGGCGTTCACAACCGGCTTCCCTGGATAGGCGTCGTCGCTTATCCATCATACCGCACGAGGCGGCGGTGTCAATCACGCCTGTCCCGCCATTGTCCCGCCACGCACAGAGACGAGGGCCGACCCGTCGGGCGGCCGGCCCTTGGTATGCCAGGTTCTTTTTGTGCGGCCGGAAGCGGGCGGCTACAGGCAAGTGTCCTTGGCGGCTTTGGCGATGCGGAACTTCAGGACCGTCTTGGCCGGGATGTGGAGCGGCTCGCCGGTCTGTGGATTGCGGCCCATGCGGGCCTTGCGGTTGACGACGACCAGTTTGCCGAGGCCGGGGATCGTGAAGCCGTTGGGGGCCTCTCTGTAGGCCAGGTTCACGAGGGTCTCGACGTAGCGGACGGCGTCTTTCTTGCTGATCTCGAGCGCCTCAGCCAGCGCGGCCATCACCTGCGTTTTCGTCATTGCTTTCGCCATTGACCATACTCCTTCCTGGTTAACCGAATGCCCGTGCCTGCCGCTCGCATGCACCGGCAGCAAGCCACCCTTTCGATAGAGACCGGTGCGGACATGCTCCCCCCACACCCCATGTCGCGTACCAGCATAGAGAACCCCCACCCCCTGCGGCAACACAAAAAACCGGGCGGCGCTTCCATTTCTTCGGCCCGAACGGTCCCCTTTGATCGAAAGAGTCCAGACAACTGGCGTGCGTGTCCCGGTCTCGCCCCACCGCCAGAAATTGCTGCCACACCCCGGTACCAGGGTCCACCATCGAGTACCCGAGGATTGACGGCGAGGCCTTTCTCGATATAATCGCGGGTCTCGACAGCAGGCCGGGTGCCTGGGTATCGGCCGAGGCGCACCGGCAAGCGGAAAGGAGCCTGACGTGTTACATTTTGATCCCCATACACAATCGTTCTACACCGACCTCAAGCCGCACCGGCTCGAGGACGTTCCGGAGGCGAACCTGTACCGCGACCTCTTTCCTTACGAGCAGTTTCCGAAGATCTCGTTCACCCACGAGCGGGTGCCCACGTTCATTCCCGAGGAGACGTGGATCACCGACACGACGTTCCGCGACGGCCAACAGGCCCGGGCGCCGTACACGGTGGAGCAGATCGTTGAACTGTACAAGTTCATGCACCGGCTGGCGGGTCCGCGGGGGCTCATCCGGGCCAGCGAGTTCTTCCTCTATTCCAAGAAGGACCGCGACGCCGTCGAAAAATGCCTGGAACTGGGGTACACCTACCCCGAGGTCACCGGGTGGATTCGGCCCGTCAAGAAGGATTTCAAACTCGTCAAGGAGATCGGCCTGAAGGAGACGGGCATCCTGACCTCGTGCTCCGACTACCACATCTTCCTGAAACTGCACCGGACCCGCAAGCAGGCCCTCGAGATGTACCTCGACACGGTCAAGGCGGCCCTCGACGAGGGGATCATCCCGCGGTGCCATCTCGAGGACATTACCCGTGCCGACATCGAGGGGTTCGTCACGTCCTTCGTGGCGGCGCTAATGACCCTGGCCGAGCAGTACGAGATACCCGTCAAGATTCGCATGTGCGACACCCTCGGCTTCGGCGTTCCGTACGTCGGGGCACAGTTGCCGCGCTCCGTCGCCAAGGTCGTCTACTGCCTGCGGCGTGAGGCGGCCGTGCCGCCCGAGTGGCTGGAGTGGCATGGCCACAACGATTTCCACAAAGCGTTCGTCAACGCAACGACGGCCTGGCTGCATGGCTGCTGCGCGGCCAACGGGACGTTCCTCTCGATCGGCGAGCGGACGGGCAACCCGCCCATCGAGGGTCTCGTTGTGGAACACGCCATGCTCTGGGGCGAGACCGAGGGCGTCGATTACTCGGTCATCACCGAGATGGCCGACTACTACCGGGCCGAGATCGGCCAGCACATCGACCCGCGCTATCCCCTGGCCGGCCGCGACTTCAACATGACCCGCGCCGGCATCCACGCCGACGGTCTCCTGAAGAACGAGGAGATCTACAGCCCGTTCAACACCGACAAGATCCTGAACCGGCCGATCCGCATCGGCCTGACCGACAAGAGCGGCGTGGCCGGCGTCCTCGCCTGGATCCAGCGACGCTACGACCTGCCCGAGGCCGTGGCCAAGGACGGCCCGCGCATCGTCCGGATCAACGACTGGATCCAGGCGCTGTACGCGGCCGGCCGCGTCCCCGCCATGAGCGACGAGGAGATGGACGCCAAGGTCCACGAGGTCTTCGGCGACGTTCGGCGCAGGCCCGAGACGCGATAGCGCGGCGGGTCACTTCGTCTTGGCTGCCCGTTTGCGGAGCATCTCGACGATCGTCTTGTGGCCGGCCTTCTCGGCCACCTGAAGCGGCGTGCCGACGTTCGGAACCGCCGCACGGGGGTCGGCGCCTCGCGCGAGAAGCAGTTCGACGACGTCGGCCCGGCCGGCCTCGGCCGCGAGGATCAGCGGCGTGCCGCGATGGAACTTGGTATTGACGTCAGCGCCCTTGTCCAGGAGCATGCGAACCATCTCGCGGTCGTTCTGGGCGGCCAGGCAGATGAGCGGGACGCCGCGAGGCCCTTTCCGTTTGGCGTCGCCCCCCTTGGCCAGCAGCAGGGCCAGGACGTCGCGGTGGTTCCAGTTGACGGCCTCGTGGACGGGCGTGCCGGTCTTGCTGTCGGCGTTGGGGTCGGCGCCTTTGGCCAGGAGCAGTTCGACCACGCTTCGGTGTCCCCACCGGGCCGCCACGTGCAGGGGCGTGCCGCCCGCCGTCCGGCGCTTCACGTCGGCGCCGTGCCGGATGAGGAGGTCGGCCATGTTGCGGTTGCCGATGGCGGCGGCCTCGTGCAGCGGCGTGCTGGCCGCGTCGCCGCGCCGGACGCTGCCGTCCCGGCCGGGCTTGACGGTGTAACGGACGCCGTTGGCCTTGGCGCCGCTGGAGATGAGTTTCTCGGCGATGTCGGTGCGGCCGGCCGTGACGGCGTCGAAGAGCGGCGTGGCGCCGCTTGAGTCCTGGGCCTTGACATCGGCGCCTTTCTGGATGAGGAGCCGGGCGGTGTCGCTGTTTCGGGCGGCGGCGGCCACGTGAAGCGGGGTCCGCCCGTCTGCGTCGCGGGCCTTCACGTCGGCGCCCTTGTCGATAAGCAGCATCGCGACGCCGTGGCTGCACTCGGCCGCCACGTGCAACGGCGTGGCGCCGCCAGAGTCGCGGACGTTGACGTCGGCACCCTTTTCGAGGAGCAACTTGACCAGGTCCGACCGTTCCCTTGCCGCCAGACACAACGGGGGGATCGCGCGGCGTGCGCGGCCGGGGCCCCTGCTGTTGACGTCGGCGCCGTGTTCGATCAGCAGTTTCACCATCGTGCTGTTACCCCTCATGATCGCCTGGCCGAGGGGCGAGACGCCGCGGCCGCGAAGAAGATTCGGGTCGGCCCCCTGTTCGAGCAGGCGTTTGACGACGTCGGCCCGGTTCGTCTCGATGGCGCCGGCCAGGGGCGTCTTGCCGTCGATGTACCGCCCGTCGATCTTGAACCGCTTGTCGGCCAGGAGGTCCATCAGGTCGGCGTGGCCGGCGTCGAGCGCGACGCGGACGGGCGTGCGATGGTCCTGCGCCATGACGTCTTTGCGGGCGCCCTTGTCGAGGAGCAGTTTCACCACGTCTTTGCGGTTCTCGCCGGCCGCCTCATGCAGGGGCGTCCAGCCGTTGCGGGCGATGGCGTTGACGGCGGCGCCCTTCTCGATGAGACGCGCGACGGTGGCCCGGTCGCCCCGCTTGGCGGCCAGGTGGAGCGGGGTGCGCCCGTCGGCGTCTTTGGTGCCCGTGTCGGCCCCGCCCTCGATGAGCCGTGTGACCACGCCGGTCTTCCCGGCGCCGACGGCCGCGTGCAGCGGCGTGCGGCCGGCCTTGTCGCGTGCGTTGATGTCGGCGCGGCCGGCAAGGAGATACGCGACGACGGCATCGTGACCGTTGGCTGCGGCAAGATGGAGCGGCGTGTTGCCCCCCTTGTCGGCAGCCAGCACGTTCGCCTTCCTGGCGATCAGGAGTTTGACGAGCGGCAGGCTGCCTTGGCTGGCGGCCACGTGAAGCGGCGTGCGCTGGTAGGCACCCGGGGCTTTCGGATCGGCCCCGTTGCGGATGGCCTGCTTCACGGCAACCGGGTCGCCCGCGCGGATGGCCTTCAAGAGGCCCTCGGTCCGTTCGGCGGCGCCGGTCGGGGCGGAGACGAGGGGGGCGGGCTCGGCCGCGGCGCCTTCGGCCTCGGGCGGCGGCTCGATCTTCTCGTCGCACCCCGCGACGGCCGCCAGACACACGGCCAGACACACCAGGCCTGTCCGCGTTGCCATGGAATCGGATCCTCTGCGTCTGCCGGCCCAACCGCCGTCTCGTGTCTTGAACCCTCAGGCCCTCGGCCGGTTACGCCGCGACCCCCCTCCGGCTCAGAAGACCGTGTAGATGAACGGCGCCAGACCCGTGCCGCCCAGAACGGCCAGCGCGGCGAGAATCAGCAGCGAGATGAGGATCGGCAGCAGCCACCACTTCTTGTTGTGTTTCAGGAAATCCCAGAACTCGCGGAGCAGGCCTGGGCGGCGGCGCGCCGCTTCCAGGCGGAACGCATCCGTCTCGTTCGGCGTCTCAGGCATGACGGTCGGCTCCCGCGTCGAAGGTTCCCCGCAAGAAGACCTCAAAACTGGCGGAAGTACCGCCCGGCCTTCGCGTCTTGCTCGTCCCGGCGGACCCAGTAGGTCTTGGCGTCGGGCTCGAATCTGCGGTGCAGCGGGTCGCGCCCCAGCAGCCGCATCGCCAGGCCGATGGGCGCCAGCACCAGGTAGTACACCACACCCATGGCCACGTGCGACACCACCCAACCAATCGGCAGACTCATCAGGGTCAGGAGCAGGTACAGCGGTCTCAACAGCCCCGGCACCAGCAAGGCGGCCAGGCCGCATACGGCCGCCACTTCCCACAGGGTCGTCCCCACCCACTCGGCTGTTTCCTCGGCAAGGTCCGCCCCGAAGATGTTGTGCCGCACGTAGACCCACGTGCCGAGGGCAGCGAAGACAACCGTTGCCGCCAGCGCGAAGACCCGCAGCCGTTTCCGGTCGGGATTCCTGTCGATTTTGACCAAAGCCATGGCACTAATCCAGGTCGAACCGGGCCCGGTCGGCGTCCACGTCGAACGGCCGGGCCTCGGGCTGTTCGTCCTTGGCGAGCACGCAGTCCTCGAGCACCAGCACGTCCATGTTGGTGGCCATGAAGCACCGGTACGCGTGCTCGGGCGTGCAGACGATCGGCTCGCCGCGCACGTTGAAACTCGTGTTGACCACCATCGGGCAGCCGGTCTTGTCGCGGAACCGCCGAATGAGCCGGTAGTACCGGCCGTGCCGCTCGGGGTCCACCGTCTGGACGCGGGCCGAATAATCGACGTGCGTGACGGCGGGGACCTCGCTTCGCGCGACCGGCACGAGCGGGTCCGCGCCCGTCCGGTCCGCGTCGGTCTCATCCGCCGGCAACCGCTTCTCCTCGCACACCCCCGCCACCAGGAGCATGTACGGGCTGTCCTGGTCGGGGCCCATCTGGAAGTACTCGGCCACGTTCTCGCGGAGGATGCTTGGCGCGAACGGCCGGAACGATTCGCGGAACTTGATCTTGCGGTTCAGGGTCGACTGCATCGTCGGTGACCGCGGGTCGCCGAGGATCGAGCGCGACCCGAGGGCCCGCGGGCCGAACTCCATCCGCCCGTGCACGTGGCCGACGACGTCGCCGGCGGCAATCCGGTCGGCAATCACGTCCAGCAGCGCGTCCTCGTCTGCGAACTCGTGGTACACGGCGCCGACCTGGTCGAGGAACGCGCGAATCTGCGGCATCGTGAACGCCGGACCGAGAAGCGAGCCCTCCTGACGGTCGTGGACGCCGTCGGCCTGCCGCGCGTTGCCCAGCAACTGATGCCAGACCAGCAGCGCCGCCCCGAGGGCGCCGCCGGCGTCGCCTGCGGCGGGCTGAATCCAGAGGTTCTCGGCACCGGCTTCGCGGAGGATCCGCCCGTTCGCGACGCAGTTCAGGGCCACGCCGCCGGCCAGCACGAGGTTCCGCATGCCGGTCTCGGCGAGCACGTACCGGGCCATGCGGAGCAGGATCTCCTCGGTCACGGCCTGGACCGAGGCCGCCAGGTCCATCTCGCGCTGCGTCAGGGGGGTTTCGGGCCGGCGCGGCGGGCCGCCGAAGAGCCGGTCGAACTTGCGGCCGGTCATCGTCAGGCCCTGGCAATAGTTGAAATACGACAGGTCCATCCGGAACGAGCCGTCCGGTTTCAGGTCAATCAGGTGCCGGAGGATGAGGTCCTTGAAGCGCGGCCGGCCGTAGGGGGCGAGGCCCATCAGTTTGTGCTCGCCGGAGTTGACCTTGAAACCCGCCGCATACGTGAAGGCCGAGTACAGCAGGCCCAGGCTGTGTGGGAAACGCAGTTCGTGCGACAGGTCGATGCGGTTGCCTCGGCCGGCGCCCCATGCGGCCGTCGCCCATTCGCCGACGCCGTCAACGGTCAGGATGGCCGCCTGCTCGAACGGCGACGGAAAGAACGCGCCGGCCGCGTGCGACTCGTGGTGCCGCGCGAAGACGTACCGGCCCTTGTACCCGCCTCGCAGGCCGCGGTCCATGATGCGCGGCAGGTGCAGTTTCGTGCGAAGCCACAGCGGCATGGCCGTGCAAAACGAGCGGAAACCGGCCGGGGCGTACGCCACGTACGTCTCGAGCAGGCGGTCGAACTTCAGCAGGGGCTTGTCGTAGAACGCCACGACCTCCAGGTCGGCCGGCCCGATGCCCCCCGCTTCCAGGCAATAGTCGATGGCGTCCTGAGGAAACCGGGCGTCGTGTTTGCGGCGTGTGAACCGCTCTTCCTGCGCGGCGGCCACCAGGCGACCGTCACGCACGAGGCAGGCGGCGCTGTCGTGGTAGAACGCTGAAATGCCGAGGATATTCATCGGCGCCCGATGACAGAAGTTTCTTCAAGCCGGTGCGCGGCGGCCAATCTTGGCCGCCGCACGGCGGGCAAGATTGCCCACCGCGCTATCCCTTGTGAGGAGCCGTGCGAGGTTGACCCGTCATGCGCGGTGGGTACCCGTTCGACAGGCTCAGGGCAGGCTCCGACCCACCGCGCAACGCTTCCCTCAAGCCGGTCAGGCATCGTCTCTGCCGCGCCCTCACTTCAGGCCCAGCCGCTGCAGGTTCCGCAGGCTGACGGCGATGCTCTTGAACGGGTCCTTCGTCACGGGGCACTGGTCCTGCTCGACGATGTAATGTTTGACGCCGGCCATGTGGCAGGCCCGGACGATGGCGGGCCAGTTCAGGTTGCCCTCGCCGACCTCGGCCCAGGCGGGTTCGCCGTCCAGGATCAGCCAGTCCTTGACGTGGACCTGGTCCATGCGACCCTTGAGGCGTGCGCACCAGTCGGCGGGGTCGCCTCCGCCTCGCGCGACCCAGCCGATGTCGATCTCGGCCTGGAGGTATTCCGGGTCGGTGGCGGAGTAAAGGATGTCGAGGCCGGTCCGCCCGCCCAACCCGCCGCGCCCCCCGAACTTGTGGAACTCGAAATGGTGGTTGTGGTATTGGAGCGTGATGCCTTCTTTCCGCAGCGCCTTGCCGAGGTGCGTCAACTCGCGTGCCCGCGCCTTCCACGCGGCCAGGGTGCTGCGATCCTCTTGTGCCACCCACGGGATGGCGGTGTGCGAACACTTCCAGGCCCGGAGGCGTTCGACGACGCCGCCGAAGTCGTCGCGCATCATCGCCAGGGCGATGTGGCTGCCGATGACACGGAGCCCCGCATCGGCCATCATTCTGGCCAGTTCCGCCGGTTCCCGGGCCAGGAGTCCGCCGCCCGAGATCTGGACGTTCCGGTACCCGATTTTGCGGACGCGCGCCAGCGTCCGGGCAATCCGGCGCGGCTTCGTGCAGTAGTCGCGCAGCGTGAACAGCGTGACCGCCAGTTGCGATTCCTTCGGCGCCGCCATAAACGTTCCTTCCTCCTGTGACCGTTTGCGCTGGACGATCCCGGCCGGCGCCGTATGATTACTACCATACCGTAGCGGGCGCTGCAAAGGCTTCCCGCTTCTCGCTGACTGGAGACCCGAATGTCTGCCGGAACCCTGTGGCGTAAGGCGACCCTCTCTGCCGCTGTCATGTTGCTGGCGACGGCCGCCGCGGGCGCGGCCAACACCCCGAAGGCGCCCGTCCGCCGGCTCGTTGCCGTCGAGGGCAAGGGCTACCTCGAAACCGTGGGCGGTTACCGCGTCCTGCACCTGAAGGGCACGCCCGAGGAAATGGGCCGCCAGCACGGACGCCTGCTCAAGGAGCCCGTGACCGAGAACGTCAACTTTCTCCTGGCCGAACGCCCGGGCGAAGGATTCCAGATAGGCGACATGCAAGTCACCCGCACCATGCTCGCGGGCGTGATGAACCAAGCCTTCGCCGGCAAGATCCCGGAACCGTACGTCAAGGAGATGCGCGCCCTGGCCGACGGGGCGGGCCTGCCGGCCGACCGCGTCATCGCCTGCAACCTCATCCCGGAGATGTTCCATTGCTCCGGCTTCGCCCTGCTCTCGAAGACCACCGCCGAGAAGAAACTCTATCACGGCCGCATCCTCGACTACGGCGTGGACCAGCACCTTCAGGACCATGCGGTCCTCATCATCCAGCAGCCGGACGGCAAGGTGCCGTTCGTCAACGTCTCCTACGCCGGGTTCATCGGGTCGGTCACGGGCATGAACGTCGAGCAGGTCAGCATCGGCGAGATGGGCGGCGGCGGGGTCGGCATGTGGAGCGGTGTCCCCATGTCGTTCCTCGTGCGGATGGTCCTCGACGGCACGCGGACGCTCGACGAGGCGGTGGCGGTCTTCAAGGACCATCCGCGGACGTGCGAGTACTACTACGTCATCGCCGACGCCCGGCGCGATTCGGCCGTCGGTCTGTGGGCCACGCCCGACAAACTCGAGATCGTCAAGCCCGGCCAGGCGCATGACCTGTTGCCGACGCCGGTTCCGGAGACGGTGATTCTCTCGGCCTTCGATCGCTACACGCACCTGGTCAAGCGCATCCGCACCGGCGTGGGCACGTTCACGCCCGAATCGGCCATCCGCCTGATGGACGCGCCCGTGGCCATGAAGGCGAACCTGCACGACGTCCTGATGATTCCGGCCGACGGCGTTCTGTACGTCGCCAACGCGGCCGGCGACAGGGCGCCCGCATGGAAACAGCCGTACCACCGCTTCGACATCCGCCGCCTCATGGCCGCCAGGCCCGGGGAAAAGGACCACTGACAGGGGACACGTGACCAAGGACGGCCTTTTATGAACATCATCCTCATCATCTCCGACACATTCCGCTACGACAATTTTTTCGACCGTGCGGCCATGCCGGTCCGCACGCCGCACCTCGATGCGTTCAGCCGGCGGGCCGTCAGCGCCAATGGGATGTGGAACTCGAGTTTCCCCACCATCCCGCACCGCACCGACGTGACCACCGGCCGGTACGGCTGGCCGTGGTACCCCTGGCAGAGCCGCCTGACGAGCAGCCGGAACCATCTGCCCCAGGTCCTCGGCCAGGCGGGGTACGTCTCGCAACTGCTGTGCGATTGCCCGCACCTGTTCAATGCGGACTTCGACCGGGGGTTCCACGGTGCCCGGGTGCTGCGCGGCCAGGAGGGCGATTTGCCGTTCCTCCGGATGAACCACCCCATCGAGAGCGCTATGCCTCCCGAGAAGACCCGCACCGGCCACCACTTTATGGACCGCAACCTGCCCGACCTGGCCCGCTGGACCAACCGCCTGTGGTACCGCGAGGTGGACCGCTTTCCGCCGCGCACCGCCGAGATGACCGTCGAGTGGCTCGAAGAGAACTACCGGCACCACCCGTTCTTCCTGTGGGTCGATTTCTTCGACCCCCACGAGCCGTGGGACCCGCCCGAGTACATGGTCCGCAAGTACGATCCCGACTACACCGCCGCACCCATGATCCACCCCAACTACGGGCATGCCGGCGACCTTACGCCGGAGGAACTGCGGAACCTGCGGGCACACTACGCGGCCGAAGCCGAACTCGTCGACCGATGGGTCGGACGGATTCTCCAGAAGATCGACGACCTCGACCTCTGGCGGAACTCCATCGTCGTCTTCACCACCGATCACGGCATGAGCCTCGGCGAACACGACCGGACCGGCAAGTCGAACATCAACGACCGCGACGAGAGGGCCTGGCCGGTCTATCCGGAAATCGCTCACCTGCCGTTCCTGATTACGGCCCCCGGCCTGGAGGGCGGCCGCGAGGTCGATGCGCTGCTTCAACCGCCCGACATCCTGCCGACGCTGCTCGACCTGGCCGGCGTGCAAGTGGAAACACCCGAACCGCTGCATGGGACATCATTCGCACCGATGCTGCGCGGCGAGGCGCAGGGACCGCTCCGCGACGTCGCCATCTCCTCCGCCTTCATCCAATGGAAACCGGGCCAGCCGTGCGCGGGGCACCTTACCCCCGCCGTCTACACCGACCGGTGG
>Ga0114922_10005556_pt1 | contig 11623 bp, 10 predicted proteins | sample AartaG_FD_100975 | JGI IMG/M metagenome (GOLD analysis project Ga0114922, IMG submission 100975) | Deep subsurface microbial communities from Aarhus Bay to uncover new lineages of life (NeLLi) - Aarhus_00045 metaG | ecosystem: Environmental > Aquatic > Marine > Oceanic > Sediment | place...
ATTTCTCCAAGGGAAAGAAATAAAGGAGCTTCTAGATAATTCGAATGGTCTTTACCCTGTGCTCTATACCTTTCTGAAAACAGGCCTTCGTAAGAGTGAACTGATTAATCTTAAGTGGAAGGACATAGATTTTAAAAGAAAGTATATAACAGTTGAGAACAAAGAAGATTGGTGCACCAAGACAGGTAATACCAGAGAAATACCTATTACAGATGACCTCATGGAAACACTGAATAAACTCCCAAGAACCTCAGATTATGTATTTCTGAACTCCAATGGCAGAAAGTATGGCTTCCATCTAACGGAGAGGGTAAAAAGATTGGCCAGAAGTATAGGAATATCGGGTATGACTGTGCATGCTCTGAGGCATACCTTTATATCCCATCTGGTAATGAATGGGGTAGACCTTGTTAGTGTCAAAGAGCTTGCTGGGCATTCTGATATAAAGACTACAATGAGATATGCTCATCTTGCACCAGGACACTTGAGAAAATCAATAGATAAACTCCCATACTAGATTATTGCTCTAAACCTTCGAGAAGGCTCCACTTGTCTGGATATGAGCCATTTCTGAATATCTTCTTCTTTAAATCTTAACAATCTTCCCACTTTTATATGGGGGATGAGCCCTAGATGTACCCACTGATAGATGGTAGATTTCTTCGCCGACAAAACCTCTGCTAACTCATCTATCGTAAGTAGTTTCTCCATCTTTACCTTCCTGCCTGGCTCATTTTTTTATATTTAGACTCAGCCCCCATTTAGCTATCCTTGCAATTAAAACGTGATAATTCGTTACTTTTTCTTTTTTTCTTTTTTTTCTTTTTTTCATTCTCTTCATATGAGAATCTTTCCTGGATCAGATTGTAAAGTAGCGCCTTGTAGGTACTCAAATCAAGACTCATTAGAGGTCCTGGAGCAAATCGAGCAGTGGGACCTATCTCTTCGTAGAGATACTGAACTGTTTCAATAAATTTCTGGCACCTGTCAAAGAAGTCTTTTTCTTCCTCAAGAATATAGGTAAGGGTCTCCAGAATCACTTCATCACAGGAACTATAGAGAAATCTTCCCTCCATTTTCTTAGGTTTGGTTATTTCTAGTTCATCCATCTCTTCTATGAAACTACCTAGCGTATTGTCTTTGATCCTTTTTTCTAAAATACTCCTCTCATAAGTTGGAATATATTTTGCTGATTCATCCATATCCAGGTAAAGTCTGAGCCTCATCGCCAGTCTCTTCCTTGATCGGTGGTGCAGAACGATCTTTGCCACGTAAGTTGTAGAATAGAGCTCAGGTTTCATCTTATCTATTCTTCCAGATTGAATTTTATTCTTCACAGAAAGAACTTCTTCTACTATCTGGTTGAGTGAGTAACCAAAATTAGATAAGTCCTTAATAAACCGGATAATATTAAGATCTTCCTCGTTGTACCTCCGGTGATGACCCAAGGTTTTTTCTGAGGGATTGACTAAGCCCTTCTCCTCCCAGAAACGTAGAGCACTGGCAGTGATACCTTTGTACTCCTTCTTGAGAATACCCAAAACTTCTTTCATTTTGTACTGTTTTTCTTTCATTTTTGCCCCCTTTCTTGACAAAAGAATATCTTTGTGCTAATCTACGGTAAATTTGACCGTTTACCTGAGTATAGCGCGTGGATTTTCTTTGTCAAGAGTAAACGCAAGTTTTGCGAACAATGCAGGAATGTAGCAGGATTGGTGCGTTCGAGTTCTATTCGGAACGCCAGACAATGGGTGAGGGAATACGCATTCCAAAAGAGCTTAAGCAGAAGGGTTGGCCAATCTTCCCCGCTAATACGCGCAGCAAGGGACTGTTCCAGAGGCCAAAATCAAGGTTTGTCAAGTGTATAATTCTGAGAAAATGGATAGCTTTACATTCTTTATTTTTTACTAGAATAAAATGGCGATTTCTAAGGGGTCACGAGAAAACTCGGTCATTGACCAACTACTACTTTAGCCCAAAAATAAGTCCAGAAGTGCAGGTGAGCCTAGAAGTTACCAAGTAAGGTTAAAAGCTAGTAATGGCGAAGAACTTGGTCATTGAAATATATGAATGACCAACTCGTTGGCCAAGTTTTAGCAAAAGTGGCTTCAATGCCCAGAGGGAAGAGATTTTTATGGATCTGAAAGATAGAGATAAAAAAATTTTATTGTTTCTGAAGGAAGGTGATAAAAAGAGACAGGACATCCTCGTTTTTTTACGGAAAGAACATAGCGAAATCACTGACAATCAACTTCGCAGGAGCTTGGAGAGGTTTATCGGCCAAGATTTAATTAAGCGAAGGTGCTATGGCATCTATGGATTAGCTGAGGAAGGAAGAGCACGGACAGAGGGTCTGAGCCTAGACACGGAACCTTTGTTTAAATATAAAGAAATTGCAAAAGTCTTGAATCGACTTCCCCTTCATCTGCGAGCATTTACAACCCTCTATCTTTGCGGGATTATTGCAAGGCGACATCTAAGAGAATATTATGAGGAAGGGTTCCCTTCTTTTTTAATCTATAGCAAGAAAGCAACAGGTAAAACCGGGTCAACTAAAGTGCTATTTAGATTGTTAAATCTTGACTTCCAAAAACACAGCCGTTACCTCCCCGATGCTAGTCCTGGGGAATTGGGCCTCCGTCGTTTCAGAGAAAAAGGCAAGCAAGGATATGAGGTCGAGACTAGCTCTTATTTTGAGAAGCCAGCCTTCTGTTTTCAAGAGATTGGCAAAGCTGAAAAGCCGATAAGGAATGCTCTCTGGGTCTATTTCCAAAGTGAGAGAAAGTATACGGTAGAAGGAAGGGAGATTGAACATAAAGTATGCGCTGTTGCAACCTCAAACGCATCTCCTCAAGAAATAAAAATGCCCAACGGAATTTACCGCAGAACTCCTATACTAAATACTAATGCTATAGAAAAGGAAGTGAAGAACATAGATCTCATTTTAAGAAAACTTCAAAAAGGGAATCTCCCTTACCTAAATCTATCTAAATTTAAACCGAAGTTCAATAAGCTAACGGATCCTCAATATAAACTTTTGCATAGTCTTCTAATAGAATGTGCAACCGATGAGGCTTGGAACTATAAGGTAGATCCGCTATCAACACAAATTTTGAGTTTGGCAATGCAAGCTCTATTAGGGACCGAGACTATTGAGCAGGCAATTTTGTTTACTTTGTATTATAGACTGCTCTTGCTTGAAACTACAAGTGATACTGTAGAAAATTGGAAAGAGATTCTCTTTATGACCTGGAAAACAATAAGTCGATTTCAAGAAGATTATGAGATAGAAATTAAAAAGGAAATAATTCCTCTAGTAGCTCCATTAGATAGCAAGGTGGCCAAAAAGCTTGAAAAGATGGAAGGCGAACTTAAGATTGAGACTGAATTTAAGCCTCAATACGAGGAAATTATGGCTCTCATTGATGAACGAATCAATGAAATGCAAAACTTTATAAATGGAGTGAGTTGGAAGTTTTTGACACCAGAAGAACAGAAAAAGTTCAACGTAGCTTTTGATGCATTTAACCTTTTGAAGAAAATTGGTAGCCATATTAAAAAAGGAGACTGCATAGGCTTGAAAGCATTTAAGTTGACATTCTCGAATACTAACAACAACCAATATTTACCTTTAGTAAAACTATCCAAAAAAGCAAAGCAAAAAAACATAATTCAAAAAATAGAAAAACGCATAGAACCTTATATGGCTCTGTCAGAACATAAATGGGACCGCGATAAATACAATTCCTTAGAAGATTTAGAGATTATGATTACTAATGATCCCCTTTTAGAAGAAGAACAAAAGAAAAAACTAAAAGAAGCTTTCCCGAAAATCTACTATAAAATGCCAGATAAGCTTAAAGCAGCGGAGGAGGCTAGGCAGAGACTTGCCAAAGAGGAAAGGGAAACCTTAAGAAAGAAAGTCGATATGATCAGGAAAATCAGCAGTCAGCTTTCTCAAGAAAAACAAAGTAAGCTCCCTACAAGCACAGAATCCAAAAAAGAACTAGATATAGGAATACCAATCCCTCCAACAACATCCCCACCTCAAACAACTGTGCCTTTAGAAAAGCCTACAGTAAGGGAAGTAAGTGAATCAAAACTAGGTTCAGAGCCAAAAACAATTTTTGATAGTCAGGCCTATTATAGGGGGCGTCCGGTAAAGATTATATACCGAGCGGATTTTTATAGGGGAAAAGAAACATATATTATTCAACTTGAGAATGGAGAGGAAATCCCCGTATTGAAGAGTAAAGTTACTTTAAGAAAATAAGAAAATTTAACCCATGATATTTCTTTATAAGAAAATCCTAGAATACCCTCCAGCTTGCTAGGAGTACCAATGGTAGGACCTACACTAAGACAACTTCCCTTTATCCTCCCAGTCAGCAATGGCCTACAGCTCTGGAGTCCTCCAGTTTTTGGTTTTCTTCCTGGCTTCCAAAGCACCGTCCCCCTGTGATAGTGATATAGACTACCATATTCTTGATAAAGCCTATATTTCCATATTGAAAAAGATAAGTTTAGCCAGCCATCGCTTTCTCCCTCCTTGTGATATATCACGGATTAAATACACATTTAATCTTGAACTGAAACTGAGTTCGTCATAAGAGAGATTGGCCGTTGCCATTGAGCCTCTCTTAAGTAGGACCACTGGGAGTTAAACAGGACCTAGGATTTCATTCCTCACGATGCCTTCCCGGAGCCTACATGATAAGAAACCATTCGAGATCATCATAAAGGGTGCCGTGATCAATCTACTGAACCGTTCGGCCGTGGTCTACGCAGAGCAAGAGGCCCGCATTCAACATCCTTCAACCAGATAGAGCTAGTGAGGGGTCACCTGCTCCTGAGGCCATCATTTCGTTGACTCTAACTCAATAAGTGGTACTATTAATGGGGCAGGTCAATTTCTGATCGCGTCAGGGTGGAGAGTATCTTTAGCAATAACACTAAAGGAATCGAGATAGAGAGATCAAGACGAATAAATGAAAAATGAAAAGGCTGCTGCAATTATTGCGATTTTTATTGTCTTGGTATTATTTTTGAGTCCAAACGTTCCTGCTGAAGAGCCTTCCCAGCAGAAAAATAATCCTTTTATTAAATACCAAACCGAACATTATCAAATAATAACTGAGGTGAGCTCGGAGGTTACTAAAAAGGTAGGAAACGGTATGGAGGCCATCCTCCAAGAGTATTCTAGAATTTTACCCTTTGCTGAAGAACAACTACCTTCCAGTCTGTTTAGGGTGAGAATATTCCTCGGGAAAGAGGATTTCCAAAGGTATTGCCGAGAGGCTCTTAATTTCACATATGATCCTGAGAGTTTCGTTTACGTTCATTATCAGAATCCAGAGAAAAGGGAAGTGGTTTGTTTTCTGCTACCCGAAATCCCATTCTTCAGAAGACTACATCACGAAGCCTTTCATCAATATCTTCGCCATTTTATTCATTATCCACCCCCGTGGCTCAACGAAGGGCTAGCAGAGCTATTTGAGGCAAGTGCTATGACAGAGCAAGGAATAGTACAAATAAAACCTAGTCCAGGGTGGGTAAAACAATTGAAAGAAGATGTGCTGATTTCCGAGAAATATAAATATATTGATCTCAAGAGTTTGCTTACCATAAGTAAGGAGGAATGGCTTCAGAATTCCAGCTCAGCTTATCCTGAATCTTGGGCTTTCTGCTACTACCTTTTAAAATCAGAAGAGGCTCAATTGGCTCGTTACTTGAACAATTGCATTGAGGTATTAAATCCGGATGTCTCCATAGAAGAAAATACTAATAACGTATTCCAAGGAGTTTTTGCCAAGATAAATTTGCAGCAGCTAGAAAAGAATTGGCTAGAATTTGTCCAAGAAATGCAGCCAACCCAAGGACATGGCCATTTCCAGAAAGGGGAAGCATTATTAGAGAAAGGAAAATTGCAGGAGGCCTTGACTGAATTCAACAAGGCCATTGAGAGGGATGAGAGCTACCACAGATACTATTATTTTCGGGCCAGGACATATTATCGCCTAAAAAGATATGACCAGGCAATCAAAGATTTCAAAAAGGCTTTAAATATCTTTCCTGAATATACTGCTACCCTTTTCCTTTTGGCTAAGGCCTACCAGAAAAAGAAAGATTATGTCAGGGCTAAGGAAAGTCTCCTAATGATCATTCAATATGAGTCTACCTATAAAGATCTGGCAGAAGAATTCCTTGATGAGATTAATCAGGAATTAAGACAGAAGAATTAAACCTAGATTTGCTTTTTGTTTAGGTTACGGCGGTTTCATAAGTGAGAAAGCGGGAAGATAGGAGTAAGCGAGTAGACCTACTACTGCTGATGCAGAGAATAGGTTGATATGAGGATTGATGCGGTTAAACGACTCAAACTACTAAAGCAAGCTAGAATCTATCGATTTAATAACCAAGATTAAATACGCATTTAATATTGGACTGAAACTCAGGTCCTCACAAGAGAGATTGGCCGCAGGCCATTGGGCGTCTCTTAAGTAGGACCACTGGGAGTTAAAGAGGATCTAGGATTCTATTCCTCACGATGCCTCCCCTCACTGGACGAGTTTCGCAACTTTTTCCTAGGCAACGACATCAGCGATATCATCCAAGAATATACCTTAATTGGGGCCTAAGACCACAATTCGCTAATCCATCCACTCTTAAACACAGTTAAGTCTGCAGGTAATGTGCCCGCTAAGCACATTATTCGCTATGGTGTGCAGAACCCGGGGGCAGTGCCTAAACTACCGTGAAACATTCTATGAAACCTCACTCACACTATATAATATATTTTAAAAACTCGGAAAGCAATGCTATTGTATTGTTGTGCGGGGAAATTAACATAAGGACTTGCAGATTCAGTCTAGGATGGTACGGCCGTATAGTGCCTTGAATTATCGGCCACCTCTCCCAGGGACTTCCTCGCTTGTTTTTTCCCTTTTTTTTTGTTCCACTCCACCTGAAATCCCTCCTGACCATAGGTTCCGAAATCCAGACCTTTTGCTACTTCTTTATTATCTGTTTCTTTCTCGGGTGTCTCATTATTATCGTCACCAAAAGCATCGAAAGTAACAACCGGTCTTAGGATTTTTTCTGCTCTGAGCGCTTTGATCTCTTGGAAAATTATAATTTGCAAGTACCCAACTGAGATCGTAACCCGTGCTGTGGCCAGTATCCGGATCAGCACCTTGCAGTCACAAAGGGAACCAAGGCACTCACCAACCTCCTCCCTCCCCGTTCCCTGATGCTCGGAATAAGTATCTCGTTGAATGTTCGTGAATTGTGAAACCGCCGTCCATTTTGGTCAGACCTACCCGGCTCTTTCATAACTCTTCTTATAGGGATATTTGGCAACCCTACGGCAAGTCTCTAACGGTAGCACAGCGGTCTATCTGAGTTAACTTACTCCGTTGACCTAGGGCGACTGATCCAAAATACGTCACAACCCCCTTCTTGACCAACCCCCTATTTCCGATTCCAAAAGAGGGCCAGTCGGGAAGACAATCATTCAAGCCCCAATCCCTTATTCATCAGGTCTCTGTTTCCTACGTAATCATTTGTCTAACCCCCTTCCTATATAATCTCCTTTAATTACTAAAACTCTACCATCCTGCAAAAAAATAGTTCCTTTGCTTTCTCCATGCCCGCAGCAAGAACCTCTCATATCTATTCCAGCATCTTGAAGAGCTTTTACAATAGGAGCAATACAATAATCAATTTTTTTCGTTGCCCATCTAGTTTTACCAGTACGACTTAAATCGGCAGAAATTTTAACTCTAACTCCTACTGGTTTATGACCACATTTGAGACAAGGGCGAATAGTTGTTACTTCTTCGCCTGTATCTGAATAGAGCCATTTACTTTTTTTATAAATAATTTCCCTACCAGTCATTTCATAATTTCCTTTTTTCTTCTGCTCTCTCAAGAGCTAAATAAGTAAAACTCTTTCCACATTTATTGCAAGTACAAGTTTCAACATAATAACCCTCGTCAATAAATTCGATATCTTCTTCATTGCCACAGTAGGAGCATTTTTTCTGAACCCATTTTCCATCTTTGCTTATTATCTTTTTCATCATTCCTTCTTTTTTGTATATATATCAAAGACAGGTGGGCTCCCTAAGTTTTTCTTGACAGTGCATTTCTCAGCTACTCTTACTAGCTGGTCCATATATTTCTCTGGAAACTCCTCGGGAAGTTGGATCTCAATATCAATCTTACTAATTAGTTTTGTTTCCTTATTTCTCTCCGTATGTAAGATTAACTTTAACCGTTCGGTAGGAATATGACGCGCTTGACAAAAGAGAAGAACATAGATACCGGTGCAGGTGCCAATAGAAGCTAAAAATAAGTCAAAAGGTGCCGGAGCCGAACCCCTACTGCCATCATCTTCTGATTGGTCAGTTTCAATGGTAAATCCTTTATAAATAGCATCTACCTTTTTGCCTCCTGGAAAAAAAATTTTCATATCCATGTTTATTTTTTTATCTCCTTTCTTTTTCGTACTGCTCTGGCTAATGGACTCTCTGCTCTCTAGTCGCAATCCCTTATTCATCAGGTCTCTGTTTCCAATCCTTGCCCTCTGAAATATGCATAAAATAGACACCTCCGAAACCCAAATTCATAACCTGTAAAATTTAGCCTGAAAATCATTGAGAGTTACCTCCTCTAAAATATAAAATATTTCTCATTCCTGCTATCATAGCTCATTAGAGAAAAAGTACTAACCACCCCCGTTTTGTACCTATTTTTTCATTTTCATAAGTTCCTTAATAAATAGTTGTTTGAATTCATTTCTTCTCTTTGCTGATTTCATACTTGCCCAGGCCAAAGCTCGTTCCTTTGCCTATGTGGATGTACCTTCCCAGTAGAACAAGAGGAATAAGCTGATGGGGGTTAACTCCATCAAAATCAAAGGTTACCTTCCCTATGAATCCACCCAGGAGCATCTTTGTCTTCTGGCGGGCGGAGTAACGCTGCCAGTCGTACCAGCTTAGATTATTAGAGGTTCTTTTTACCCTTTTTGCCTTTTCGATGAGGGCTTTAAAATCAACCTGGAGTTCCTTGCTACAGTGAAAATAGGAAAGAAGCGATGTTCTCCTCAAAAGATTCCTGATAAGTATATGAAACTCAAGGTTCTTGATGAAATGCTCCTGATACTTTAGACGAGCGGGGGTAACAAAATTCAGGGTCAATTCTCTTTTATGATAGTATTCTTTGCATTCCTGGAGGATATCTTTTCCGCTTATTAAAGAATAGCTATCTTTAAGCATTTCATCCTCACCGCAATATATGGGAAGACCGTTATCAGAGTTACCATTTATGTTTCTTACTTCCTTGAGCCAATATTTTCCTTTGCCTCTACCAAGACCAAACTCACCCAGCTTCTTAAAGGCGAATACAAGTAGGGAAGGTACTCAGTGGCTTTTCCTATCAAAACAAGATTAAAGGAAAGTTCCTCATCTTTGTTGTATTCCTCTTTCCCCTCCAGGGGAGGCTCAATAACAAAGGGATGAGGCGCAAAAGGATATTTTGTGAGCCTGGTAGTATCCCCAGGTGGTGGGGTCTCAAAGATGGATGAATATATGCACTTTTGTTTGAGCAGGCAGTCTTTGCATTCCTTTCCCTTTGTTACACAAATAACTCTCCTCAGACTATGTCCAAAGCCGCCTCTTAGAGTGGAGCCTTTGTAAATAGGAAGATATAGCCTATCCTTGGGTTCTATGGTGAACCTGAAAACGCCGACTTTGAAACCCTTAATCTGCTCTTCCAATGATATCTTATCCAAGCTTCGGCCTTTACCGCTACTTATGATAAATGATACTAATAACGAAGAGCTTCTAAAAAAGGCAAAATGAGGAAATTTCTTTTTACCAGAATAATGTGGAATCCAAATTTACTCACGGTTGAGACACTCTTGTATGGTTTAGTCCAGATATTACCAATGAATTATACTTGCAGCAAAAACGTATTTATCGTCCTCCTGTTTACCTTGGGTGAGAATGAGTTTTCCCTTAAGTGTCCTGGAACGGCCTTATGGATGGAGCAGTGTAAGTTAGTTAGAGCTATCTGAGCTGTTGCAGTTGACTTTTGATTTCTCAATAGATGCCTGCTCGAACTACTTTGATAAGAGGAACTCAAAAACGACTATAACCAGATATTATTATACAATTTTTTGAGGAAATATCAAGTTGCCGAAAATTTCTTCTGACTACAAGACACCTCCTACTATGACTGTCTAGTATCAATCATATTTAGAAGTCAAAACAGATATCGGTGAAGAGTTTGCCAGAAGAACTCTTTTATTCAATCTCGAATCCTTAAAGAAAACAATATAGGAGCAACCGCAATAGCATGGATACGATAGTAGGGAAGTGGTTAAGATGGCACAAAACTGAGAGGCGCCTACTCTGGCTCATAATTGCCATGGCAGTCATACCTATTCCAGCCGGTATAGCTATATAACTAAACGTCGATACCCTCGCCATTACTCAATATATTAGTGCGACTACCACTGGAAATATAGCTGTTTCTTAAGTGAGAATGCTGTGTCACTTCGCCAGAGGTCTGGGGATTGTATTTACTCTGGTTGGGGTTGTCATTATTGCTCTTACCCGGAATAGTGGCTCTCCCTAGGAAAGGATGCCTGCCGGATGGTGATCACCATTCAACGCAGCACGAAGGAAGAATAGGTGTAACGAGATTGAGATAGAAACTATCGCTTCCTACTTTCCAAATGTGACAAAATAACCAATATTCGCAGATTCCCTATCATAATCATCTTCTCACCCTTTTAGGATACTACCCTAATATTAAATAGTTATTTAATCTTGAACTGAAACTCAGTTCGTCGAGAGATTGGCCGTAGCCATTGGCCGTCTCTTAAGTAGGATCGCTGCGAGTTAAACAGGATCTAGGATTCTATTCCTCACGATGCCTCCCCTCGTTGGACGAGTTTCGCAACTTTCGCCTAGGCAACGACATCAGCGATGTCATCCAAGAATACTCCTTAATTGTGGTCTGAGCCTACCATTCGCCAATCCCTCCACTCTTAAATACAGTTAGGTCTGCAGACAATGTGCCGCTAAGCACATTATTCGGTATCATGTATAGACCAGGGGAGAGCAGTACTCAAATTATCGTGAAGCACTCCATAAGATCTCACTCACACTATATGACATATTTTCAAAACTGGGAGAGTAATGTTATTGTAGTGTTATGCTGGGAGATTAATATAAGGACTTATATATTCGGTATTAGGAGGGTAAGGCCGCACAGTGCCTTGAACTACGTACCATCTCTCCCCAAGGCCATCGTTCCGTTGACTTTAACCTAGCAAACGGTATACTAATGAGGCAGGTCAAGGGTAAATGGCTCCCCGTCTGTCAAGAGGGGGCTATAAGGAGATTCTCAGCCCTTTTCCTGTTTTTTCAAGGAGCGTTTCTTAAGAAAACTAATGCAATCTTCATCACGAAGCTACGGAAATTGAAATCATGATCTTCATCTATAGCAAAGATTAGACCAGGAGGTAAACTATGGTGAAAAGGATTGGCTTATTGATGGCGATGATAGTATTAATAATAGGTTCAGCCTATTCTGCGGCATCGGGGAAAATAGG
>Ga0114922_10005557_pt1 | contig 11622 bp, 6 predicted proteins | sample AartaG_FD_100975 | JGI IMG/M metagenome (GOLD analysis project Ga0114922, IMG submission 100975) | Deep subsurface microbial communities from Aarhus Bay to uncover new lineages of life (NeLLi) - Aarhus_00045 metaG | ecosystem: Environmental > Aquatic > Marine > Oceanic > Sediment | place: Aarhus...
GCCGAAAAACTTTCGTATTGTGTTAGAATACTGAAATGAAATCAGCTGGAATACGGGTCAACCATTTGGCACGAAACATAAATTTTGGGCGGAAGCCAAATTTTGAACAATTGTAGTAGAGTAGTATACCATTTAGATTGGCGATATGAGGCAGCATGCAAACCGATTCACTCTTGGATATTCTTCTGATATTACAACATTATGGAAATTGAAGGTATTGGCAAGATATATGAAATTTTAGGTTGGACAAACCCATATAGAATATAGATAATATTATTGCGAGAAATAAAAAACACCTTTTGGCGCTATGGTGAGACACTCTGAGTTTGCAATGCAACTGAATTTATCATTTAGATAACACATCAGCAGTTACTGATTTACCGACGGACCCATTTTACAAGAAATATTAAGAGGCTAATTCAGGCGTGTAGTTCTGGTTTGGAGGTCCATTTGTAAACAGTCAGTGGAGGTTCTGTTTTATGGAAATTAGACAACAGATAATTCAGGATCATATTGAAAAGATAGCCCAACTTCTTAACATTAATGAGGACCGAGCTTTTCTTCGTTTTGGACAATCTCTTATTGTCGGCCAAAGCATTCACGCTTTCGACCCTTCGGACTTTGTTGAGGGGGGTCAAGACAAACAAATAGATGTTATCACTATTGAGGAGGGTCCAGACCGAGCTGACGTCTACATTCTATCCTTCAAAAATACGAATACTTTTTCATCAAATGCTCTTATCCAGTTTCACAATGGCCTTAAATGGATTTTCAACAAACGCAGAAAAGACCTTCTTGCTTTGAGCAATATACGTCTTAAAGACAAGATCACCGAATACCGCTCTCTCCAAAGTGGCTTTGGCCCATCCAATATAAGAATCATTGCCGGATTTATTACCAATGGTTTTACCTCGGAATTGTCTGAGGAATTTCAACAAGAGGTTAGGAGTATAAGAGATGACTATGACAACGATACATTTGAAGAATTTAGACTCTTTATATACGGAGCAGATGAGTTGGTCTCTGTTCTAAATGCACAAGAGCGAAGGAGTCGAAAGATAAATGCTGAAATTAAGATAAGATACGACACAAACAATCCTTCGTTGATTAAATACTATTCAGAAGACCTTAAAGGACTTGTTTGCAGCATACCAGCTAGCGAGATTGCCCGCTTGGTAAACGACGACCCAGACGAATCCATATTTGATCTGAATATCAGGCGGTTTCTAGGAACCCGCGGAGCTGTAAACAAGGACATTCTCTCAACATGCACAAGCACTGATTTCAGTCATCAGTTCTGGTTCCTAAACAATGGCATCACGGTAGTATGTGATCGATTTGACGCCGTTACCGACCCAGACAACCCTAAGATCATAGTAGAGAACCTCAAAATAGTAAACGGGTGCCAAACCGCTACGACAATTGCCTTAGCCCAACGGGAGGGCAATCTGCCTGCTGATATTCGAGTCCTCATGCGCATTTATGAGTCTACTGACCCTGATTTGGTGAACAGGATTGTTCTGACAACAAATAATCAGAACAAAATAAGTAGTCGTGATTTACGGGCGAACGATCCAATCCAGATCGATATGGAGAAAGCCTTCGAGATCCACAACTACTACTATGAGAGAAAAGTGAGGCAATTCGACGATGCCCAATTAGATCCAGTCCGAATCATACCAAATGAATTGGTTGCTCAAGCCTATTTGGCGATAGCTTTGAAAACACCCTCTGATGGACGCGCTAGGAAATACAAGGTTTGGAGTGAGCAATACTCTAGGATTTTTTCAGGGGGGAATGTGGAGCCTTACATTATTTGCGTTCTGATCCTGAGAAATTCCATTCAGTGGTTAGGTGAATCAGGACTTCTTGAGCATTCAGATGAAGTCAATAGAAAAATCGCAAAATTGGGAACCTTTCACGTTGCCCGTATCGCTGCATATCTCTGGCGCGGTTCAGATGAGTGGAGACTTCCTGTGGAAGACTTACGCCAGAACTTAGAAACGCTTGAGCAAAATTCAACGGTATTGGCCCATCACTTAGAGCAATCCTTCACTCAACTCCAGAGACTTATTAGGGATAACGAAAGCTTTTCTGGTGATATCGAACGCGCGCTGAAGTCCTACGAACTTGACCAACAAATAACGCGAGATCTTCACACGGCAAGTTAAGACTTATGGGGGAAACGAAGGTGACATCCATAAGATTTAAATTGAGGGGCATTGATTGCTAAGCACATGGATCTAATCGCAGCCGTAAAACAAGCCATTACTATCTGCAGCACCTATCTCTGCAATCTCTGCTATCTTGGCCAGATTTTTATCACGCTGGATTCAATTGATATCTAAACCATATCAGCAATATGGCTGTATTTTCCATGGAATGTGGTTCTGGAAAGATATCCAAACCTGATCTCGGAGATAAAGACATTATTGACACTATTGATTTTTATACTTTCGATCAGGGTTATTCATCATTGTCAGCTACGTCCTCTAAGTTTTGATGGGTGTCGCCAAATAACGCTATCTCCCTATGTATTTGATATTAAACCCTGAACCACAACAGAATGGGTATGCTTTAGGCTTGACACACAACTGTCAATTCCCTATACTTTTTTCTACAAAAAGTGAGCCTTTATCAATCAACTTTATATTATGACCTTGCAAGTCCTCGATAATCGAGAAATATGGATACCAACCGACATTGCTGAACCTAAAATTGAGAAGAGTCGGGTATACTCGACGCAGTTGGGCGTCCTTTATGAAGGGGACTGCTTGCAACTTCTCCCATATTTCCGCAGGGAGACCATTGATACAGTATTTGCTGATCCCCCATTTAATCTTTCCAAAGAATACGGATCTCAGGTAAACGATGATCGTCCCGATGAGAATTACATTTCGTGGTGCAAGGAATGGCTGGATCACTGCATTCGAGTATTGAAACCTGGTGGGGCTCTTTTTCTTTATAATCTTCCGAAATGGAACATCATTCTGGGGAATTATTTGACCGAATCCGGGTTGACCTTTCGACATTGGATCGCCGTAAACATCAAACTTTCTTTGCCAATTCCTGGGAGGCTGTATCCTTCTCACTATAGCCTGTTGTATTTTACAAAGGGAAAGCCAAGTATTTTCAGGAAGATTCGGACTCCAATAGAGGTTTGTCGTCATTGTGGCCGAGAACTCAAGGACTATGGTGGACACAGAGGGGCTATGAATCCGAGAGGGGTCAACCTGACAGATGTCTGGAATGACATTACGCCAGTGAGGCACTGGAAATTCAAGAGCCGGGAGAGATCTGTGAACCAATTATCTACAAAGCTAATTGAACGTATTGTTCAAATGTCTACTCAAGAATGCGATGTTGTGATGGATCCTCTTGGTGGTAGCGGAACAACTTACGATGTGTGCGAAAGGACTGGCCGACACTGGATTGGCATTGAGCTTGAAAGCTGCGATGCAATTATTAAGAGGTTGCAAACAGAAGACCTTAGCCCTCACAAGTCTGAAGATTACGTCGAAAGCTAAAATGAGGAACAATGTGACTGTCTCGAACGTTGCTGATGCCCTCTCAAAAGATTTAGCAGACCAGTTATTCCCTCCTGAACGACAACTCGTGCCCAATTTGGACGATGTTTACGAATTAAAACTCGCCTTCTATGAGAACCAGCTCCTTACCGATGAAGAACTTATTCGAAACGCCGCATATTTTGCCCGCATAGGCGACATTTACACTCACCACTTCCTTATGTGCACCGGTAAATCGTTGAGATTGCCCACGCATTCTTCCTCCAGACTAAAGTCTTTTTTTCAGAAGAACGTATTCAGAACCGGCTATGCAACTCATGGCCTCTTTCCATACCGGGGAAAATTCCATCCTCAAATGATCAAAGGTCTCATGAATATTATGGGACTCAAGCCGGGCGATATTGTGTTGGACCCCATGATGGGATCTGGAACTATATTGGTCGAGGCATGTTTGATGGGAATCCAGTCGATCGGGGTAGACGCAAGTCCATTTTGCAGATTCATGACTCAGACTAAAATCGACGCACTTACAATGTCCCTGTCCCGGGCTCGAAAGGTGCTTGCCAATTATGAGGATGTATTTGCATATTTTCAAAAACAGGTTGGAAAACCTAATCGGGGTACTAAAATCCGCAGAACCACTACGACTAAACACTTTATGTCGGTCATGGAGCCAGCCGCTAAATATGTAACAAAGAAAGATAGAAGTCAGCTCACAGGTAAGGAGCGGGAAACCTCAGATACTTATAATTTCCTTTTACTGGCCTACCTCGACAGTGCCGGGTATTCCGAAAGAAGTGGCAGAAGGTCACCATTAGATCAATTCAAGGCCATACTTGAACGTTACCTGTTTGTTGCAGAAAAAATCCAGAATGTTCTGGCAGGTGTGGAATTGGATCTCGCTCATGCGGAAGCCCTGGAAGGCGACTCTAGGGCGCTTATGCTGGAGGATGCAAGTGTGGATGGTATCATTTTCTCTCCACCATATAGTTTCGCCATCGATTACCTCAGCAATGATTCCTTTCATTTGAATTTCCTTGGTGTGGAAACTGATAAACTTCGGGAGTGCATGATAGGCCTTCGCGGGCGAAAGCTGCCTGAGAAGTTTGAGCTTTATCAGGAGGACATGGACAAAGTACTCTCAGAATGTGCACGTGTTCTGCGTCCAGGCCGACTATGCACTATTGTGGTAGGGACGAATAACAACCAATTAGGCAAAGTCTTGGGGGTATCCCCCGAAAAGGTACGTGGCCTTCATGAAATACTTGCCGATCTGAGTTCAAACCATGGTTTCGAACTGGTCAAAATAATGAGCCGGCCCATAACGGGCATCTCCAATACAATGCGGCGGGAATATATCCTAATGCTCCGCCGGAACTAAAACATTACTCGATAGCCCTTCCATCAGTGCCCTTTGGGATCCTTCGCACATCTAAACTTGTTGCATCATGCTCAACAACCACGATGCGCAATACACCTTCCTTAATTGGTATTGAACTCCAAAGAGGTAAGTAGGGTCTTAGCTCACCTATATTGCCAATTCGGTCTGTTAAAAATAGTTTTAATTGGTCACTTGGAACGACCAGGAAACCACCTATAAGTCCACCAACTTGCATAGTCAAAAGTAGCTTATTAATTGCCCTATGGCTTGAAGAAATATTGCCTGTTTCCCATTCAAATCCTATGAATCCAGCACTGCATTTGAACAGGGCATCCAAGTCTCCTGGCTTGATAATCCCCTTTTCAAGAGGCGGCAACTTTTCAGTTAACCATCCCAATTTTCTAAGAAACCTAATGCAAGGCCTTTTGATAGGAACCACCCCGTTCCCTTCTCCTCGTTTCTTGCCGCTCTCTGGGTAGATTGTGAACTTCCCAGATCCATGGGGCCAATCTGTTGCATAAATTGCTTCTTGCACATGTTTACATGCGATCTGCCATTCCTCGGATTGAGGAAAAGGACCCACTGAAAAAACATCATGTATTTCTACAATTTTCATGGCTAATAGTAACAGAGATATCGTTATTTTTTCGAACGAGGAGCCGCAAGGCTCTGAATACGCTCAACTATCTCGGATGGCTCCACCTTTAATGCCTTGGCCAATTGAAAGATCGTCTGAAGCGAAGGGCTTTTCTTTCCTCGCTCAAGCTGACTTATATATGTGCGGTGATATCCGCTTTCGAAGCCAAGCTCTTCTTGAGATAACCCACGCTCTTTGCGGAGTTCGTGCAATACCTGACCAAAAAACTTCTCAATGGGCCTGTCTTCGGGGCTTCCTTGACTGTTCCTTTCCATCAAGTGGTTATTATGGTCGAATGTAGACTATAAGTCTACAGACTATAGTATGCATATTCTGATTTCATTATCATCCGTCGGATAATTCCACCGATTTATTTGCAGAGAATATTCACTCAGAATCAGTTGATGGGAAAGATTGAGGAGATGAGAGGGAAGATGAAGAAGTAGGTTTCTATTTGATACAGAAACCGTCAATCATGAAAATACCCCTTTTGCCCTGACTTTGCCATTTTGGGTATTGGGGTTTCTTTTATCCCTTCAATTATCACACCCCTGAAATCCTGACATAACTCCTATCCCGGCCAGATTTTTGTCGCGCTGAATTCATGTGATATCCAAACCATATCGGCAAGAAGACCGTAATTTCCATGGAATGTGATCTTGGCAAGCTGTACGTACTAAATTCTGTTTTTTCAACATCACACCATTTGAAAAGCTGATAAATCAAGACTTGAATCCAAGCCATGTTGTCATTTTGATTTTAATATGTGTCATGAAGCGGAGCGTAAGGAAAGGCAGGGGCAGCAGTCTAGGAAGGTGATGAGGATTCTTTTTTAACATTAGATAGAAGCTGGAAAGATCTTAAGCCTTACAAAATGTGAAGCCATCAATATGATCTATTCGGGAAGCTGAGAAATCTGGATATCGAATTCGCAGTATAGATCGATCTGAAGGTCATCAGCGGTAGGATTCTCTGGGTCAAACTCAAAAATCCTTCGGACGATCCTAGCACATCTGTTAGCGTAAGCTTTCGAGAGTTTCATGTCGTTTTCTGTCCGGGACCTCAAAGACAAAGCATAAAGCGTTTCGGCATATTGGATCATGATAAAGACATTGCAGGGGTCATATTGATGGGCTAGGGCAAATTGCTCATTGGCTTTGGGTAGATCGTCTAGCGCCTTCATGAAAAGTCCGAAGTATAGATGGTAGTATCCTTTTTCCCACCGTTTTGGCTTTGCAGCTCTGAAGACTTCAAAAGCTTCTGATGCCTTTTCAACCCCATCCCTCATGACTGTCAGTAGCCAATGGGCATACAGAACTTCGGGAGTATCAGGCTCTTGCTTTATGAGACCATCCAATAGGCTGGAGGCGGCTTCTAGGTCACCGTTCAATACATATACCAACCCTAATTGAGTTCTGATGGCGTTTTTTGCTTTGGTGCGTATCTGGGGATTATTGGCCAAAAACTTATCACCCTCATAGAGCACGTCAATAGCTTTCTGGAGTCTTCCCACTCTTATGTAGGTTTTGCCAAGATAGAAGTAGGCCCAAGGCTCTGGTCTTGGACTTGCTATAACTTGATGAAAATGATCTTCCGCCACCGCAAAATCCTTTCTCCGCAGAGCAATACGGCCTTCAAGCACTGAAATCCTTGTCCCTGCTATACCCGCCTTTCTTCCTGTCGAAACCAGTCTATCAGCTAGTTCAAGTTTGGATTGAGTCAATGCGGCTTTACCAAGAATATAGAAAAGATAGCTATCAGACGGATTTCTGCTTAGCACTTTATCTGCCTTAATCAGTGCAGATTCTAGGTCGCCTGATTCAGCATCAACAAGTGCGGATAACCTAAGTAAGTCAGCCGGTGAATCTTCATTAACTAATGGTTTCAAGGTCTCACGAGCCTTTGCGATATTATGCTCCTCGTAGAATTTCCTGGCGGCAGCAACGCTACCATCTATCAAGCCTGAAGCTGTCTTTTCAGTTTGGCCAATTGAATTAGCATGGTACTCAGCTTCAACAGCGAATCGCAATCCAGAACTGCCCCTAGCCATCTGGCTGTACATCATGGCAGCATTCTTGTGGAGAGAGTTTCTCGTATCTATATTTAGGTCATTGAATCTAAATGTCTTCCGTAGTATCCCAGGCAAGCTAATAGTGGCTGGGGAGATTACCTCGACCAGACACTGACGAATCAAATTAGAAATGTGCTCGCTGGTGGGAAACCCACAAGCGGCCGCAACAGCATCCCTTGGGACTTCAATCCTGCACCCTGAGAGGGCCCTTAAAATCTGCCGATCTTCCCCAGACAGTGCGACAACTTTCAAAATGCTACTGAGGATCTCCTCATAAAATCCCGCACCTCGCTTCACTAAATCCATTACCGTCCCAATGCCTTCTTCATAAATGGCATCTGCGCAAAAGATTATGGCCAGTGGGTGTCCACCTAGTTCTTTAACGAGCTGGTTTTTCGTTTCAATTGGGACGTCGCTAGGGCTTAAGTTTACACGTCTTAATTGACGGTCTAGTATAGCCACGCCGTGTTTTGTTAAGTCTCCTTCGAACCCACGGATTCTCACTCTATTCATTACAGACGGATCTCGCAGGTTGAAAGGAAGTCCTATTGCAGACTCAAAGATGATTTTTACCTTATTCTCTTGAGCAATATTCAGAAGAGCATCTATTAGTTTTTCTATCTCAGCAGATTTCCATTGACTTCCTTCTAATAGTTGTTCGCAGTTTTCAAACCATAGGGCATCCCACTGTCCTAAAGCTAGCCGGAGTTCGGGAAAAGACTGCTTGTCAGCGCTTGAGAGTATACAAGAATCTTGGGCTGTGCTCGCTATCTCAGCGAAGATATACTCGGCCGAGGATGTATTCATCACTTGAATTCTTTTGATCCTTCTGAATCCTGTGCGAGCCAGCGTCTTGCTAACGGTAGCAGACTTTCCTATCTGGGCTAACCCTGCAACTTCAAGCAGGCATTCATTTTTGCGGTCAAGAAAACTGAGCATTCGCGCAATTTCGTCTTCACGATCTATATATGCTTCTTCGGTCTGGTCTGGTTTAATTGGAGTAGGAATATCTACTTTCCCTAAATCCAAAACTCTTTGTTTACATTCTTTGAGGTAAGCTTGGAGTGTTCCTACACTTTTTTGTTGTAGGTCTCCATCTATAAGGTACTCCACCAATTTCTCCCGACAGACTTGAGCGAATCTCGCCTCCAGATCAGCAAGACCTATATCATTGATCACAAGATCATGTCCGTATGCCTGCCAGATTTGCTCGGCATCCACTCCCTTTCTTGAAAGTTCGCGCAAGTGATCCAACTTGTGTCTCTGAATAGTATTGCAGGGGTGTTTGGCTAAGAGGGACTCTAGACGAGAGCTACGAACTTGACTAACTGATATGGTACTTATTTCTCTCAGTTCTTTAGAGGTTTCTTGATCACCTACAGTGGATTTTTCATAGGTAATAGAAGCTAGAAGTTTGACCTCCCATTGGGCTTTTGGATTGACAACTCCTACTTGTGTTACCAATTCTCCAGTTGGAACGTCTATTATGAGTAGTGCATCTCCTTCCGGAAGTCGTCCATTTAATGGGCTGTCAAAGAACCAGCTTGTCGGTCTTTTGTCTCTTGGGAATGCTATCCTCGATCTACCAAATCTGCCGTCATTACAATAGATAGCGATCTTGCCATTGTCGATTTGAGTGCCAATGTAGTTATCAAAATGCGTTGCATCTTGGTCATATGAGATAATTGAAACTATATCAAAATCACCTTTAATACTTGGTGACTGCAAAGCATCCGCACAAACCAGTGCAACAAGATGGATTTTAGAATCTCCAATAGGCACTGGTATTGGGTGCAAAGTCACTTTGTGAAAATCTAAACCCGTCATGTCGGTTCTGTCATACGGGGATATGCCTTGTTTTTTCTGACAGTGGATCTTATTCTCAGTGAAGACGAAGGTTACATCCTTGTTGTAGCTGTGACCTCTACCCAAGTCCTTATCTTTGCGGAATACCGAGTAAACTTCTCTTGCGTCAATAGTATCCAAAATAGTGTGACTGCCAGCTATAATAGTCACCTTATTTAAACTGGCAAAATCGTATAAGATTTTTAGGCAGTTCACAGGTATTGATCCTTCGGGAAAGACTATTACGGATGGGATGCCTTCGTTAAGTAAACGGTGAGATAATAAGCGCTGCAATCGCTCCTTTTGCCATTCGGTGTATTGCTTTTTGCAGATTTCTTGGATCTCAGCGATAGGAATTCCGTGGGTACATAGGTAACTAAGTGAAGACTGGTAGGAATCAGGCATGAAAGGTTCTTCCAGATATGCCAGATGGTCCCGATAAAATGCTGGGTGGCATTCGAGCTGACACACCGCTAATCTCATTCTTTCAGGCATGGGCACCCTCCTCGCATTGACTGGAGTCTGATTCTGTCAGAGAAGAATCACAATTCCAAGGAGATTGTTGTCTCAGTGTCCCTCTTGATCTCTCCTTCATCAATATCTTGTGTCCTAAGTCAGAACAACCCCTATATTTTCTTCTAATAATGAGAAAAAGTCAAGAAAGTTTTTTCAGATCGATGGGTAGGCTAAGACGTTAGATGTAGCATCAAGGAATGGGCAGACTAATTGTTAGAGCGCGAATCGTTGACTTTATAATGGCTGCCTGTTAGATGATGGAGAAGGTAAAGGCGGTTAGGAGGTAGCTCACCTACGTCTGAATCTGGGTCTGCCCTTGACATGACATATTATCCACTGACAACTTAACTTGTCTCCTCATGTAGCCAACAAATGTCATGAATGACATTTTGTACCACATGAAGATGTGATATCTGCTATATAACCGCAATTTTCAACCCTTCACAAATGTTTAGATATGATTTCGATATCCTTAATCTTACGCCATTGTTTTGCTTTCTTTATTAGCTAAGGCGCATATTTCAAGCTGCCATACGAAAGCAGAACGACCCCACTACCAGACTCCGTGCAGATTCAAAAAAGATTCAATAAATACTTGATACAGATATAAATTCCATTATAAATACATTAATGTAATTATAATACTTAAGGTATATCAATTATGGATTTTAATACAAACATAGTCTGTAAGCTTACAGGGCTTACCAAAAGACAGATTGACTATCGGGATCGAATTCATTTCATTAAACCATCCGTTCGGGAGGCCTCTGAATATGGAAAGTTTGTACAGACTTTTAAGAGAGCAGGATGGCTTGCACTAGGCAAACAGGAATGGTGAAGCCGTTGAAAGAACTTATTCCCCCATGAAAACAATGGCAAAAAAGATTGATAACCCTGAAGACCTCTGCTTTACCCCTGCCACAGAACTGAGAGAATTAATCTGGAATAAGCTCGTATCCCCTATTGAGGTGGTAACCACATTCCTTAATCGCATTGAAAAAATAAATCCAATTATTAACGCCTACTGCACCGTGGTTCATGAATTTGCCCTTCAATCAGCAAGAGAAGCTGAAGCGGCAATTATGAGAGGTGATAGCATAGGACCACTCCACAGCATACCCGTATCCATTAAGGATGTCACCGTAACCAAGGGAATCCGCACTACCTTTGGCTCCCGGTTCTATGAAAATCATATCCCGAGCAGTGACGCCCTTATTGTTGAGCGTTTAAAAAAGGCCGGCGCTATTATACTCGGAAAGACAAACTGCCCGGAGTTTGCTGCCGGCGCATCTACCTTTAACCAAGTCTTCGGAATAACGCGCAATCCCTGGGATACCTCCTGTAACAGCGGCGGGTCCAGTGGGGGTGCGGCCGCAGCAGTAGCAGCCGGGTTATGTCCCCTGGCCGAGGGAAACGACTTGGGGGGATCACTAAGAATTCCAGCGAGCTTCTGTGGGGTTGTTGGCTTGAGGTCTTCGCCTGGAAGGGTGCCCTGGTATCCCAGGGAAACTGTCTGGGACAACTTAGAGATCGAGGGTGGAATAACCCGAACGGTAGCTGATGCGGCGCTCATGCTGGATGTGGTATCCGGTCCGGATGATAGAAATCCGATATCCTTACCACATGAGGGAAGGGAATTCCTCCA
>Ga0114922_10005558_pt1 | contig 11618 bp, 8 predicted proteins | sample AartaG_FD_100975 | JGI IMG/M metagenome (GOLD analysis project Ga0114922, IMG submission 100975) | Deep subsurface microbial communities from Aarhus Bay to uncover new lineages of life (NeLLi) - Aarhus_00045 metaG | ecosystem: Environmental > Aquatic > Marine > Oceanic > Sediment | place: Aarhus...
AGAGAATTTAAAATTGTCAGCTTCTCTAATATCCCCATATTTGGCTATCAACTCATCTAAAGGACCCGCATAAAGAGCTCTCGTTCTGCAACTCTTAACGCATGCAGGCTCTTTATTTTCTAAATGTCTGTCTAAGCAAAAATTACACTTTCGCATTTTAGCCCCTTTTTCAGGTCCGAACTGCGGTGCATTATATGGGCATGCTTTCAAACATTTAGAATCACATTCTTCATTGCCAATACATACATTGCTATCTACAACAACAATTCCATCTTCCTCTCGTTTTGTAATGGCTTTGACAGGACAAACGGGAATGCACACAGGATCTTCGCAATGGTAGCAAGCTCTTGGCATGCTACTCACAAAAATATTAGGATATTCTCCTTTCTCCATATAAAGAATCTCCATCCATTTCTCTGGTCCTGCTGGTATATCATTCCAGTCTTTACAGGCAATCATACAAGCAAAACAATTTGTACATCGTGTTTGATCAAAATAAAATCCAATTTGTTTCATTTTCGTTTTCACCTCGGTGACTCTTTACTAACCTGTACAAGGCAAGTTTTTAAAGCTGATGCCCCGCCTGGTGAGTATTCGTCTCTTGTTAAAGTATTTGGATTTCCTCCCCGGTCAATTCCTTTCTCATCAGGAGTAAACCATGCTCCTTCAGGGATTGCAATAACTCCAGTAACAATTCTTTTAGTCACCCAAGCTTCAGTTGCGAGTACTCCTCTATCATTCCAAACGTAAATTTCATCACCCATTTTAATACCTCGAGCTTTGGCATCAACTGGATTGATCCAAGCCCTTTGAGGAATAAGTTCCTTAAGCCAATCAACTTTGGCCAAATCTGAATGAACTCTATTCTTAGGATGAGGAGAAGTCATTTGTAAGGGATATTTTTCATATAATGGATCAAATCGATCTTCCCAGTGACTTAAATATTTAGGAATTGGAGGTAGATCAGGATTATTTTGAACCGCAACTCGCTGACAGTAAATTTCAATCTTACCAGATGGAGTGTTAAAGGGATATTTTTCAGGCTCTTCAATTTGTTTTTTAAACGCTATATAAGGTTCCTCTTGTGGTATTCTCCAAATTCCGTCTTCTTTATACTTCTTATAATCTACTCCGTGTTTTTTTATATCTGGGGTGTTTCTCACAAACTTTTTAATCACCCTCTCTTCATCTAAATGTTTAAAATTCTCAAGACCAAGTTTCTCCGCAATTAATTCAGTAATTTCTACATCACTTTTGCATTCTCCCATAGGTTCAATAGCTTTATTCATATATACAAAATATGGCCCAGATGGCCAAGGACGACCAATATCTTGTCTCTCCATTACACTAGTAACAGGTAATATCATATCCGCATAACGAGCTTGTGGAGTCATAAAAAGTTCACAACTTACTTGATATTCGAGATTTTTTAACCCTTCTATTGACTTATTAATATTACCTAACTGATTTAAGAAGTCATTACCAGCCGCCCACAAGAATTTGATGTCAAATGGATACCCCCCAGCTTTACCTTTTAACATTGCATCAAACATTCTATTTGTATGAATTTTTGTAATTAATCGATCTTGTAAATTAACACTTCCGCTTGTTTTTTTTTTACCTGGAAAATTTATTTCAACGAGATTCATTTGTGATGGAGGAATCATTGGTCCAAAAAACATGTGTGCTTTAGGAGTTCCCATCAATCCTCCACAAGCAGAACCTCCAGCTTTACCAATATTTCCTGTCATTGCCGTCATTGTAATTGCCATTCGTATGTATTGCTCGCCCCGGGCACTACGTGCTGGACCTTGACAATCCATTAAACAAGCTGGCTTAGTAGTAGCATATTCGCGAGCTAAGTCTCTAATTTTTTCAGCAGGGATGCCACATATTTTTTCGGCCCATTCTGGGGTCTTTTCTATGCCATCTTCCTGACCCATTACATATTCCTTGAATTTTTCGAAGCCTTCCGTATATTTATCTAAGAATGCTTGATCTTGGAGGTTTTCTTTAATCATTACATTAGCCCAAGCAGCCATCATCGCTGTATCAGTTCCGGGTATGATTGGTATCCATTCATCTGCTACAGCAATATCAGTATCAGAATATTTGATATTGATACTTATTATTTTAATCCCCTTTTCATGAGCCTTAATTAAATTATATATAGCATCTGTTCCAGAAATCATTTGAGCAGGGTCCCATCCTAGTAGAATAATCAATTTTGAGTTTAATAGATCCTTGCGACCATGTCCGACGAAAGGTGACCCTGGTGGTTGACCAGGTTTAGTAGGTGGTCCATAGGTGGTCATACACGCCCACACAGCACCCTCAGAAGATACGTTTCCATAATGCACGCAAGCACCGCCAAAAGCATAGAGCAACCTAATTACTGCTAAAGGTGGACTATGAAAAGCACCAATATATCCTCCACTCAGTTGGGTAAAAAACGCACTGTTACCATATTTTTCCTTGATTTTAAGCATATTTTCGGCAATTTCATCAAGAGCTTCATCCCATGATACTCGTTTAAATTTGCCAGATCCTTTAGGACCATCCCTTTTCATGGGATACAATAGTCTTTCTGGATTGTAAATATGATGTCGAAGAGCACGACATCTTAAGCAAGCCCTTAGTTGATCTTCGTCTCCAACTAAATCATCTCCTTCAATGTGGATGATTTTACCGTTTTTTACATGTACTAAAAGGGGACACCTACCACCACAATCAAAAGCTGATGATGTCCGAATGATTTTTACTTCATCTTCATTTGGCTTAATTTCATCACTTTCCAATTTTATCACTTTTTACTTTTATTTTTTCTTTTAATATTTTATTGAGAATATAAATATTTTTTATCTATTATATTTTAATTAATAGAAAAGAAAAGAAATACATAGTATGAATAATTATTAATTCGATTTAATCTTTAATTAAGTTTTTTATGCAAAATAGAGAATGGAAAGTCGCATGAAATCCACTATTGAGATATTAGATACTATATTCTTATTTCTCTATTTTTTAATTCGGAGTATAATAGTAATTTAAGCTGTTTATGACCTTGTTACAGTAATAACACTAAATAAATCAAAATTAATTTAGCATTATGATTTATCTATCATATGGCAGGAAAGCTAAAAAATGTATTTTCTAACTTTGTTAAAAAAACTCTTTCAGAGAAATCTCTTGATGACGCTATTAGTGAATTGAAGTATCTTCTCTACTCTAACGACGTTGCAGTTCCCACTGCTGATGAAATTTGTGATAAGCTAGTAGAATCATTCAAAGGAGAACAAATAGGGAGGCTAACAAACACTAAAAAATTCTTGCTTGAAACATTAAAAGAAATAATAACAGAAATTCTTACTCCTGAGCATGAAATCGATCTTATTGAAGAGATAAAAAAGAAAAATTCTAAAAATTTGCCATATGTAATTGTTTTTCTAGGAGTTAACGGTACGGGCAAGACGACTACAATGGCGAAAATTGCTCATTTTCTAAAAAAGAATAGTTTAACGTCGGTTGCTGCTGCGGGTGATACATTTAGGGCAGGAGCAATAGAACAACTCACATATCACATGGATAATGTAGATATCAGAGTTATTAAACATGAATATAATTCAGATCCTGCATCTGTTGCTTATGATGCGGTTAATCACGCTAAAGCCAAAAATCTCAATGTGGTTTTAGTAGATACAGCAGGTAGACAGGTTACTGATAAAAATTTAATGATTGAAATGCAAAAAATTGTCCGGATTTCTGAACCAGATCTCATTATATTCATTGGAGACTCTCTTGCAGGGAATGATGCTCTATTTCAGGCAAAAGAATTTAAAAAAAATGTTGGAATAGATGCCAATATATTAACTAAATTTGACGCTGATGCGAAAGGTGGAGCTGCTTTATCGATCTCCTTTGAGACTAAAGTACCTATAATATTTATTGGTGTTGGACAAGGATATGATGATCTAGAACCATTTGATCGTGATCTCTTCATTAAGAATATTTTAGACTAAGATTAATTATGATCTCATTTACAGTTTAATGGATAATATTTTTTAATTACAAAATTTTACTTTAATTGATATGTCAACAAAATATCCTAAATACGATAATTATAAGCAAAAGAAAAAACCAAGCTATTATGAAAGATTTACTGATTTTATCAGAAATTCTAAGAGGATCCTAAAAATAGCAAATAAGCCCAATAGAAAAGAATATTTTCTTGTATTTAAAATCTGTGGAATAGGTTTAATAGTTTTAGGGGTTTTAAGTTATGTAATACAACTCATTTTCAGCGTTGCCATACCTCTGGGAAAATAGGATTTGTATTCTCATTGTAAATATTATAATTATATCAGTATTTCCTTAAAAAATTCCGAAATATTATGAAAGTTTCCCTTTCCTATTCTGAAAACATGCATTTTACTGCTTCTGTACGCCATTTTAATAATATTCATGTTGATGAATCGAAAGCTTTTCGTGGAGATGATTCAGCTCCAAGCCCTGTTGAATATGTTTTAATAGGAACAGGAGGGTGTATAGGATCGACCTTCGTTTTCTGTTTACAAAAAAATAAGGTATTAATTGAAAAGCTTGATGTTGACGTGGAGGGAATCTTAAAACATTATGGTGCAAATAATTCCCTGAAATTGATTAAAATAACGGTGGAGTTATTAGTCACCCTAAAAGAAGGAGAATCAAGCGAAAAAATTGATATGTGTTATAAACGGTTACTTGAATACTGCCCCATTTTTAATGCATTTAATTCCGGAATTCCACTAAATATTAAAATATCAAATCAAAAGTCTATATGAGATAAACTGTGATTTGTTCTGGGATTTTCAATTTTTCTTCTTTATTCCTGCAAGCAATAAACTTGATTTTCATATTTATTGATATAGATAAAAGACGATTAGTAAGTATTCCATCAATTATTAAATACAGAGTATCTTTATAATCCCGTATTTTTTCGAATATTTCTCCAACAGGCATATCAAATGTTTTTTGTAATTTCTTATTAAATCCAATGCTATGTCTGGGCTTTATTGTATTAATTGCTTCAATAATTATAGACTCCTTTATTTTTAACTTTTTTAATAGTTTTCGAAGAGTACCATTCTTTCCTGTTAATTGAGCACCGTGATCTTTTAAATCCGATATATCGCTTATTGGTTTTTTATTTTGTAAGGCCTTTATCATCTGCTTTCTCGTGAGCTCCTCTACTTCTTGGCCTTCAGGAGCTCTTGCGACAAAATCAATTTTAGCAACTTGCAAAAGTTCATTCAGAATAATAGTACCACCCCTATCACCATCTAAAAAAGCTATTACAACTGACTTTTGTTTGGTTAATTTGATAATTGATTTGGGAATCTGAGTTCCCTGAACAGCAACTGTATTTTTAACTCCAATTCTCAGTAAATTTAAGACATCTGCACGACCCTCAACGATGAGAATCTCAGGATTCTTATCAATATCTGGCCCCGCAGGTAGTTTCTCAGGACCCCATGATATAATTTCTCCAAGTTTAATGTCAGTATCCATTTTCTCTTCAATTTCACTTGATTCCAATGATTTCGTATCCCAGTCCTTCAAGAGTTCAGCTGCCCGTTCTATGATTTTCTGTCTTTTTGTTTCTCTGACATCAGATATATCTACTAATTTTATGTCAGCCTCACATGGACCCACTCTCGAAACGGTTTCAACTGTAGCTGCCAAAAGGGCAGTTTCTCTTCTTGTAAGAGAAGAGGGAATTTTAATGATACCTTCTGAGACTCCTTCTTTCGATTCAGTCTCAACTTCAATACGTCCAATCCTTCCTGATTTCTGAAGATCACGTAAATCAAGATCTAGTAAGAGACCTTCGGTTTGACCAAAAATAGCGCCGACAATATCTGATTTTTCTACGACGCCTTTTATTGAAAATTTTGCATCTATTATGTATTTAGTGGTGAAATCTGTCTGATTTGTAATTTTAATCACTTCCTATATTTTTAATTAATTTATTCTATTATCTACATTTCAATAAGAAATTAGAGTTATACTCTCAACTTATAGTTTCAAATCACAATTTCATATTATGATTTCAAATATAAACTTCAAATGCAGATTTAAATTATAAGTATAGTTAAAACTTTGGGTAAGACAATAAATTGAATAAACTAACTTGAATAGCAATTTAAATTTTTTATTTGATTGATAACTCTGATTTATTATTTTAATGTTAAATTTGATATAATTTTTAGGTTATTAATTTTGGTTAATTTAATTGATTATTAATGTTAATATGACAATTTAACTAAAAATTTTGCTCTGTTTAATATAAAATTCTTAGTAATAATAATTGTAATGATTATATATAATAAGAATAACCATATATTTTTTTCTATTTCTAGCAGACCAGATAATAGTTAGTTTAGTAATCTAACTTGTAATATTTTAATGAAAACTTTTAATACATTTACGAAAATGTTAATACTCTGAAAATTCATTCTAAATTTATAAATTCTTAAAATTTTAGATAAATTAGAATATAAATTTAATAAATTAAGAATGTTGGAATAATATTATATCAGAAATACCTAAAATGGAGAAAATAAAATAAATGAAGAATGATATAGACCTTAAGTTCAATGGAGAAGATATGCTTCAAATAGTTAAAGATTTATGTGATTTTGGCTATCGACGCTCCGGTACTCCTCCCGCAGATAAAGCTGAAAAATATATTTATGATAAATTGAAGGAATCTGGAATAGATGATGTAGTTTCCGAAACCCTAAATTTCACTAAATGGTGGCCAGAAAAGCACGAACTTACAATAATATCTGAAGAAACACCGGGAGTTTCAGAAGATCAAGTGATTGAAACCTTTCCAGCTTGGTTTAGTGGATCTACACCTCAAGAGGGAATAACTGCTGAGGTAGTATATGTTGGATTTGGTACTAAAAGTGATTTTATTGAAGTTGATGTGAAGGATAAAATTGCGTTAATAGATGGAAAAATGATACTTAATTTCTTTCCTACTCATAATGAAAGATTGTTTAACACCATTGGAACTGCAAAAAAAAAAGGTGCTTTAGCAGTAATCTGTACCAATGATTCACCCTTAAACAGTATTTCATATATTATACCGAGTCTAGAGGGCTCAATTCCTGTGCTTTCAATTAGTAACCCCGATGGAGAGTATCTAAAACATTTATGTACTCGATATCATAGAAAATTGAATGTAAATTTCATCGAAATTTCAAAAGAAGCACCAGCAACTAGTAATACAATTATTGGGACTCTTCCCGGTAAATCTGAGGATATTATATTGATTGGAGCCCATACAGACTCAACCTTTTCGGGAGCTTTAGACAATGCTGCAGCTAATTCAGGGTTAATTTTTTTAGCAAAACATTATGCAAAAATTCCTCAAGAAATGAGAGAGAAAACAATGCTTTTTGTGGGATGGACTGGTCATGAGTGTGGCTCAGTTGGCTCTAAATTATTTGTAGAAATGCACAAGGAAATGTTACCAAAAATAACAACCTACTTCTTATTGGATGGTTTTGGCTGCAATGGTTACTATAATGGAGCAAATGAAGGTGTTATTCCTACTAGATTAGATGAGAGGAGAGGACTATTTATCACTGAAAATCCCTTGCTCCTTTCTTTTACTCTAGATGCTGTTATGAAATATAAATTATTACCTGCTGTTTATGTCTCAGCATGTTCATTCCCAGTAGCAGATCTACCCCCATTTGTAGAGAAAGATGTACCATCAATATTGATAATTGGTAAACCAATTTTATATCATACTAAATTAGATACTATTGATTTAATTACTCCGGATCAACTTGAACGTTCAATTAAAGCTCATGTCGAAATAATTGACAAAATTCAAGCAACTCCCACTCATGATATTAAAATTGCGGATGGCAACTTAACTGATATAAGTCAGTTTATTACGAAAAAAGAGGGAATGGTTTCTCCCTCAGCAACGTTTTATGTAGTACCTGAGATACTAACTGCTGGCGTCATGGCAATTTTTGTCCCATCGGTACTCTTAAGTCCAGAAAGCGTTATACTTTCTTTTAAATGGGAGGTCGAAGACAGTATGACAAGTGATAGTATTTTAATGATTCGCAACTTTCGAAAGCCAGGTAGTTATAAGGTTAGTTTTACTATCAAAGATAATTTTGGGAATGAAAATAGTTATTCAAAAGTAATAAGAGTTTTAGAGAAATTCAAAAAGAAGTAAAACAAGAAATCTTTAAATAGTAAGATAACACAGTTATCATTAACTTTTTATCAAAAAAAAAAGTAAAAATTCAAATGAATGAATCAAGAATAGATGCAACAGGATTAGATAGACAATACGATGTCCCTCCATTAAAAAAATTAATAGCAATGAGTTTTGGAGGAATTATTTGGTTTATGATTTTTACAGCTCAGACAAGAATCCAGCTATACGGTTTAGTAGTGCTTCAGTTAGATATTCTTTTAGTCACACTTTATATTTTGATATTTACGGCGATAGATATTATTAATGATCCAATTGTGGCTCGTTTTTCTGATAAACACACGAAATTTACAAGAAAATATGGGAAGAGATGGATTTTAATAATAATAGGTGATTTGGGAATGGTGATCTTTTTAATTCTAATGTTCGTTCCCTGGGATTTAAAGCCTGGTGGTGGATTAGCAGACCCTAATATGACCGTTATTGCCCTTATCTGGATCGCCTTAACAATATCCTTATTTGATTGCTTCCAAACATTTACAGAAATGAATGAATGGGCTACGAGGAATGATCTATTTCGCGATCAGGAAACTCGTCGACGGGTGGTGCTGATAGACGCATTCGGAGCGAATTTGATTGGGTTACTTCTTGCAATAATGATGATCCCCTTGTTATTAAGTTACTTTAATGCCTTTGACGCGCAAGGAAAAGTTGCTAACCCAAACGCATTTTTCTACATGGCGTTAGTGGTAGCAGTAATATTTTTATTAGGATTACCGCTGAAAATGTATGGATACTGGGAACCTAAAGAAATGAGGATGTTTCGAGCAGATCTCGATGAGAAAATTGAAAGACCACCTTTTTTTCAGGTAGTAAAACGAGCACTTTCAGACAAGAACTGGGTTGCGTTTATGATTACCAGTTTACAATGGGCGATTCTAAACAGAGTTTGGATTGTAGGCATAGATCTATGGGTAATTCATGGATTGGGTGAAGATATAGCACTTACAATCATTCCACAACTATTCATAATCTTAGGGATGTTTATCTTTGGGGTATTAGCGTATTGGATATTGAAAAGAAAGGGAACAAAGGACACTTTCTTAATAGGAATTGGGATGTCCACTATATTCTTTTTCTTAGCCATGTTTAGTCCAAATATTTGGATTTTTGCAATAATGATATTTATTGCGGGGGGCGGAGTTGGTATACAAAACGCATCAAGATCAGTATTTAGGTTACAAGCAATAGATGATTCCATATTGAAGCATGGTACGCGTGAGGAAGCCCAGTATAATTCCGTTAATGGAGTAATTAGATCAATCAGTACAGCAATACAAATAATTATTCTACTTGGAATAACAATTGCTTTTGGATATGACCCTATTCTCGGGACAAGTAACACTGATCAAGCCAAATTCGGTTTACTGTTCCAGATCACAGGAGCTTTAGCTATACTATGCTTAATTACGGGTATAATATTCTGGAAGCTTTTTGATATTACTCCCGAAAAAGCTAAGGCAAATAAAGAAAAATTGCTTGAACTTGGTCGTTAAAATTAATTAATTTTATATTTTTTTTAATATATCAATATTTGTGATTGAAAGGATAATTATACTTGGTGGAAAAGGTGGGGTAGGTAAATCATCTATAAGTGCGGCAACAGCAGTTGCACTCTCTGATTTATTACCTGATAAAAAATTGCTCTTAATCTCTTTTGATATTGCTCATAATCTAACAGATATGTTTAATACCCAAATTGGGGGTAAATTGACTCAAATTACAAATAATCTTTGGGGGATAGAACCTGACCCTGATGAATATGCTGAGCAATATACAAAAGTATTTGCCAAGAAAATGAAAGCTCTCATTAAAAAGATGCCTATAGTGGGCATGATTCCACAGATAAAAGCATTTGTGGATACTACATTTACAGCGGATTCAATACCTTTAGCTTTAAAAAACGCAATGTTTTTTCAAAAAATTTTAGATGCTGAGGATACTATATACAGAAAAGATGACGAAGAAATTGATTTTGATATTTTGATTGCTGATTTTCCTCCCACAGGAAATATGGTTGCTCTTTTCGATGTACCTGAAGATACAGTTAAAGTAGTGTTAAAATATTCGTTAAATTTTTATAATTCAATAAAAAATTCGCTTCAAGGAGTTTCAAAGATGTTCAAAAAAGTGATGCACCCTTTTGAACCGGAAGTTAATAAGGAGCAAATAAGTGATGAACTTGTAAAAATGTTAACGGATCTCGAAGAAAGAGGAGAAAGAATTAGTGAATTAATAAATAATGTAGGTTCACTACGACTAGTAACAATTGCGGAAAAACCAAGCTTCGAGGAAATAAAAAGAGCTCGTGACTTAACGAATAAATATCTCAACCTTGAAGGTGTTCACGTTAACATGTTAATTCCTGAGGAGAATGCGGCTACATGTGATTTTTGTGGCCAAATACATTCACTTCAAAAAAAATATTTAAAGGACATTATGCTTGAGTTCCAACAAACAAAAATTTGGCAATCAAACAAGCTTAAAGAAGAGCCAATTGGATTAGAAGGGCTTAGAAAACTTGCTAAGGCAATATATGGAGATGCGAGTGCTCAAGATATTTTATATCCTAAATCATAAATCTGAGATAAGTGTAAAAAAAAATATACTAATTAAATATTTTAAGTTTTTAACTATATTATTTCTGTAATTCTCGGTTTATCTGTTTTACCGTCAGTATAGATGCTGAAACTAACCAAGCAGAAAGAGAAGACATCAGTAACCATTCCCATAATGGTGCCCATTGCCAAGGTGGAAGTTTATTCCAAAAGTTATCCGTATACCATAGATAAGGCACTGTATAAAACATGTAAAAAAATATTGGAGTTAAGATCCAAGTATTAATTACATATAATATACGCACTCTAGTTGGATGTGTTATTCCAATCTGTTCTTCAAGAATATCGGGAAAAAGGATAAATTGTGAAGATACAAGAATTCCACCAATCATGAAAAAAGTAAAGGCAAAATCAGCTACAAGGTCATGCCATGGATAACCAATTGGAAAGAGTTTATCCCATACTTCTCCAACATCTTCAGAAATTACACCTGTAAAAAATAATCCTACCATTGCTATTAACATACAAAGTACGGTTAAATTCGCTAGTAGTTTTCGTAATAATTTTGAATCATCTCCTATAAGGATTTTTTTCATGTACAAAGCTGGAGGAATCATTAATAGAGCTGTATTCATCATTCCCCAATTAATGATAATTGGCATTGGTGTAAGGTCTTGGTTGCCCAGATCACTTATATAATTAATGGCCGGATTAAATCCGGCAGGATCATAAGAGGGACCAGCAGGATCTAATTGACCTATCAAAAGTGCTAT